>Ga0209192_10001310_pt1 | contig 20143 bp, 15 predicted proteins | sample ArcticOcean_MG_C_11_FD_187433 | JGI IMG/M metagenome (GOLD analysis project Ga0209192, IMG submission 187433) | Marine microbial communities from western Arctic Ocean - ArcticOcean_MG_CB2_154 (SPAdes) (version 2) | ecosystem: Environmental > Aquatic > Marine > Oceanic | place: Arctic Ocean... | reverse complement strand
TTTACAGGCCACTCCGGTATCAGCGCATTTAGTGGCGCGGGTATTGATGGCTTCTTTGAAAATGATAAGGAGTATGTAGCTTCTATAGGAATTTCTAATACCTCTCTTGAAATGGAAGGTCCAGGACCCGAGGGTGACGCATCATTCCAGGATATGATTTTCTGGTTTATTGCCAGAGATGACGATCAGTTGTCGTATACCGAAACTTACCCTGCAGGTTCTGAGTGGCAGGGTGTTTTAGCCTCAGATATCTACTCCTATTCGCTGCAGTCAGAGGATATTGTAGATAAGAATGGAAATGTCATTACGAAGGGTGGAATCGCCTCAAGCGCTCTTGCGGCAATGGACGATCCCTACGGAACATTAGAGAATGTCTCATTTACGAATACCTATGGCGATAATCATCCAATAAATTGGGGCGTTCGAACAGGAGAGCTTGTTGGTGCATCCGATCTTTCTAAAATGGAATGTAGAAAATTTGGTAAAGATCAGAATTATGAGTGGCATCCTGTCCTTGGAGAGAGTACGGAGGTAACAAGGTATTGTGATTACCAGTTGTGGGAGGGAGATATTGGTACTAAATACAATATTGCTTTAGAGACAGAATCAAGTTATTCAATCTCCTTAGAATCTACGGGCCAAAAGGTTGTGATCGATCAACCCAAGGCGCTTTATTATACTGTTCCAGAAACGCTAGATTCCAACGGTAATTATGTGTTTGGAGACGACCGAGGCAAGCAAATAAGGCTAGAGTATCAGGGCCATGGTGAGCTTCATGGTATCCCAGGATTCGTTTATGACACCGCAACAGGCGAGGATAAAGGTGAGTTTGTCAATGAATGGCAAGAGAGCTACCGATATCTAAGTAGATTCACAATTCCAGATGGGGGTTTATTAACAGATCCTTTGGACAGCTCGGCATCCTACAAAGTTAAGGCACTTGATGGCGAGGAGTGGCTTACCAAGGCTGATGGCTCTGTATCAGGAGTAGACGATGTGCGTGGCCGTTATACAGCCTTGTATGCTGGCGATAAGACTAATTTACAGAATGAGATACCAGAAGTCAGTGAACCGAGTGATGACTTCTATATTGGTCCTGTTCCGACCAGTGGGTTTATCAATGAGGGTAAAGCATCGGTGGTTCATGGTGAAGTGGCATTTGATCCAAGCGGAGGTTAAGCGAAGGCGTTGTATTACTGAGAAAGCCTCCGTTTAGGGGGCTTTTTTTGGGATAACTAAAACGTGAGGACTAAACCTAAAGAAACTTGTCCCTGTGGTTGGGCAAAGAATTTACTGGTCTTGCGATTGTAGGCTAAAGGGTCCATGCCCAGCAGGTTGTGACTAGAAAGCTCGCCTCTAAGATATATCATAAAACTGTCCCCAAGCTCGTACCAAAGTGCAAGATTTAGCACAGTATTATTGTCATAGTTCTTCTCACTAGCGCCATACTCGTAGTTTTTACGGCTTATTTTGTAGTGTTTGACAGACGCACTTGCAACAATAGACTGGGATAGTCTGAGCTGACTCCCAGCTTCGATAATCAAGGCCGTTTCAGTCCAGGGTGTTTGTTGCGGCAGTTGAGAGACTAGATTAGCAATAGTATCCCCTAGCGCAATTCCTCTAAAAGATGCGTTAAGTAGCACCGGATCATCTATCTCTAATAACGCCGATGCATATCTAACATCCGTCTTTGAATGCTGATATTCAAGTTTTTGATAGAAAGGAATCGTCCCAAAGATCTTTCCTTCAAATTCAATACCTAACTTGTATACCTGCGCGCTAGCCTCTGCGGTCAACGCGGGATAATAGTTTCTTTCACCGGTATTAAAATATGTCGGCCCATCAAGCAGTCTAATATCTGCACCGTCGCAGGAGCCTCCCAAAACTAACCCCGAGTGTGAGTAGCAATCAATTTCTAGATTATCTTGCTCAACATAAGAGGCACTGGCATTAAAATAAATTGGATGATCTCTAAATGCCCCAATCTTGTGCTTTGCTAGTATTTGATGCTTGTCGCCTGTTGTTTCAGTCTCAAAGGGTTCAACTGTTCGCGTTATGCGAGCCGAATATGTCTTGTACTCATAACCAAGCTTAAGATCTTGATTAAGGTTATATAAGACACTCACTTGGCTCGATGTCGACCGTTCAGGTGTTGAAGCGCTGTTAACTTTCGAGGCGAAGTCCAGAAAATCCAGAGAAATATCAAAGTAAGAGAACTCAGCGGCAATAATGCTTTTGTTCTCAGAATTTGTTAGCTGAGCATCTAAAAATTCTAAGTCAGCATGAGAGGGCCAGCTATAAACCATGAGCCAGAGGCAAAGCCATTGAGGTTTGGCGAAACGAAACAAAAAATATTTGAACATATACCGGGCCTCTTCACTGCAAAGTTAATTCTGATCTAGGAAGTTAGTATAGCTCGATATCCTTTTTTCGTATTCGGCTTCACATTTAATCTGCTTTGGGATACAGCGTCAGTAGTGCTACCGGCAGGTTTGAGCGATAGAAAAGAAATGTTGACGACCCATCAGGCGACTTAGAACCTATCTCATACAGAATCAATCGTTCGACAGCACAATTCGATAGCGCGCATCGCCGGTTTTTAAGTGCTCAAATGCCTGATTGATCTTACTCATCGGAAAATGCTCAACCTTGGGTTTAATACTGTGTAGGTTAGCAAAATCTAACATCGTCTCAATCGTCGCAGGACTACCCACAGGAGAGCCAGAAACCTCTCTCTGGCCGAGCATCAACGGGAACATGCTGATATCCAGAGGGGCAGTGATGGCACCGACAAAGTGCAAGCGGCCCTTGGGTTTAAGGGCATTGAGATAAAGATTCCACTCCAAATTAACGTTAACCGTAGAGATAATAAAATCGAAAGAACTGGCGGCGTTTTTAATCGCGTTGGGATCACGTGAATTTAATGTCTTATGGGCACCCAAATCCAGCGCTTCCTGCTGCTTCGAATCACTAGAGGTAAAAGCCGTTACTTCACAGCCCCAGGCGTTTAAAAACTGCAGCGCCAGATGACCAAGGCCACCGATACCAATCACCGCAACCTTGTCGGTGGACTTGATGCCAAACTGAACTATCGGGTTAAACACCGTGATGCCGGCGCAGAGAAGCGGACCGGCGGAGGCAGGGTCAATTCCCTCGGGAATCACCACAACACTAGAGGCCTGAGCGCGCACCTTATCGGCGAAGCCACCATTGTGGCCAATGATAGTGCGCACCACGCTGGGGCAGAGGTTTTGATCGCCGGTTTTACAGGGGTGACAGTGACCACAGTAGCCGCTATGCCAGCCTAGACCCACAACAGTGCCAGGCTCAAGGCCGTGGACATCGGTACCCTTGGCGGTCACTTTACCAATAATTTCGTGGCCTGCCACCAGTGGGTATTTTGTCAGACCCCATTCGTTTTCCACCATGCTTAAATCGCTGTGGCAGATACCACAGTGAAGCACATCCATCTCAACTTCATTATTTTTGAGATCGTCGACGGCGTAGCTGTAGCCTTCAAACTGACCGCCTGACTCTAAAATAGCGTAGGCATTAATTGATTTTGCAGTGCTCATGGTCGGGTCGCTTATTGTTATTATTTTTGCGGGATTTGTTAGGCTTTAATTCGTCAAAAAAAAGAGGGCAGTCTAACCCTCTTTACAAACTTCTTTTAACTGCCGATTAAATACTTACTGAGCAACTAGCACAGTTGCTTTGATGTCTTCAACATTTATACTACAAGCTTCGATAGATTTAGCCTGTAAATCTTTCCATTTTGCATCACTTTCTTGCCACGCTATTGCCTTCTCCATTGACGCTTCTGAAAGATGTAGGTCAACCGCTCCCATGACCCCTGAACTAATAATTACAGGTGACGAAGAATAGGCGATTGGCGAAGCTTCAGCTTCATAAGCAATCAATGTTTTAAGTGTCGCTAGTCCTGCTTCCATATTGCTGCAGGGCACTTCGTACATTACGATGACTTGGCCCTCAGAAGCGACTGGGGCAAGCATTTGATTTTCTTTATGGTGTTCAGCAAAGGTTATGCTAGAAACCATCAGACCCGTAAGTAAAGCTAAGTATCGGTTTATCATTTTAATCTCACTTTTTAATTTTTATTTTATGTTTTCGATTAAGAGTCTACCTTATTAAATTCCGAATAAATATTCTAACTCAAGAATAAATACTCAATGAGTATCTCAAGTAAAATAGAAAACATTGCCCTACAGCGATACGCATTTTCAAAACCAAAGTCACTATCCTATTTACATAATCAGAATAATGCTTCATTGCATCCATTATTTAAGCATACACCTGCTGTTTCACCTGCTGTTTAGGAGAGGTATTAATAGCGCAGATTCAGTAGTGCTTCTTAGACCCTATCAAAATTGGAATTTTATGGTATTTCTGTCCCGCTGTGCGCTGCCTATTTAGGGTCTTAGAAGTTTAAGGCAAGGAACGGAGTTATGTCATTTCTAAGGTGCGGTAATTGATGCATCTAGGATTTTTAGAATTGCCGTATAATGACCACTTATTTATCGCCATTCCTCCTACAATCGAGCAATAACATGATAAACAACGATGTCCTACGCCGCCTTCGCTATATCTTTGATCTTAGTGATCAACGCATGATGTCCATTTTTGCCGATGCCGGATGGGAGGCTAGTAGAGCAGAAATAAGTGACTGGCTGAAAAAAGATAACGACCCTGCTTTTCAAGAATGCTCCGATATCGAACTGGCTGCCTTTCTCAACGGTCTTATAAACGACAAACGAGGAAAGCGAGAGGGCCCGCAAGCAAAGCCAGAAAAGCGCTTGAGCAATAACCTTATTATTATGAAATTGAAAATTGCTCTCAATATGAAAGCTGATGATGTACTTGAAATAATGCGTTTGGCTAACTTCAGTCTTAGTAAGCATGAGCTTAGCGCATTCTTCCGCAAGCCCGATCATAAACACTATCGAAAATGTCAGGATCAGGTACTACGCTACTTTCTTCAAGGTCTGCAGTTACACCATCGCCAGACTGCTGTAGATGAACAACCGTGGCCGTTTAGAGATTAATGATTGCGATTAATCGAGATGGTGCCCAGGAGAGGAAAGGAAGTGGGGTATTTGAAATAGCCTCTTAGCCCTTTTATTGTCTAGGTTTTCCAGTTTTGTGTTTTTTGATTGTGTGCAGGATTGTGTGCACTCTTTAACAGCTTTCTGGGGGCCTTTTGAGCCCCTTAGCCTCACACTGAAACGCGCTGGGCGCGGGGGCGAATGAAGGTGCCTATAGGAGGCTCTCTAATCGCCTCTAGCGGGCTTTATGTGTTATCTTGAATAGGCGCATAGGTTATGGCAATTATGGCCTTTAATCGCGCTTTACTCACCTATCGAAAATCAACATCAAAAATACCTCACATGTGGTCAGCGTCGATATTAGTGTCAAAATATGGTGATTTTGTGTGCAATACTGGATACTACCAGTATGGTTTTAAGAGGCGTAAGAAACCAATGGAGTATCGTAAGCATCTGATTCAATTATGATTTTTTGACTTTCATTATGGCGATGTGTGTTAACGGCCAGGGGTGCGCTCGCAGGGCTAAAAGCCCCATATTTGGAGCACCCCCCCTAGGTCGTCTTAAAGTCTATGCGTTAACACACTTCTACAAGGCTCGTTAAGGCGGCTTAGAGAGCCTCTCTGAGTGGTTCTAGTCGGGCATCTCATGAATTATTAATCTTGTTATTATTCTTTATTTTCGTAGTCGGCGACGACTGCAGGGTCAAGTACGTTGCTAGCGTAGGCATCAATTTAGCTAGCGTGGTGGCCGTGAAGTCAGGCTCTCTGACTAGGCTTTTTAAGCTATCTCTCATGGTCTGCCATGCTCGGCTAATGTTGTCTGTTTCCAGAGCCTCACCGATATCTTTGGCCTTTAGGGTCGTTATGTCCTTACCGTCCTTATGGGCATCTGCTAGGTATGCGTAGAGCTGCTGTGCGGTCGTTGGGTTGACCCCGATACCTTCGCCCCTGAGTTGCTCCTGTAGGGTCTGAGCGACCTCTGCGGCAGTGCTGTGGAGTAGTTTAGGCACTAACGATTTAGGCTCCTCACCTTCCACTATAGGGACTCTCAGCATTTCGAACGCCATGTCTTCTGGTGGCTCATGATCCTTAGTCTTTGTGTTGCTCAGCGTGGCTTTTAACAGGTCTCCCGTTTTGGTGGCTGTTAGGAACCATTCTGTGTCTAGCGCGCCTGTTAGGGCAGACGCTCCGCGAGCTGAGGAGCCTTGCTTGCCTGTGTGGTGGATAAGCATTACCGCACAACCTAAGGGAGCCGCTAGCTTATTGGTGATCGTCTCGATCAGTAGCGCCATGTCACTGTTGCTATTTTCGTCCATCCCTGTGGAGTATCTCGATAGGGTGTCGATAATGATTAATTTGGGTTTGATATTTGATGTTGCTTTATTAATGACATCGAATAGAGCCTGAGATGCTTCGGGGTCTTTTAGACTCTGAGCGACTGTAAGTAGATATAGGTCGGCGTCATCAGGGCTGAGGCCGTGGTGGTTATGCCACGCGAGACTTCGAGAATAGACCCCAGATAGCCCTTCGCCAACGCAGTAAATCACTGAGCCTCTGCGAACATCCTTACCTTGCCACTGTATGCCGTGAGCGATGCTTAGGGCAACGTCGATAGCAATAAACGACTTATAGCTTCCAGAAGGTGCGACCAGACTGCTTAGCGTTCCCTCTTCGAGTAGATCGTCTACAAGCCATGAGGGTGGCTTACGATTCTCTAGTCCTATGCTTAGTTTTACTACGTTGTCGTCTATAAATGTCATGATGCGTCTTCCTTGGTTAATGTCAATATTTCACACACTATCAGGGCACTAATGGGTGGTCTTAAGACCCCTAGTAGGAGACGCTAATGTGAGAGTTAATGTATGTCTGTCATAGCAAGTCATCTCCTAAGGGGGTGACAGTTGATACTTATGCGGTTTCAGCCTTGATTCTGAATATTGAGTTTCGTCCTATTTCCGCTACTCTCCTTGTATAGCGGCTGGCATTTCTTCTAATAGAAAATCAACCAGGGCGCGTGTTTTTGCAGGTATAAACTCTCTTTCGCGGTAAACCACGTACATAGGTAAATTCTGGATAGAGCGGTATCCTGTCAGTACGGGGACCAACTGCCCATCTCGCATTGTGTCACCGAGCAAACCCTTGTCTATAAGTAAAACACCGGCGTGTGCAAGCGCAGCTGATATCAATGCGCCTGGGTCATTAATGGACAATGGTCCCGAAACTGTGACACTCTCTTCTCCTTGGTCACTGATAAACGACCAGGAATTCATTGCCAGTTTCGAGTTTCGATAAAACAAACAACGGTGGTGCAGTAGATCGGCGGGTGTTTGTAGCGAGGGTGCATTGCTTAAATACTTCGGACTGGCGCAAAGCACACCTGATAAGTCACCGAGTTTCCGAGCGATCAACGTGGAATCTGCCAAATAGCCAATACGAATGGAAACATCCATGTTCTCAGCAACCATATCGACGAATCGATCTTCCAACTGCAGGTTCACATTAACCTTGGGGTAGTGCGCCAGAAATTTAGTGATTAACGGGACGAGATGAACCCGCCCTTGCGCAGTGGCACATGTAACATTCAGATCCCCTGCTATTACCGACTGAGAATCTTCACTAATGTCTTCAATGGTTTGAAGCGCCAGTTCTACTTTATACGCCTCGTGAAGAACCTGCCGACCCACTTCCGTAAGCACGATTTTACGGGTAGTGCGGTTAAACAGCCTTGAACCGATTTTGCCCTCTAAGGTCGCTAATTGTTTACTGACCGATGATCGACTTATGCCAAGTGACTGCGCTGCTGCCGATAAACTACCTAGCCTATTTATATGGGAAAAGAGGACCAATCCATGCATATTTTGACTTTTAAGCGCCATTTCGAGTCTATTGTTTATAATTTGGAAACAATATAGTGAATATTCTATGGCTAATCAAGCTGGGTATGAAGGCATATCATTGGCCTGCATTTTCGATCAACTCAATTTGAAAAATAGCGAGCAACATACTGACTGAACGTAGTGCAATTCAATTGTTTTGGAGGCCAAAGCATGTTGACGTTGGATAATATCGTCGTTGCGAAGACATCCTTTTCTTTCATCTTATGGCCAATTAAAGAATATTGATATGTTAAAAAAGTTATTAGGAATTGCACCAAATCTAGAGGCGGACGGATCTTACTCGCCATCTAAACTTGCGTTGAAATTGGCAACGGTTGATAACACTGATTTTGAAAATGTTTCATACACGAAATACCACGGAAGCAAGTCGAAGATTTTGGTGATCTTCACTGAACAAAAAAACATGAAAATGCAGAATGGCAAATTGTTTTCTACAGGCAATCACCCAGTAGAAACATTGGTTCCGATGTTGCATCTTAAAAACGCCGGCTTTGACTTTGAGATAGCCACCCCCACCGGTAAGCCTGTTGTGCTTGAAATGTGGGCGTTTCCGGAAAAAGATGAGCAGGTAAAATCACTATACAACGCGTACAAATCAAGTTTTGAGCGACCGAAAAACCTGCAAGATTTCGCTGCTACTTCGCTATCAGCCCAGGAATCTTATGCGGCGGTATTTGTGCCCGGTGGTCATGGCGCAATGCTCGGTATCCCGGAAGATAAAAATGTACGAAAAATACTCAACTGGGCACATGAAAAGGAATTGTTTACTATCACCCTTTGTCACGGACCGGCAGCATTACTGGCAACCACACTCAATGATCAAAAGTTTCTTTACGCGGGATACAATATGGCGGTATTTCCACATTCAGTCGATAAGATGACTCCGAAGATTGGATATTTACCAGGACCAGTTCCCTGGGAGCTAAGCGAAAAACTAGCTAGTCTGGGCGCTACTATCGTCAATGCCAAGGCCGACAAAACCGTCTGTTTGGATAGAAAATTAATTACAGGCGCGAGTCCTCTCGCAGCTAATGAATTAGGAAAGCTGGCAGCCGAAACCTTATTGAAGGAACTGAAATAAAAACAACCGTGGCTCAGTGAGCAAGCCCCAACCCCCATATCAAACCATCAGAGAATCGTAATGAACACAAAAGCGTCAAAACTGTTTCAACCACTCACGTTTCCCAACGGTAAAACAGTACCCAATCGGCTTTGCAAAGCAGCTATGGAAGAGAATCTTAGCGATGAAGGTCAGATCCCAGGTGATCGCCTGCATCGGCTATACAGAAGTTGGGTAGAAGGCGGCGTCGGCCTGATACTCACTGGAAATGTGATGGTAGCCCCTGATGCTCTGACGGGTCCTGGCGGTGTGGTACTGCAGGAAAGTACCGATATTGAACCGTTCAAGCGGTGGGCAGAAGCCGGTAAGTCTGAAGATGGCCAATTCTGGATGCAGATCAATCATCCGGGGCGGCAGGTGTATGCAGCAATGGGTGAAACCGCGCTTTCGCCATCAGACAAAAAAATGGATATGGGCAATTTTTCCAAAATGTTTGCCCAACCCCGGGCCATGACAGAGGAAGAGATAGAAGTCTTGATTCAACGGTTCACGGCTACCAGTAAACAGGCTGAATTAGCAGGATTTACAGGGGTTCAGGTTCATGCCGCTCATGGCTATCTGATCAGCCAGTTTTTATCACCACTCACCAATCTGCGCTCCGACCAATGGGGCGGAGACATCAATAATCGCTCCCGTGTATTAATCGAGATCGTAAAGCGAATACGCCAGTCTGTTAAGCCGGAATTCTGCATTTCAGTAAAATTGAATTCGGCTGATTTTCAAAAAGGTGGATTCGAGCTGAACGATGCCAAAGCCGTAATTCAACTGTTAAATGAGCTGGATGTCGATTTGGTGGAGCTATCTGGTGGTAGTTATGAAAGCCCCGCTATGCAAGGCCGAGTCGCAGAGAAAGACGCGGAAAAACCCAAAACAACTCTGAGAAGAGAAGCCTATTTCGTGGATTTCGCAAGGGAGATAGCCTCAGTAGCGAAAATGCCCATTATGGTGACCGGTGGAATTTTGCGCCGCGCTGTAGCTGAGGAAGCGCTGGAAAAAGATAGCGCAGGTTTCGGCGTAGAAATGTTAGGGCTAGCACAAGCTATGGCCTTCCAGCCAGACCTGCCTAATCAATGGCGGGATCATGAACTTGAAATAAAATTGCCGCAGGTTAATTGGAAAAACAAAACCTTTGCTGCACTCGCCGTTATGGCCATCACCAAGGTTCAATTGAAAAGACTTGCTCAGGGTAAATTACCCAAGGCCAATGTAAGCCCTTTTTTCTCGCTTATAGGTGATCAGATAGAAACTAATAAACGGACTAAGCGCTATAGACGTTGGCGTGAAAATACTGCGCAGGCAGTGTAATTATCAACAGGGGAATGATGCCAGGTCTTAAATGGTGGATCGGCCGCAACGGAATCATGCATGTCGCCCCGACACATGGCTTCTCAAAGGGAGATGAATAGATGATGGAACACTTTGGCCGGCGCGTGTTGTTCGTCGCGATATTGCTTGCGATCATGACTGGCTGCACCGGTGATCGGATTTCGATCATTGAGGATTCGGATGTGCGGCGCATCGTTCGTCTCGACGTCGAGTCGGCAAACGTCTACGTGATAGAAGAGAACGAGCGTAGGTTGATGATCGATGCCGGGAACCCGGGCGACGAAGACCGCTACGAAGCGCTCATGCGTCAAGCGGGCATCGACCCCGCCAAGATCGATTACGCGATTCTGACCCACGGACACATCGATCATGCCGGAACAGCTGCATCTTTCCAAGCACGTCATGGCATCCAGGTGATAGGCGGTGCCGACGATCAGGCGATCATCGCTGCAGGCGGTGAAGTCGACCTTTGCCCAACTTCGATGATAGCGCGCTTCCTCCGAATGACGCTGGAAGGTTCGCGTTATCCGGTATTCAAACTCGATCGTGCGATCGAGATGGGCGGGCCTGCAATCGATCTGGCTGAACTCGGTATGTCGGGGAGGATTCTGCCGCACTCGGGGCACACGCCAGGATCAATGGTGATCCTGATCGGTAGGCACGCGTTCGTCGGGGACTTAATCCGGGGTGGGACTATCGCGAACGAGACGCCGACGACACATTTCTTCATGTGCGATCTGGAAGAGAACCAGCGACGGATCGGGGAAATTCTCGCGTTAGATGGGATTGAACAATGGCACCCGGGACACTTCGGGCCGTTTCCAGCAAAGGCTGTTGGAGTGTATCTGGCAAAGGAGATCGGCGACTAGCTATGTTGGCTGTCAGAACCAAGTACCAGGCCCAACTGACACCAATCGTCAGACTTTTCCCAGGGCGTTGCTAATTGTTCGGGATTGGGGCAGAGCAATATACTGAAAATTCGATGTACTGCCTAGGGCATGCAGCACATCAGGATCATAAATTAGCCTGTTACTGGATGGGTGGAATTGCCTCGATAATCTCAGAGAGGAACGCCACGCTGTACCCATGGAAATATCTCTTAGCTGACTCGCCGCTTCCGCGTTTGTCTTTATGCCCAGTGATCCAAGATACCTGCTGTTCGTTATAGCCCTGTCGATAGGCGAGCGTGGTGAACGTATGGCGTAGACTGTGGAATACGAGAGTTCTGTTTCTGTCGGGATATAGCTTTTTCTTCACGTTGCCGAATCGCTTGGTGTAGTCCCTTGAATTTTTAAGTCTCGGTTGGTAATTCTCAGCGTAGGCTATTAATGCTTTACGTATGGGGACTAACCGTGTGCCCGCGTCCGTCTTCGGTGACCACTCCGATTCTTCGATCTCTTTGATGCTGAAGCAAACAATACCCTCCTCCGTAACAATTTCAGCAAATGCTAGCTCAGCCATACGGCATCCGTGGTATCTAGCTAAGACTGCCCATGCTCTGTCTTCATCACTACTGAGATTGGGCAGAATGTTCAGCAACTCGCTATCCAGCATCTGCTTTACAGGCCTCGCGTCCGGCATTCCCATCTGGTGATCTTCAAAGGGGTTCAGTCTCTCCTTGCAGTGACCTCGTTTAAGTGCCGTTGTAAATAACTTAGCTAGTCTATTTGTGTGGTCGACTCTCGTTGCGTGTGCTGTCTTGGCTTTGAGGCCGTCAATCCAGAGCGCCACCTCTGGGGCTTGGATGGTATCAAGCGCAACGTCAGATTTGTCATCCAGATACAGGGCCACCGCTCGGTCATAGGCGGCTAAGGTTTTCTCTTGAATTTCGCCACGTCTGAGCTTACGGAAGTCTCCGAGCGCATCCCTCAGTGTGTATTTGTATTTGGCTGGGATTGGTTGCCCTGTGGCATCTGCGAGAGAGGTGGCGATAGCGGCTAGTGTCTCTGCTGTGAGGGTCTTAGGATCGATGATTCCCTGCTGTAGCCCATCCAGTATCGAAGGGTCAATCACTGGCGCTCGGAATCCTCCAAGGTTAGGGCCGTCCGGCTTATCTATAGGCTGTTGATGTACTAGCGCCAGTTGCTCGAGGTAGTGCTGTCTTGGCGGTACAAAGTCCACAATGCCCACACCCCCATTTGCAATCCAATCATCAACAATTTTCTTCCTAGCTAAGGCTATGGATGGATCGTGAGTCTTCAGCGAAATCTGTAGGACCTTTTCTGGGTCGTTACCGTTGGAGGCAAATCGCTCCTTCAGATGCTGAGGAATCCGTGAGCGATAGCTGTACGTTTTGCCCCTAAGGGATAGTTTAGATATCTTCATTGAAATAGACATTGTGTGCAATTTGTGTGCAGTCTATCTTGGGGATAGTGCTTATGTCTACTGGCTTATAGGTCTGCGGGTGTTGCTGGTGCCCAGGAGAGGACTTGAACCTCCACACCCTTGCGAGTACTAGCACCTGAAGCTAGCGCGTCTACCAATTTCGCCACCTGGGCTTTATTTTAATTCTACTGCGAACGTCTCTATCAACTTAACTAACAACGTCGCGCTACAAACATCTTCGTTCTGAGGAATCTTGACTTTTGGCTTCTCAAGTTAATTATAGATCGCCACTAATGATTTATCTTGTCACAGCGCTGTTGAGCGGCGCGCACTATAGTAAGCGATCATTATTTTGTCAATTTAAACAAAAAAAGTTAAAAAGTGTGAACTGGTCTTGATCAAACTAGAATTTTTTGGTCGATAGTTAATTAGTTGATGCCGTTTAACACGTTAAATCATCATAAACGCCGAAGTTGTTGGCTAAGAACTTTGATTTTGAGGCGTTGATTAACTTTATGCAGATCTTAAAAGGACTTTATTATGAAAACTCAGATTAGATTATTTGTTTTATTACTTGCTGGGCTAGTTGCCTTGACTGGCAATCTCGCCATGGCTGATGAGATGATGGACAAGTCTTCAGTCAAAGCGATGTTACTTGAGCCAATGGCCGTTAACATTAACACTGCGAGTGCCGAGGATATGGCCCAATCCCTAAAGGGGATAGGTGTCAAGACGGCACAGGCGATTGTTGCCTACAGAGATAGTGAGGGACTTTTTGAAAGTCCGGAGTCAATAATGCAGGTCAAAGGTATTGGCGACTTTACTTATGAAGCTAATAAGGACGCTATAATGGTGGAGTAAAATCCTCAGTTGCGTTTGCTCTAACGGTCGCTATAGCGGCCGTTTTTTATATCTACTCCAATGGGGTTACACTAGGCACCTTAAAATCAAAAGGTGATATCGTCAACATGAGTGCAGAGGCAGTTACTACCCTTTTTGTTATTGCTGTTTTCTTTGTTGCTGTGCTTAGTGGTCGGTTAGCCGTGGACATAGCGCTGGCTGTTGCCATGGTTGCCCTATTAGTGACCGGTGTACTTTCTCCCATTGAAGCCCTGCAGGGTTTTGCTAACCCGGCGATCTATATTATCGCCTGTTTTTATATTGTCTCGGCGGCAATTAAAGAGAGTGGGGCGCTGCATTGGTGGGTGATGAAGTGGCTTGGCGGTAAGACCTCGGTGAGTCGCGCCATGCCACGTATTATGTTACCTGTGGCCTTTATTAGTTCGATTATTAGCAATACACCCGTGGTGGCAATTTTTATTCCCATGCTGCAGGACTGGGCGCGACGCCATAACCTGTCTATATCAAAATTACTTATACCGCTGAGTTTTGCATCAATATTGGGGGGTGTTTGTACACTCATAGGCACCAGCACTAACATTTTAGTGGTGGGCCTTTTAGAAAGTACGACCGAGGCCAATGTTCTCACTTTGTTTAGCCCAGCGATTATCGGTGTGCCTCTGGTGGGTCTTGGGGTAATTTACTTTATGCTCATTGGTCATCGTTTATTGCCCTCAAGGTTAGAAGAGGGCTCTAATCAGCCGATAACAGATATTCGTGAGTACGCGGTGAGCATGCGTGTAGATGTTGGCGGTGTAATGTCTGGCAAGACCATTGCCGATGCCGGATTACGCCACTTACAGTATAGTTTTTTGGCCGAAATACAGTCCGAAGGACGCATTATATCTGCGGTGGGCCCAGAAGAAGTGCTTAAAGACAATGACGTCTTAGTGTTTGTCGGGCAACCGGAGGCGGTATCGGAATTACGCCAATTGCCAGGCCTGCAAACAGCAGAAAAAGAACTGTTGAAACTTGAGGTTCCCAATAATTCTCGAGCATTGGTAGAGGCTATCGTAGCACCGGTGTCAAACATGGTGGGCAAAACGGTTAAAGCGTCTAGTTTCCGTACCCGCTTTGATTGCGTTATTTTATCGGTGTCGCGCAATGGTCAGCGAATCAATCAAAAAGTCGGTAGCATTACCCTGCGCGCTGGTGACACATTGTTAATTGAAGCTGCTCGCGGCTTTGTGCGGCGCTATCGCTATAGCCGTGACTTCCTGTTGCTGAGTCGTTTAGATGATTTGAGCATTCCAGACACTGCCAAGGCACCGGTCACACTTGGTTTACTGGGCTTATTTTTAATGGCTGTGGTGTCTGGGTTGATGCCGTTAATGTCAGCGGCAATGCTTTTGGTAGTTGCTCTGGGTGCTACAGGGTGTATTTCACTGGACTTTGCTCAGCGCAGTGTCGATGCGCGTGTCCTTTTGGCTATTGGGGCATCGCTGTCAATCGGTTTGGCGCTACAAAATACTGGTTTGGCTGAGATGGCCGCTCACGGGTTAATGTCAATTGGTGGAGAGAATCCTTATTTAAACCTACTACTACTCTATATTGCCACGGTGATTGCCACTGAATTGATTACCAATAATGCAGCCGCCGTACTCATGTTCCCAATAGCGCAAGTGATCAGCACTGAACTCACTTCGAGCTTACTACCCTTTGCCTTAGCCATTATGTTTGGCGCGTCGGCAAGCTTTCTGAGTCCGGTGGGTTATCAGACCAACCTAATGGTACAAGGCCCGGGAGGCTATCATTTTGGTGACTATTTTAAGGTCGGTATTGGTCTCAGTCTTTTAGTGGGTTTAACCGTAATTACTGTTGTGCCCTTGGTGTGGCCGTTTTATTGATGTTTGAATAAAAGCCGTCAGAAAGGATAGAATGGTGCGCTTGGTTTTATGACTCTAAAAACACACATTTTAATATCTTCACACTGCACAATTAAGGACATTAAGAATTTTATGGAAAAACTAACCTGTTTTAAGGCTTACGATATTCGAGGCCAGCTTGGCAAAGAACTTGATGAGGGCATTGCCTACCGCATTGGCCGTGCCTATGCAGAATTTTTAAAGCCCAAAAACGTAGTATTGGGCGGTGATATTAGATTGACCAGTGAGTCTTTAAAGGCGGCGCTGAGCGATGGTATTCGAGATGCAGGCAGCGACGTTATTGATATTGGTATGGTCGGCACAGAGCAGGTCTATTTTGCGACATCGCACTTGCAGGCGGGCGGGGGCATCGAAGTGACTGCCAGCCATAACCCAATTGACTTCAACGGCATGAAGCCCATACGTGAAGGGTCTCGGCCAGTCAGCTCAGATACTGGGCTGCTTGACATTAAAGCGCTCGCTGAGGCAAATAATTTTCCAGAGGTAGAGGCTAATAATAGAGGAGCTTACGAGAAAGTTTCCATTCTTGATGATTATATTGACCATCTGTGTGGCTATGTAGACCTCTCTTCTATTAAACCCATCAAGCTGGTCATGAATGCGGGTAACGGTGCAGCAGGACCGGTCGTTGACGCAATGCAGGCACGGTTTGCCAATCTCAACTTACCCATTGAATTAATAAAAATAAATAATGAGCCTGATGGCTCTTTCCCTAATGGTATTCCCAACCCAATATTGCATGAGAATAGAGCATCCACCATAGATGCTGTACTTGCACATGGCGCCGACATGGGCATCGCTTGGGATGGCGACTTTGACCGTTGTTTTTTGGTGGATGAAAAGGGCAACTTTATTGAGGGATACTACATTGTCGGGCTTCTTGCCGAGGCTTTTTTGGCCAAAAACCCAGGTGAAAAAATTGTACATGACCCGCGTCTAACCTGGAATACTGTAGATGTGGTTAGGAGAAGCGGTGGCCATGCTGTGCAATCAAAAACCGGACATGCGTTTATTAAAGAGCGAATGCGCTTGGAAGATGCGGTTTATGGTGGCGAGATGAGTGCACACCATTATTTTCGAGATTTCTTTTATTGCGACAGCGGTATGATTCCCTGGTTGCTGGTGATGGAATTAATCAGTACCACCGGCAAGTCTCTCTCTGAACTGGTCGGTGCAATGATGCTGGCTTATCCCTCGCCAGGGGAAATTAATCGGTCTATTGAGGATCCTGCCGCAGCGATCGACAAGGTGCGCAGACATTATCAAGCAGATGCCTTAGTGATCGATGAGACCGATGGCATTTCTATGGAGTTTGCTGATTGGCGATTCAATTTGCGTATGAGTAACACTGAACCACTAGTGCGCCTTAATCTTGAAACTAGAGCTGATGCATCACTTTTGAAACTGCGAGAGAAAGAACTTTTGAACGTTTTAGAAGGCAATCAATAGTGATTCTCCGGTGACTACTATGACAAATGAAATGCAGTGGTTTTTGTTGCAGACCAAAGTAAAGCAAGAGCAGCGAGCCGCCGAAAATTTAGAGCGGCAGGATGTTGCTTCTTTTTGTCCAATGATTCGCGTCGACAAAATTTCTCGGGGCCGTCGCTCTGAAGTGCTAGATGTGCTCTTCCCCGGGTACTTGTTTGTGCAGCTAGGAGAATCCTCCGTGTCCACAACTGCCGTTCGGTCTACCCGAGGGGTTAGTCATTTTGTGACATCAGCCGGGGCACCCATCAAGGTTCCGCAGGGGCTTGTTGAGCAGTTGCGCCAACGAGTGACAGCCGATGCCGACGTGGTAATGTCACAATTACCCAAATCAGGCGCTAAAATGCAGGTTATCGATGGTCCGTTTAAGGGGTTAAATGCCGTTTTTACAGAGCCAGATGGCAATAATCGAGCCATTGTTATGGTTACCTTACTCAGTCAGCAAGTGAAAACGTCTATGCCATTTGCCAGTCTTATCGAAGATGATAATGGCTAATATTTGGTTTGAGAGTAAAGCGAAGGCGATTAGACAGCCATTATTTACTGGAACTCTATTATGAAGCAATTGCAAAAATACCTGAGTAATCCGTTCGTTGCAGATCTTCGTGCACTGGCAATGATGCGGATTGGTGTTGGATTACTGCTGCTTGCCGATCTTTGGATGCGAGCCCCCGACGTTGTAGCTTGGTTGACCGATGGCGGCGTCCTGCCACGCGACTTATCCATGCAGTTCTCTAATAGCTACAGGTGGTCCCTGTACTGGTTAAATGGTAGTGAACTTTGGGCTACTTCACTAATGGCTATTGCGGCTCTTTTTGCAGTAATGTTGGTTTTGGGCCTGCGCACTCGGATAGCCAGTGTGGCTAGCTTCATTCTGTTGGTTTCCCTGCAGAATCGTAATCCACTGTTGCTGCAGGGTGGCGACAACCTTATGTTACTCATGGTCTTCTGGGGGTGCTTTTTGCCCTGGGGGCAGCGCATGGCGATTGATGCATCAATGGTAAAAGAACCTACCAAGAATAATCGATTGCTCAATGTGGTTACCGTCGCGTTCGTCATTCAGGTGCTATCGGTGTACTTTTTTTCGGCGTTATTAAAAACCGGCAGCGCCTGGGTTGAAGATGGAACCGCCATTTACTATGCTCTGCATAACGATCTCTTCGCGCTGAATCTGGCCCATTACTGGCGTGATATAGATTGGTTAACTCATGGTCTAACGAATTTTGTGTGGTGGTTAGAGCTTGTTGGGCCGCTGCTGGCGTTGAGCCCACTGTTTTTTGTGCGCTTGCGTACTTTAATGGTGCTCGCTTTTATTGCTATGGAAGTAGGGTTTATTTTCAATCTGCGTATTGGGCTATTTCCCTATATCTCCACAGTTTCTCTTGTCGCTCTTTTACCGCATGAAGTGATTGAAAGATTTTGGCCCAAAAATAAGCCTAATCAGCCGATCTTGAAAATGTATTTTGATAAGAGTTGTGTGTTTTGTGAGAAGACTTGTTACTTGCTGAAGTATATTTTTGGACATTCCTCGGCAACAATTTCGGCAGCACAGGATGATGACCATGTTGGTCCTATACTGGAAAAAGAAAACAGTTGGGTAGTCATAGACCAGTTTGGTGAGGAGCATTTGCGCTGGAATGCTCTAATACTAGTGATTTCTTCAGGTTCACGATTGCGTTGGCTGTCGGTCCCACTGGCAAAATTGGGGAGTGGTGGAGATCGAATCTACAACTGGATTGGCGACCGTCGCTATGCATTTGGCCGTGTCAGCGCATTTTGGTTGCCTTGGCGGCAAGAGTTCCCAAAGTTAGGGTTGACCACGACTATGCTGGTGGTTGCGCTTGCTACTTCCTTATTTTGGCATAACGTTTCAACCGTAAAGAAGTGGGATTCGATACATGGTATATCAACGGGGTTGGATGCTGGTTTCCGCGTTCCGGCGCCAGACTTTTTTAATCCCATCTATCGTAGCTTAAGGCTAGATCAATACTGGGCAATGTTCGCGCCAACACCGGCGAGAGCTGGTGGTTGGTTCTGGTCGCCCGGCCTTTTGCGTAATGGTGAAATACGAGAAATAGTTGCGACACCGGGGACCGAATTTGTCTTGGACCAGTCGGTGGACGCGGAGGCTATGTTTAAGAATTACCGTTGGGCAAAGTACAAGAGGCGGTTGCGGCTGAAAAATTATTCTCCGTACCGGGCAAGTTATGGAGATTGGTTATGCCGCGATTGGAACAGCAGTGTTAAAGAGGAGGAGCAATTAGAGGCGTTTAATATTTATTTCGTCAAGCATCTCACTCAACCTAATCATTTGCCACCCAAGGTCTCTACGCAAGTTGTTATGCGCCATCACTGTTCTGATCCAAAATTATTAAAAGACCGCCCGGTTGAAGTAGCAATAGAAAAGGCTTTTGAAAACGTGCTCGCTCAGTGAGTGAGAGTCTTTAGGTGTAAGCGGGATTGTATAGCTTCGGAAAAAGCAATGAGCAGTGCAGTGAATCCCTAAATTAGAGGAATACTGCAACCAGCATGGCGTAAGTACTGTTAGTGATGATTTTAATCGAGTACACAGCGGGGCGATTATTTCAAATATCGATCAACGCCGGACTATCCAGTGGAGTTATTCGAGCTGGCATACAATATGCAGGCTCTTCAGAGTAAACCATCATTTCTGATAAACTTGCTAAATTGGGATTGAAGGTCTACCGTAATTAGGAAGCGAGGCTGTGTCTCAATTGTATATGCTGGGTAAAGGCAATATGTACATATTAGATTCTATATTGTCTTGCATAGGTGTTCTGGCGTATTCTATAATAGAAACTCGCTTTTTGTAGGTATTACATAAAACGGATATTTGCGAGTTTGGCCGTGAATGTGGCTAGGGTTGCTATTGTTATTTTGCAAGAATCAATAAACCGGGTTTTAAAGGGAATAGTCATGGTTACCAGAAAAATTTTAGCAGTGTCGTTGTCAGTTGTGTTGATGGCGCCATTTGGGTTTTCTCAAGTTGTTGAAACGCCATCTACTGGGACTGAAGGATCTGTAGGATCAGGTACTGCAGGTACTGCAGGTACTGCAGGTACTGCTACTGCTACTGCTACTGCTACTGCTACTGCTACTGCTACTGCAGGGACCATTG
>Ga0209192_10001305_pt1 | contig 20226 bp, 16 predicted proteins | sample ArcticOcean_MG_C_11_FD_187433 | JGI IMG/M metagenome (GOLD analysis project Ga0209192, IMG submission 187433) | Marine microbial communities from western Arctic Ocean - ArcticOcean_MG_CB2_154 (SPAdes) (version 2) | ecosystem: Environmental > Aquatic > Marine > Oceanic | place: Arctic Ocean... | reverse complement strand
AAATATAATGAGTAAATTAGAAGACAACGAGTTAAAAGAATTAAGGGAAAGTATTGAAACAATAAATAGCTTACAGATGAAGATCGGTGGATTGGAATCTCAGAAGCACAATTTATTACACGAAATAACAATTTCAGTAAATTCTTTTAAATTATTTCAATCAGAGTTGGAAAAGAAGTACGGGAAAGTGAACATTGATATTACTACCGGCGAAATTAAGAAAGAAGATGGGGATAGTAAGGAAGATTAGTATAGGTAAAGACTATAAAAATGACGCCATGCACTACGCTGTTGGACAGGAAGTGTATGGTGGTCATACAATAGTTAATATAATAGAAGAAGAAGATAAGTACTCTATTTATATACAAAAAGGTAAAGAAATATTGCCTTGGAAAGAATTCAATAAAAATATGGCTATTGCTGTAGAATTTGATTTAGAGTATTAAATGAAAGCGATGTTCGAGTTTATTGTTAAGCCTAAAAATGGTAGAAACAATAACGTAAAGAAAATTGACGGAAATACTCTTTTATTAAATACTGAAATACAAAACCATAATTACGTAAGTAGATTAGGTGTAGTTATAGCAGCTCCGGCTGAGAGTTATAACGGAATAGAAGTAGGTGACGAGGTTATAGTTCATCACAATGTATTCAGAAGGTATAGAGATATAAGAGGCGTAGAGAAAAATAGTAAAAGTTTTTTTGAAGAAGATATGTTCTTTGTTGACCCTAGTCAAATATACGCATATAAAAAATCGCAAGAATGGGAAGCTTGTGGAGGTTTCAATTTTGTAAAGCCAATCGAAGAAACTAAAATGTTTTCGATGGATTTTGAAAAGCCACTAGTAGGTGTGTTAAAAACAAAGGATCCTAAACTAACATCAGTTGATGTTGAGGACTTAATAGGTTTTAAACCAGGAAGCGAATACGAATTTATAATAGACGGGCAGAAGCTTTACAGAGTACCCACCAATCAAATCACAATTAAATATGAACGTCAAGGAAACGAAAAGGAGTATAATCCAAGCTGGGCATAGAGCAGTTGAAGAATTGATAAAAGTAGCCAAAGAGGCTATTGTAGATTCAGATGACGATTTAACAGCGGATAAACTTAAAAATGCTGCCGCTACCAAAAAGCTAGCAATATTTGATGCTTTTGAAATACTTTCACGTATTGAAGAAGAAGAAAGAATATTAGAAGATAGACCTAAGGAAGAGGTTGCAAAGGAAGCTTTTAAGGGATTTGCTGAAAAAAGATCTAAGTAATGTATAAGCAGAATTTATATAGCGTAATAACGCCTATAAAGCGAAATACAATATCTAGACTTAATAGATCTAAGAAATGGAAGTATGGCTACAATAAGGAACATGATGTTGTAGTTATTAGCAAAACTGGAGAAATTGGTGATATATACGATATACAAGGCTTGAAAATAGCTTTACCAAAAACTCCTATTAAAATAAGTAAATCTAATGATAAATGGACTGTCGAAGAATTCCCTAAAGAACTCAAGCAAATACAAAGCGTATTTGAGTGGAGGGACTATCCGGAGAATTTCCATAAAAAATGGGAACCGTATATAGATGAACAATTCAAACGCAGAGACGAAGGGTATTGGTTTAATAATAAAGGTGTGGATACTTACATTACTGGTACTCACTTTATGTACCTGCAGTGGTCCAAAATTGACGTTGGGAACCCAGACTTTCGGGAATCAAACAGATTATTCTACATATTCTGGGAAGCTTGCAAAGCAGACATCAGAGCTTATGGTATGTGCTATCTCAAGAACAGACGTTCGGGATTTTCATTCATGGCTTCAGGGGAGACAGTTAACATGGCAACCATATCAAGCGATGCACGGTTTGGGATTTTGTCCAAATCTGGATCCGATGCAAAAAAGATGTTCACAGATAAAGTTGTACCCATTAGTGTTAACTTCCCGTTTTTCTTCAAACCAATACAAGACGGTATGGACAGGCCGAAGACAGAGCTTGCCTACAGGATACCAGCGTCGAGACTCACTAGAAAAAGCATACAGAATAGAAGCGACCAGGAATTACTCGAAGGACTTGATACGACGATCGACTGGAAGAACACGGGTGATAATTCCTACGATGGAGAGAAGCTCAAACTTCTCGTCCACGACGAATCGGGTAAATGGGAAAGGCCGGATAATATATTAAATAACTGGCGTGTAACTAAAACCTGTTTAAGATTAGGTGCTAGAATTATAGGTAAGTGTATGATGGGTAGTACCTCAAACGCTTTAGATAAAGGTGGTGAAAACTTTAAAAAACTTTACAATGATTCAGCTGTCACTAAAAGAAACCGCAACGGACAAACTAAGTCAGGATTATATTCTTTGTTCATACCTATGGAATGGAATTACGAGGGATTCATTGATTCTTATGGAATGCCTGTATTCGATACCCCATCAGAGGATTGCGTTGGACCAAACAATGAAAAGATTGAAGTAGGTGTAATAGAGCATTGGAGCAATGAAGTAGACGGATTAAAAAGTGATCAGGATGCTTTAAACGAATTTTACAGACAATTTCCTAGAACAGAAGAACACGCTTTTAGGGATGAAACAAAAAACAGTATATTTAATTTAGTTAAAATATATGAACAGATAGATTACAACGAAGACCTTGGCAATTCTGGAGTAATTACAACAGGTAGTTTTAGTTGGGAAAATGGCATAAAAGATAGCATGGTTAGATTTACACCTAATCCTAGTGGAAGGTTTAAAATATCTTGGGTGCCAGGTCTTACTTTACAAAATAAACAAACCATTAGAAACAATATAAAAAGCCCCGGAAATGAGCACATGGGTGCTTTTGGTTGTGATAGTTATGATATTTCAGGAACAACAGACGGAAGAGGGTCTAAGGGAGCTTTACATGGATTAACTAAGTTTAGCATGGAAGATGCTCCACCGCATACATTCTTTTTAGAATATGTAGCTAGACCTCAAACGGCAGAAATATTTTTTGAAGATGTGCTGATGGCATGTGTATTCTATGGAATGCCTATATTGTGTGAAAACAATAAACCTAGGCTTTTGTATTATTTTAAAAGAAGAGGATATAGAGGTTACTCTATGAATAGGCCGGATAAGTTATGGAACAAGCTTTCTGTTACTGAAAAAGAAATAGGTGGTATACCTAACTCTTCTGAAGACATTAAGCAATCACACGCTGCCGCTATAGAATCTTATATAGATCAGTATGTGGGATTAAAAGGAGATGGACAATATGGTACAATGTATTTTAATGAAACATTAAATGATTGGGCTAAATTCGATATAAATAATAGAACAAAATTTGATGCTGCTATAAGTTCTGGTTTGGCTGTCATGGCTTGCAATAGACACTTGTACGCCCCGGCTGCTCGAACAGAAAAAAGAAAATTAAATTTAAAAATAGCTAAATACACTAATACTGGTGGTTTATCAAAATTAATAGAAAAATAAAAATATGGCTGAGTCAGTTATAACAAGTTATTTTCCAAGCCAGATTGCTAGCGATGAGGAAAAAATCTCTATAGATTACGGAAGGTCTATAGGTAGAGCTATTGAAAACGAATGGTTTAAAACAGGTAGTGGTACGAGTAGATTTAAAAGTAATCAAAACACTTTTCATGAGCTAAGACTTTATGCTAGAGGAGAGCAGGGTGTTCAAAAATACAAAGACGAGCTATCTATTAATGGTGACTTATCTTACTTAAATTTAGACTGGAAGCCTGTACCTATTATACCGAAGTTTGTAGATATAGTGGTTAATGGTATTTCAGATAGATCTTTTGATATTAAAGCGTATTCGCAGGACCCTTACGGCGTAGACAAGCGTACCAAATATATGGAGTCTATATTAAGAGATATGCAAACCAAAGACTTAAATGAATTTGCTCAAGCGGAATTTGGCGTTAACTTATTTGAAACAGACCCAGAAACACTCCCTAAAAATAAAGAAGAGTTAGAATTGCACATGCAGCTTAGCTATAAACAGCAAGTAGAATTAGCTGAGGAACAAGCTATAAGTGTATTGCTAGAAGGCAACAAATATGACTTAATAAAAAGACGTTGCAATTACGATATTACAACTATAGGTATTGGAGCGGTTAAAAATTCATTTACAAAAGCAGAGGGGGTTAAAGTTGAATATGTAGACCCTGTAAATTTAGTGTGGTCTTATACAGACTCACCCTATTTTGATGACATATATTATGTAGGCGAAATACGAAGCGTTCATTTGAATGAGCTTAAAAAACAATTTCCAGGATTAACAGAAGATGATTTAAAAGAAATATCAAGTCAATCTTCTAGTAACAATGGATTTTATGATCGCACGCTAACAAACAGTAATGAAGACGATTCCAATACGGTTCAAATACTATATTTTAATTACAAGACGTTTGCTAATGACGTTTATAAAGTAAAAGAAACAGCTACAGGTGCTGAAAAAACAATACCCAAAAGTGATGCTTTTAATCCTCCGGAAGAAATGATGGAAGAGATGGGTATTTCTAAATTGTCGCAATCACTGGAGGTTTTGTATGAAGGAGTTAAAGTACTTGGTGGAAAAATGCTTAAGTGGGAAATGGCTAAAAATATGATAAGGCCAAAGAGCGACTACAGCAAGGTTAAAATGAATTATAGCATTGTTGCCCCAAGAATGTATAAAGGCCGAATAGAAAGCATTGTATCGCGTATAACGGGGTTTGCAGACATGATTCAGTTGACACATTTGAAGTTACAACAAGTTATGTCAAGAATGGTTCCTGATGGAGTATACCTAGATGCGGATGGTTTAGCGGAGGTTGATTTAGGTAATGGTACAAATTACAATCCTCAGGAAGCTTTGAATATGTATTTCCAAACAGGTTCTGTTATAGGTAGATCATTCACCCAAGAAGGCGACATGAATCCTGGTAAAGTTCCTATTCAGGAATTACAGACTGGGTCAGGAGGAGCTAAATTGCAAAGTTTAATAGCAACATATAATTATTATTTACAGATGATTCGGGATGTTACCGGATTAAACGAAGCTAGAGATGGAAGCACTCCAGATTCTAGAGCGTTAGTAGGTGTACAAAAATTGGCTGCTGCTAATTCAAACGTAGCTACAAGACACATACTGGATAGCAGTTTGTTTTTAACAGCAGATTTATGTGATAATTTATCGTTAAGAATATCAGATATAATAGAGTATTCTCCAACAAGAGAAGCTTTTATTCATAAAATAGGTAATCAAAATGTAGCTGTTTTAGCTGAGATGAGTAATTTATATATGTACGACTTTGGTATATTTATAGAATTAACTCCTGACGATGAAGAAAGAGCTGTTCTTGAAAACAATATACAAGCAGCTGTATCCGCAGGTATGATAGATTTATCTGATGCTATCGACTTACGCGATATTAAAAATATTAAGCTAGCTAATCAATTGCTTAAAGTAAGAAAGAAAGAAAAGCAAATGTTAGATCAAAAGATGCAGCAAGAAAATATGCAGGCTCAAGCTCAAGCTAACGCGCAAGCAAGTCAAGCCGCGGCCCAATCTGAGGTGCAAAAACAACAAGCCTTAACTCAACAAAAGATTTCTTTTGAACAAGCTAAAGCTCAAATTGATTATCAAAAGCTAATGCAAGAAGCTACTCTAAAGAAAGAGTTAATGCAATTAGAATTCCAAATGAACATGCAACTAAAAGGTGTAGAGGTTCAAGGAAGAAAAAATGAATTACAATCAAAAGAAGATAGAAAAGACGATCGTACTAAGATACAAGCGTCCCAACAAAGTGAATTAATAAATCAAAGACAGAACGATTTACCGCCTCAAAACTTTGAATCCAGCGGGAACGATATACTTAGTGGAGATTTTGACCTAGGTTCCTTTGATCCTAGGTAATAATAATAGTAATAATTATATAATATTTTATCATGTCAGAAGAAACAACACAAGAAACACCTGTGGTTGAAGAAACAGCTCAGGAAGTTCAAAAGCCAATGTCATTTGACGATGGCATTATTAAAGTAAATTTAGGAGAACTAAACAAATCTCAAGAGGATGCCGTTCAAGAACAAATCCCAGATGAAAGCGATGTTACTGTCGAGCAACCCGAGGGCACGCAGAGTAGCGAAGCAGTGGTTGAGCAAGTACAAGAGCCCATTCACGTTGAGGAGTCCGTTCTTGAAGAAATAACAAATGAAGAAGTTGCTGAAGTTGCGGAAGAATTACAAGAAGATATCCAGGAAGCTATAGCTGAACAGCAAGAATCTGGTGTTGAATTACCGGAAAATATTCAGAAGGTTGTTGAATTTATGAATGAAACCGGAGGAAGCTTGGAAGATTACGTAAAACTCAATACCGATTATTCTTCTTTAGATGAAGGGCAATTACTTAGAGAATATTATGAATCAACAAAACCTCATTTGGATGCAGAAGAAATTAACTTCTTAATGGAAGACAACTTTTCTTATGATGAAGACATGGATGAGGATAGGGACATTCGAAGAAAAAAATTAGCGCGTAAAGAAGAACTAGCAAAAGCTAAAGGACATTTAGACGGGCTAAAAGGCAAGTATTACCAAGAAATTAAAGCTGGATCAAAATTAAATCCAGAACAAAAAAATGCGGTTGATTTTTTTAATCGCTATAAAGAAAACAACGAGGAGGCTACTAAAGTAGCTGATAAACAAAGGTCTGCTTTCGATAGCAAGACAGAACAACTTTTTTCTAAAGATTTCAAAGGTTTTGATTTCAGTGTTGGCGAAAAGAAATTCCGTTTTAAAGTTAACAATGCGGACCAGGTTAAGGAGAGTCAAAGCGATATCACAAATTTTGTCAAGAAGTTCTTGAATGATAAAAATGAAATGAGTGATGCTGCAGGTTACCACAAATCCTTATACACAGCTATGAACGCTGATGCAATTGCAAATCACTTTTATGAGCAAGGAAAATCCGACGCAATTAAAGGTTCAATGGCCAAAGCCAAGAATATCGATATGGATCCTAGAGGGACTCATGAAAACGTCGTAGCTTCTAACGGATGGTCAGTTAAGTCAATTTCAGGTGGTCAAAGTTCTTCTAAGTTGAGAATTAAAAGTAAAAAATAATTAAACTTAAAACAAAACCAATATTATGGCAAACCCAAACGGACAATTTGGAGTACCCCCAGGTACCCCTGCTGGCGCGCAGTTAAATCATTTAACTCCACGCCCAACACAAACATTATTTAATGACAACTATTTAACTTTAACTGATTTAGATTTTACACAACAATTTTTACCAGAAGTATACGAGAAAGAAGTAGAAAGATACGGAAACCGTACTATCTCTGGATTCTTACGTATGGTAGGAGCAGAAATGCCTATGGCTTCTGATGTAGTTGTATGGTCTGAGCAAGGAAGATTACACATTGCGTATGACCCTGTAGCTGTCTTAGCCGCGCAAATAACAATCCCTGGGGACGCTAACAATGCTTCAACTAATTTAATTGGCCCTGGAGCAACTGTAGTAGTAGCTTCTGCTAATGGATTAACAGTTGAAAAAGCTTACGTACAAGCTGTAGGTGCACCTAACGCTGGAACTGGAGACGTTATATTAACTGTAGCTGGATATGCTGGAGCTCTTACTCCTCAAGCTGCTGGTAAAGTATTCGTATACGGTTCTGAATATGCTAAAGGAACAAGCAACGCTGGAACATCAGTAGATGCTGCTTTTGAGAAATTTGACAACAAACCAATTATCTTAAGAGATAAGTACGCTGTAAGTGGTTCTGACACTGCTCAAATCGGGTGGGTTGAAGTAACAACTGAAGCTGGAACTTCTGGATACTTATGGTATTTAAAATCTGAGCACGAAGCTAGAATTCGTTTTGAAGATCAATTAGAGATGAGTATGATTGAAGCTGAAAAAGCTGTAAACCCAATTGCTCCAGCTACTGGATTAGGTGGCGGAACTGCTCTTACTGGATCTGACGGTCTTTTCTCTGCACTTGAAACTAGAGGATTAGTTTATACTGATGCTGACTTCGGTTCAATAGCAGCAGGAGCAACTGGACTTGAAGACTTTGATGCTATTTTAGGAGAACTAGATAAGCAAGGGGCTATTGAAGAGAACATGATGTTCTTAGATAGAGCTACTTCTTTAGGGATTGACAACATGTTAGCTGCACAAAATTCTTACGGAGCAGGAGGAACTTCTTTTGGAGTATTCGAAAATTCTGAAGACATGGCACTTAACTTAGGATTTAGCGGATTCCGTAGAGGATCTTACGATTTCTATAAGACTGACTGGAAATACTTAAACGACTCTACAACTAGAGGATTAGTTGGAGATGTTGAAGGAGTTATTGTACCAGCTGGAACTTCAACTGTATATGATCAATCATTAGGACAGAACATTTCAAGACCATTCTTACACATCCGTTACAGAGCTTCTGAAGCAGATGATAGAAAGATGAAATCTTGGATTACTGGATCTGTTGGTGGAAACTATACAAGTGACGAAGATGCAATGAACGTTCACTTCTTATCAGAAAGATGTTTATGTGTACAAGCTGCTAACAACTTTGTATTGTTGAAAAAAGCCTAGTACTAAATTAATGTAATTCTTACCCTCGTTGAATCTACGGGGGTAATTATTACCCTTATACGACAATAGCCTCTTATTAATTATATATATAAGCTATCGTCACACTTTTAAAAACTATTTAATTATATCATATTATGGCTAAACAAGCTGTAGCAAAGAAAGTTGAGGTTGCTCCTCAGCCAGTAGCAGTAAAATCTGCTCCACAAGCACCTGCTAAACCAGTGTTTGAATTTAAAGATAGAACTTATGTTTTAAAGACGGGTAAATCTCCGTTGGTATATAGTATGCCATCTAAACATAGTCAAAGAAAACCTTTATTGTATTTTGACAAAGAGTTAGGTTACAATAGAGAATTAAGATACGCAACCAATCAGCCATCAGTTTTTGCTGACGAACAGAAAGGCACATCTACCTTAGGTAGAATTATATTGCGTAATGGACAGTTAGTTGTTCCCAAAGAACAAGTTGCTCTTCAAAAATTATTATCACTATATCATCCATTTAAAGACCAAGTATATTACGAATTTGACCCGGTAGGAATTTCAGAAAATGAATTAGACTGGATTGAACTAGAATTAGAAGCATTGAACTCAGCAAGAGAAATGACAGTTGACGAAGCTGAAGCGATCTTAAGAGTTGAATTTGGAAGCAAGGTTAGCGATTTATCTTCTAGCGAAATTAAAAGAGATCTTATGATCTTCGCAAAAAGACAACCGCATTTGTTTATACAATTAGCAAATGATGATAATGTACAATTAAGAAATGTTGGTGTTAAAGCTGTTGAAGCTAATATCATAAGTTTATCGCAAGATCAACGAACATTCAATTATGGAGAAACGAACAGGAAACTTTTAACAATTCCGTTTGATGAGCATCCATACTCCGCATTAGCTGCATACTTCAAAACAGATGAAGGTATGGAGGTATATAAAGCGATTTTAAAGAAACTTTACTAAGTTACCTTTTATAGTGGTTAGGCTGCTTCTAAGGTAGCCTAATTTACTATAAATAATAATAAAAAATATGAGCGTAAGTGTAGATACTGTTTATCAAAGAGTATTAGGAATACTCAATAAAGAACAACGAGGGTACGTTACGCCTCAAGAATTTAATTTGTTTGCAAATCAAGCACAGTTAGATTTGTTTGAACAATACTTTTATGACATTAATCAATTTGGAAGAATACCTGGTAATGATACAGAGTACTCTGATATGTTAGATGTCTTAAATAAAAAAATATCAGCGTTTGAGGATTCCTCTGCGTTGACTTACCATACTGATCACTACAAATTGCCTACTGATATGTATCGATTAGGTACGGTTATTTACAAAAATACTACAACTAAAGATCTGTATCCTTCACCAACACAAATCGCTAATTACCCAGCAGCAAATCCTACTGTATATAGGCAGACTACAAATGAGTTAATAGAAGCTGAGCGAATTAATATGAATGAATTTTTGTATATAAACGCTTCGCCTTTAACAAAACCTAAAAATGTTAGGCCAGTGTATACTGCCAATAGTAAAGGTGTTAACGTGTACGGAGCAGAAGAAATAACTGCCGCAGGTTCTGTAAGCATAACTTACATACGTGAGCCAGCGAAAGTTGAATGGGGCTACCAAATGATATATGGGGAGGCTTTATACGATTCAACATCTGCAGTTGATTTTGAATTGGATCCATCGGAAGAGACTGAACTTGTAATAAAAATATTAGAGCTTGCTGGAGTTTTGATTAAAGATTTAAGTCTATATCAAGTTTTTAATGCAGAAGAACAACAGAAAATTCAACAAGAAAAATCATAACGCATGGGACTTATAGATATGAATGATGAGCAGTATTACTTAGGGCCAGATGGCGTTTGGGATAGCTGGGATGAGAATTACGGTAATTACCAGTTTACAAGTATAAAAGATATAATAAACAATTTTATTATATCTTATGTAGGAGAAAGCAAAATAATTAGCAAAATAAAAAGAACAGACGTGGCTTTTCACGCTCAACGAGCAATACAAGAATTTAGCTACGATGTTTTACCTTCTGTGCAAGCTCAAGAAATTGAAATTGGACCATCTTTAAACTTTGTGTTACCTAAGGACTATGTAAATTACGTTAAGGTTACATGGATGGATAATAGCGGTATAGAGAGAACTGTATACCCTGCTAGAAAGACATCTAATCCTAATCAACCTATATTGCAGGATGGGGTTGAAGAGTATATGTTCGATGAGCAAAACAGAGAAAACCTTTTGTCTGAACAATCTCTTACTAAAACAACTTTTCAAACAGCTGGAGGTGATAGGCAACAGAATTTAAACAACATAAACAACTCCGATATACTTAATAATAATCATTTTGGACAACGCTACGGGTTAATCCCTGAATATGCTCAGTCCAACGGTGTGTTTTATATAGACAAATCAAAGGGTATTATAAACTTTGATTCGAGCTTTGTAGGTAGGATAGTTACATTAAAATATATATCAGACGGCTTAGGTAACGATGAAGAATTAACTGTACATAAGTTTGCAGAAGAGGCTTTATATAAATACATTGCACACGCGATACTGGCTACCCGAGCAAACACTCCTGAGTATCTAGTTATGAGGTTTAAGAAAGAAGCTGCAGTAGCTAGACGTAATACTAAATTAAGATTATCAAATATTAAAATAGAGGAAATTGCTCAAGTTATGCGCAACAAGTCTAAGCAGATTAAACACTAAGATATATGCCAGAATTAATACATACATTTACCGGAGGGAAAATGAATAAAGATCTCGACGAGAGATTGGTTCCTAATGGTGAATATCGAGATGCTTTAAATTTAGAGGTTGCTTCATCTGATACTTCTCAGGTGGGAACATTTCAGAATTTAAAAGGAAATACTGAAAAAGCATATTCTAATTATAATGCTAACACTGGCGAGTATACTACGTGGGACCCAAACGTATATATAAGTGAGTTAACTAACGCTACTTGTATAGGCTCTATTGCGGAACCTAATTCGGATATAATATACTGGTTTATTACTTCAGACACTTATGATGCAATAGCCAGCTATAACACTACTACCCAAGTTACTTTGCCATTAATAGTAGATACACAAAATATTTTTAATTTCAATGCTGATAACTTAATAACAGGTATAAACATATTAGAAGGTATATTGCTTTGGACAGACAATCAAACAGAACCTAAGCAAATATATATATCTGAATGGGCAGGGTCTACACCTAACTTTATTACTCATTCACAAATTTATAATAGGGATTTTATAGAATCAGACACTACTGTTATAAAAAAGTTTCCCTTGAAACCACCTATAATAACCGCTTATTCTACAGCCACTGTTGACGACAATGGTGACCCTGCAGTTGTGGATACTGCAACTTTATATTCATTCTATGTGCAAGCACCAGGGGGAACGGTTGGCCAAGGAACCCCCATGACTCCAACTAGCGGTCCTCAGATTTTAGAATGGCAAGGTAATACTTTACCTTTCTATAAAGTGGGCCAAGTATTGATATTAATTAGTGCTTCTGCGGATGATCAGGACCCTAAATCTATTATTCGCGTTAGTATTGACAGTATTGAAGGTTCAGGAAGCAATCAAACAGGGGTTACAGTTACGGTCCTTTCAGTCGGTCTATCTGACGATGGAGAACTAAACAAGCAAACTTTATACGATGTTACTCTAGAAGAAGAAAAACCTTTTTTTGAATTTAGATTTGCTAGATTCGGCTACAGATACAAATATAAAAACAACGAAGTATCAGCATATTCTCCTTTTTCTAATCCAGCATTTATTCCAGGAGAGTTTAATTACTCCCCTAAGGAAGGCTACAACCTAGGTATGGTTAATAATATAAGGCAGCTTGAAATTTCAGAATTTATACCTATAGATATACCAATCGACGTAACAGATGTAGATATTCTATACAAAGCATCAAACAATGCTAATGTTTACGTGGTTGACACTTTTAAAGAAACAGATTCAGAATGGATTTCCAATACATTTAATATATCAACCGAAATAATAACTTCTGTTGTACAAAGTAATCAGTTATTAAGGCCTTACGACAACGTACCTAGATTCGCTTTAGGACAAGAAGTAGTGGCTAATAGACTAATATTTGCAAACTACACACAGAATTTTGACATGCTAACCTCCACTCTGGACCCTCTGCAAGTTAACTTAAGTGTTTCCGTGTTGTCTGATACAATACTAAGCACTGTATCCGGCGAAACCACAGGTCAAGGCTTAGAGGGTAAAAGTGTATATCCCTCAGTAAAAAGTATTAGAACCTACCAGATAGGTGTTGGATATCAGGATGAATACGGTAGAACCACCCCTGTATTTACAGGTAAAGATGCATCTGTTGTAGTAGAAAAATCAGGAGCTTCACTTACAAACAGCTTAACAGCTCAATTAATTAATACTAAGCCTTATTATGCTCAAGGTAAGACTTTCTCTACTTTTAAATATTATGTAAAAGAAACCAGCCAAGAGTATTACAACATATGTTTAGACCGGTTTTATGATGCTGAAGATGGTAATATATGGTTATCATTTCCGTCTGCTGAAAGAAACAAAATAGATGGAGAGACTTTTCTTATATTAAAAAAAGAGCATGATAATAACAATGCAGTAACAGCAGAAGCTAGATATAAAGTTATAGCTATTGAAAATGAAGCCCCTTTGTTTTTAAAGGAAACAAAACTGTCAATGGGAATAATGTCTACGGAATTTTTTACCGGAGGTGTACCTATAGAGGGTACCAATGAAATATGGGTTTTAAAAGAAGGGTCAACACCGGCGGGGTTTGATGAAGTTTTTGGAGAGAACACAAGAACAGAGTCTAGTTTGCTTCTTAGAGTTCTTAGCGCTTCGAATCAAAGTAATTATTATAAGATTTCAACTTTTGGGTTAGCAGGGGATAAAAATCAATACGTAAGAATAGTATCCTCGAAACCATTCGAAGAAGATATGTTTTTTACAACAGCTAATCCCGATGGCTCTGGAGGTGTAGTAGCGGGGTTATCACTAGAGATATTAAGAACTGAAAGTTTAAACAAAGCGGAGTTTACTGGTAGATTTTTTGTTAAAGTAAATGAAGATGCTTCTTTGAGAAATAGTGTACTTGCTGCCAATTCTACAACTAGTACTAAATACGTAAGAAAAGCTTTTGAGCCTGTTTATTATTTAGATGGGCAGTATACAGGTAAGGGTTTTTGGAGAGGAGCTTGGTTAAACAATGATGCTGTTTCTGGGAGAAGCAGAATGTTTATAGATAAAATGTACACGTCTTGTGGTAGATCATTAACTAACAGAAGAGGGCAGGGTATTTCTGGGGGAAGTATGGACATATCTTATGCAGGAGGCTATGGAAGAGGGGCAACTAAAAAAGGTATTTATTTGTCAAGGCCGGCTTTAGTGTCTCAACTAAGTTCAGTCGGTACTCTATTTAGATTTATAGACGCAGGAAACGGAATAAAGGATCCAGATGGCACAGTTTATAAGATTACAAAGTCAAAGAAGCAGCTAGGTACCTGTTACGACTGTAAAGGAGGCGGGAGATTTAACGATGAGTTAAATCAACTTGTGAGATGGTCTCTTGAATTTGTTCAAGTGGAAGACAATTTTAGCACTTTAAGTTGGAATCCAGTAACAGCTTCTGATGGAATTACAAAATGGGTTTACCCTAGCCCGAATAACTACGCAGATTCCTACGTAGGTATTGAATTTCTTGGCTTAGACTTAAGCGATGATGCTTTTACAACAGAAAACCCAGCTATTTTTGAAACAGAACCGAAAGAAGCAACTGATCTAGATATTTATTACGAGATAGCAGGTAATTATCCCATGAGCGAGCATGGTAATGTGCATAAACTAGACTGGTTTAATTGCTATTCATTTGGAAACGGAGTTGAATCTGACAGAATTAGGGATGATTACAATGCTTCCACTATGAATAACGGCGTTAAAGCAAGCGCTGTTCTTGACGAGCCTTACCAGCAAGAAACAAGGTCTAATGGTTTAATATTTTCACAAATATTTAATTCAACATCAGGGGTAAATGGTTTAAATCAATTTATTCAAGCTGAAAGCATAACTAAAGACGTTAATCCAGAGTATGGATCAATTCAAAAACTGTACGCTAGAGACACTGATTTAATTACATTGTGCGAGAATAAGTCAATGAAAATTTTAGCCAATAAGGATGCTTTATTTAACGCTGACGGAAGCGCAAACGTAACATCTAATAGAGCTGTTCTTGGTCAAACAATAACATATCAAGGCGAATACGGTATTGGTACAAATCCAGAATCATTTGCGGAGTTTGGCTTTAGAATGTATTACGTAGATCCGAATAGAGGAACTGTTATAAGACTATCTAACGACGGAATAACGCCTATTTCAAACTATGGTATGGAAGGTTTTTTTCAAGATAATCTACCTATTAATAAAAAAATAATTGGTTCGTGGGATGCTAATATGAGAAATTACAATATTACTCTTAACACCCTCACCCCCTATTGGCAACAAACCTTAGGAGCAGGCAAAACAGATAGGCTAAATAAAGATCCAGAATGTGGTGCTTTTATTAACGAGTATCCAACTTATTCAACTACAATATCTTTTAAAGACGATCTAAACGGTTGGACCTCTAGGAAAACATATATACCAGAAAATGGAATTAGTTTAAACAATACTTATTACGCTTTCAAGTTAGGTAAGATTTGGGAAATGAACTCTAACACTTCGTATAATAACTTTTTCGGTATAGGTCCATCTGACGTAAGCTTAGGATCTTATTACGAAAGTTCTTTTACTACTATTTTTAATGAAAGTCCTACATCTGTAAAAGATTTTAGAACCATTAGTTACAGCGGAACAAACTCTCGTGAATATATATACAAGACCACAGCAACGGGGGCTAAAACTTTTTCTTTAGCTCAAGTGCAAGCGCAGCAATTAATACCTACAGAATTTTCAACAACTAAAGGGTGGTACGCTAATTCAATAGTAACAGATTTGCAAGAGGGGGAAGCCAAAGAGCTTATAAATAAAGAAGGCAAATATTACAATTATATAAAAGGATTACCTACGTTTTTTGTGGATGACTGCAATAACAATGTAGACTCACATGAATTTAATGTGCAGGGCATTGGAAGAGCAAGTGCTATAAGTGGTGCAGTAAAAACTTCGTTTACAGTAACAAATAAAATTGATCCAGATTGTTCGGAGAACTAAAAAAACTAAAGCATGGCATTTGATAATTTTACAGTAAATGTAGTAAGTTTTAATGAAGAGGGAGGAGTAGACTGGACACAGAGTCGTCCTTCCGTAGCGTTAACTATAACTCCTAATGCGGGGTATGTAATAAATGTTGCGGATTTTTCGCCTAGAAACACATTGCCTAACTATGTTGACTCTGTTACGTTTTCACAATCAGGGGCTAATATAGAGTGCGTAATATTATACACGTCACCCAGTGTAATGCCTAGCAGCAATGTATTAATAGCTTTATGTATTAATGGATCGGCATCTTTAAGCGAAGTATCTGTAGCTGGTGTAGTTAATTATTACACAACTTTTGCATCAACAGGAGTTCCTTCATCATCAGCTCCATATAATGGTACAGGCGTAATTTCTTCTACATCAGAGATAACCAACTTAACTGTAACAGCTACGACCGGATATTATTTTCCAGAGTTACCCACAGCTTCTTTAGTTGTCGGCTCGTTAACTGATTACTCAATTGTGCCAACGTTGATTAATGACGCGGCAGGAAATCTTATACAAGTAAATTTTGCCGTAAACTACACGTTTCCAAATTACTCAGTGACTGGAGACCGTATAGTAGTTACAGCTAATGCAGCTGAAATATATAGTCCATCTACAGAAATACAATCTTATTCCATGAATCTTGCAAACGTGATAGTATCTGGGGAAACTAGACCTATTACGATTTACGGTATAACAGGAGCGGCGTGGCAATTACAAGTTACAGAAAGTGTTGTAGGTACAACGATTGGGTCATTTTCAGGGACAATAGACAGTAGTGGCTCAGTTACGGAAAGCGTAATTTTTCCAGCATCTTCAGTTGATGTTGTTTATACATTTACATTAACTGGTGATTTAGCTAGTTCTTTTTGTACAACGTCACCATGCGTTACAGGACAGCCTTCCGTATGGCAAATACATCAATATACAACGCAAGACGTTAGTTTTAATTTAACATCTACGTTTTCAAGCATAACAGTCGGGGCCGCTGACATTAAGTCTTTTAGTGCTTTAGGGACACCTGGTGTTACCGCTTATAGCGTATCAGCTGAGAAGCCAGGAAGTAGTCAAAACTTTGTTTTTGATACAATACCCACTAATTTAGACTGGTCAAATCAAAATGGAGACTTCCCTATTACTGAGCAAGCGGTACAAGCTCCTTTGACAATAGCTGTAAATAATTCATCAGATCCTAAAACTTTAGTTATAAGTTTAAATACAAACATTGCTAACGTAGGAATTCAGTCTTTATCAAGTGTGCTTAATCTTGATAACTTCTTACTAGCGTACACAGAGTTAAGTTTATGTTATGCGCTAACTGAGGATGGTTTATGTTGTGGTACTCCGGAGTCTCGCACGGTATTTGCGCAGGGAGATGTAGCTAATTTAGCTGGCGTAACAGGTGATTTATATACGGATACTAGCTTTCAAACTAAAGCCCCTGATGGATATTATAGTGATCATTCAGGTATAGATTGCAGCGTGGCTCCAGTTCCTGAAGAAGGTGTAACGGGGTGGGTGGACTATTCTGCATTCTACACATCGGGTATTTTAAATAACAGGTTCTATGCCTTTGGGGATTACATGGCTTACTCTACTACAACTACTTCAGTTAGTTTAAATATAGTTACAGCATCGACTGCAACATATAGTTTTGAAATATTTGCAGCAGCATCAAATCTAAGTGCAGATTTTTCAACCGTATTACCTGAAAGCCCTGCAGTGGTTGTGCTTAGCTCAGGACCCGTAAGCGGCGATAACAAAGTGAATGTGCCTTTCCTACAAGAATTTCCAAATCAATCTTACACTGTAGTTATAACATCAACATCGACAATACTATTCGATAAAATTACTTGGGAATATAGAAATCCAAATGGAGCTGCCGGCTTGAATCTTGGCGATTGGGATTACATTCTTGCAAATTATACTCATAATTAAAATAATAAATAAATAAATAAATAAATAAAATATGGCAACTTATAGACAACAAACAGGTTCTTCATTGCTAGGCTCCAACAATTGCCCTAACTGTTACACCACTTTATCTTTATGTTATTCTTCAACAAGCGCCAGTGATGTGTGCTGTAATGTAGTGTCGCTAGTTAACGTATACGTTCCAGTAGGAGAAAATTTTACAACTGCTTCTAATCTTTACGCAACCACTGCTTTATCTGGAGGATCGTTAGCAGCTGCTGGTTTTTACAGTGCTGATGGACCGTGCTCACAGGTATAAATAAATAAATAAAAAAATATGGCTAACTATAGAGAACAAACAGCTACAGACCTAGAGGTTTTAACAACTTGCAGTTCGTGTGTTGCGCTTCCTACAATCGTAACTACAAGCGTGTCAAACGAGACAGGCACCGCTGCTGATAGCGGAGGTGAAACCATAACAGACGGAGGTGGAACAGTATCTCAAAAGGGTATACAATGGAGTGCTGATAATTTCGCCACACAAATGGGAGCGACAGCCGTAGGAGCAGGTACTGCTAGTTTCGCTAGTTCCATTACAGGCTTAACCGTTAATAGTACTTACTACGTTAGAGCTTTTGCTACAAACGAAATCGGGACTGCTTTTGGCGCAATAATACAATTTGTATCTGCTGTTAGTTTTACTTGCGGAGCTGCAACTATTTCCGGTAATGCTGGTGTCCAGGATACTAATATAAATCTAGACAGCTCTGGAGGGCTTCTAGCTTTCCTTCTTTATGCTTCTTCTGTTCCAGACAAATTAGAGATTATACATGGTAATCCTTCTAATGGAACTAAAGTATCTACATCTGGTGTGTCTGCAACCGGTAATTCAGGGCCATTTGATAACACTTATGGAACAGAGCCCAGTAACCTCATCCCTTCTAAGCCTCAAGCTATAGCTAACGCTCAATTTATAGGTGATGATATTCAAAGCCCTTGGACTGTTACAAGGCTAACGGAGTTTAATACAGCTACAGGTTATACAGTGGTTAATTTGAACCCCGGTGGAAGTGGCAACCCAACCTATCAGCAAGTAATTTGGTGGGAGTACACAACTGCAGACTTTCAATCAAATCCTATTGCTACCGTTAGGATCACAGGAACAGCTAATACTGCATGGAAAGTTTTTAGGCTTTGCTGCCCAGATAATAACTGTACGTAACAAAACTAATAAAAAATAAATAAATAAACAATATGGCAACTTTTAGACGACAACAAACAGGTACCCTGCAGAGTACAGATACCTGTACTCCATGCTTATACTCAATACCATTATGTTATTCGCAAACAAGCTCCAACGACTTATGCTGTGGAAATCCAACACCAGTCACCGTATATATTTTAACAGGGCAAACTTTTGACGGAGCCAATCCGGCGACTGTTCTTTATCAATCAGATGGCACACTTGCTGCAGATGGATATTACAGTGACGATGTAACGTGTAGCGCACCACCTCAATAAATAAATAAATATGGACTTGATAACACTAACATTTACTCAACCCTTAAATGTATCTATACAGGTAGGAGACACAACTTATTACAGTAATGAAATAAATGGTGCTGATATACAGATTATGGGAGCAATAACAGCTGTTGATAGAGTCTTAAATACAGTGACAACAGAAATAAGCACAAGTGCAGCAAGACCTGATTTAACTAGCTTTATATTGTTCAGTAAAACTGCTAGTGTAAACACCAGTGGGTTAAAAGGTTATTACGCTGAAATGCAATTTAAAAATAATTCTGTGGATTACGCAGAGTTGTTTTCCGTAGGATCTGATATTTTTGTAAGTAGCAAATAATATGTAATAATAACACTATAAAACTAATATAATGGTAGGACAAGTAATAGGCGGTTTAACAGGCATTGCTTCAGGAATAATAGGGTCTGGAAAAAGAAAACGAGAACAACGAGAGGCTCAAAAAGAATATGATCAAAGAAAAGCTAGCTTTGAGGGATTGGATACATCTAATGTGTATGCCAACATGGAGAATACTATGGAAGATTTAACTGTTAATACACAACAAGCTGATTTTCAAGCTCAGCAATCTCAACAAGGTTTATCTAATATAATGGGTAATATGCAAGGTGCTGCAGGTGGATCTGGTATTGCGGCTTTAGCTCAATCACTAGCGGGTCAGCAACAGAATCAAGCTAGACAAGCGTCCGCTGACATAGGTAGGCAAGAGCAATCAAACCAGATGGCTGAAAGACAACAGGCAGGTAACTTACAACTGTATGAGAAAAAAGGAGAATTAATTTCTAGAGATGCGAATAAAGAGAAAGTAGAAACGTTAATGGGAATGTCTCAACAAAGGTTAGGAGCAGCTAACAAAGCCAGACAAGACGCTACAGGCGC
>Ga0209192_10001303_pt1 | contig 20252 bp, 15 predicted proteins | sample ArcticOcean_MG_C_11_FD_187433 | JGI IMG/M metagenome (GOLD analysis project Ga0209192, IMG submission 187433) | Marine microbial communities from western Arctic Ocean - ArcticOcean_MG_CB2_154 (SPAdes) (version 2) | ecosystem: Environmental > Aquatic > Marine > Oceanic | place: Arctic Ocean... | reverse complement strand
CAAACCGTTGTCGTTGAAAAACGAGGGGACATCGCGAGGCGCGTCGGTGAGAACTTCCATCATCCGAGACGAAGCTAGAGGAGTGCGGTGCGCATGCGGGTGTGCACGCGCACGAGTGAGAGTGTGTTAAATGACGAACGCGTTTGTGTTTTACGCGTTTACCGACCTTACTTCGAACAAAATTAGAACAAACTAACAAACTTCGACCCATACCCAGTGAGTAGGTTTTTAGTCGCCCGAATTTGTAATTTAATTTCTGACAAAACGAACCAAAACTGACTTCGGAACTCTTTTTTGATTGGTTTTTAATAACTTGAAAATGCGGGGTGAGAAAGGGGTGAAAACGTGCGCGAACCTTTGCGATGTGAGGAATCCAAACCTTATCGATTTTTCGCCTTCCACTTTTCACGAGGACGCTCTCGTGATCGGCGAAACCGGCCCCCCCCCCATTCCCGCTCGCTCGTTCCCCACCACACAACTTCGTCAACCTCAAGATGGCCGCTGTCATGAACATCTCCCTCGCCGCCAAGGTCGTCAAGGCCCCCAAGGTACGTGTGAAGAACGGGTGTATACGCAACTCGTCGCGCGTTACCGGCGACGCCCGCCGACTTTACGTTTCTTTGCGACGCGCGGAACCGAGGCGGAAAGCACCGCGTGCTTTGTGATTCGGGTTTGGGAAGACGCCGCGCGTGGTGACGCGGTGTTACAAACACCAATGCGGGGTTCCCGCGGTGGATACGCGGACCCGTGTGTTACGAAATCGCGCGGTTTCGGTGAACGATCCGTGTTCGCGCGTCCCGCGAAACCGCGGCCACCGGGGAGGGACGCTAATCATTAATCCATCAATGTGCTGACTCTTCCAATCCCCCTTTTACGCGATCGACCGACAGGTGCAGTTCCGCGCGCGCCCCACCGCCGGCCTCACCGCGCGCCCCGTCGTCGTGGCCAAGGCGCACTTCGGGGTCTTCGCCGCCGCGGTACGTACTTTTCACACACAATACGTACGGACCTGATTCCGCTCGAAACGACCGCGCGCGCGCTTCCCCGGACCGTTCTCGTTCCGTCTTCCCGTATCGATCGGTCCCGCGAACCGGCCACGGCACGTTGGACGGGACGAAAGAAAACGTTTTTGCGCTTTGCTTTTGCTTTTCTTTTTGCAGCGAAAGTCATTCAACCGCCGCAGATGCTTCTAAAAAAAACGCAAATTCACGTCCATCCACCCTTCCCCCCCCCCCCAAAAAAAACAGAACGCCGACACCCTCGTGAAGGTCCGAACCATCATCTCCGAGCAGCTCGGCACCGACCTCGACGCCGTGTCCGCGGATGCCAAGTTCGTCGACCTCGGCGCCGATTCCCTGGACACCGTGGAGATCATGATGGCCCTGGAGGAACAGTTCGAAATCACCCTGGACGAAGAAGGCGCGGAGAAGATCGCGACGGTGCAGGAAGCCGCGGACATGATCCAGGAACAAATGGTGTGAGTGGTTTGGAAAGATTGGAGCGGTCGTGGGTATCTCGATCCGCGCGAGAAGGGCGGGTTTCGTGTTTTAATTAAACGAAACGATCACGTCGAGACGCGCGCCGCACGAGATAACCTTACTTAAAAAAGCGCACTCTCTATCCGTGCGCTCTCTTCTCTACCCGTCAAGTATGCCGCGTGGTCCCAGTAACCGCTCGTAAAACCGCCTGTATAACCGTTCGGTGAACCGTTCCTTCAACCGTTCGCAAGGCAAGTTTCCAACGTCAAACGCAACGCATTCGTTCCGCCGTCGACGGTACCCGTCACAGATCCCAATCCTCGTTCCCCCGCGGCGTCGGCAACCGCAAGCTCACCTCGGACGGTCCGTTTTTCTTCCCCTTCTTCTTCTTTGTCGCGGGCGCGTCATGCGCGGTCGCGGGCGCCGGGGAAACCACCGGCGCCGGCACCGGGCGTTTTTCAGATTCCTTCGGTGTCGGTTCGCAGACCGGTACCGGCGCCGAGACCGACTGCCCATACGACGACGACAAGGGCGTGGACGCGGCGGGCACGGGCGCGGCTGTTTCCACTGCCGTTCGCGCCGGCGACGCCCCCGAAGTTCGGTCCCTGAGAAACGGCCTCTTGCCGTCCGGCACGCGCGGGGAGGTGGACCCCGTGCCATCCCCCGAGCGCGCCGCCGCAAACTCGCGTTCCAGGCGTCGTTTTTCGTGGCTGCCTGTGAGGTTCATGGGCGACGGCGACGAAACAAAACCACCAGGAGAGGGTGCGAAGGTCATGTCGGATGCGACGTTTCGGCCGCCGATTGCGACCGATTCGGCGCCGCGCCCGTGCGTTTTTTTGTGGTTGGGAGACCCGCCAACGGGTTTGTCGCCCGCCGCGGCGCTCCTCAGCCACGCCTTGTCGTTCCCCAGCCCAGGAGCGGCCCGACCTGGGTCGGTTGGACCGACCGACCTGCGAGAGTTTAGACCCGCGATTGGCGCGCAGAAACGCACGATCGTATCCGTGAGATCCCCCGCCGCCGCCGCGACCGCGGCGCCGCCCTTGTGCACCACCAAACGTTTGTGTTCCAGCCGGAGCATCACCATTTTCTTAAAGGCCGGCGTTTTAAACACGCCGGCGTTTCCGTTGTTGCGCGCGACACGCGCTTGTTCCAGGACGTACTTGAACGGCGCGTGCCTTGTGAGGCGCACGGCGACGCCGTTTTCGGAAAACAGCTTGACAAACCCGCGAACCGCGTGGTCCACGTCCTCCGCCGTGGCGGCTGGGGGTTTCGGCCGCAAGCGGTTTGGAAGAAATCCGAGCCCTTCTCCGCCTATACCGGCGCCGCCGCGTTTCGCGCGCCACGCTTCGGTTTCAAGCGCCTCCAACTCGAGTAGACGTTTCGCCTCTCGTTCCCGCGATTTCACCACGAACTCGTCGTACGCATCCCGCGCGTCGTGGAACCAGGCAGGGTCGGTGGACGTGTTTTCTCTTGAGTTATGACTTAAGAGACCTGCTCGCGCGACGAGCGGCGAGTGCTGCACGTTTGCGTGCGCGCTCGTTTCGTCGCCAAGCGCGGTTCGCGGCGGGCCGAACGCGCCACCCGGGTGTGTCTGCCGGAGCACCGCGACGGAACGGACGTGCACCGTGCCTGACGAAGTCAACGTGTTGCCCAACGATTTCCACTCATCCGCGCGCATGGCGGGCGCGGGGAACGTCGAAAACACATCGCCGGACGCGACGTTTCGCTTTTTATCCGCCAACAAAAGCGCGCGCTCGGCGCGTCTTCGCGCCGACTCGTTCGTTTGCTGAGTTATTAACTCCTGAGAATTCAAAGTAACCTCCCTCGCCTCCCCCGCCGCGGTGGCCATTAATTGCGACGCTGTTGGTGCAGGTTGTTCTGGCGTGAAACGGCGCGCGCGGTCGTACACGGAAATGTGGAACTCGCTCGGCACAGGGGGAAGCGATCCGGGGTTTGCGTAGGTTTCGGACTCGGACTCGGACTCGTGCTCGTGCTCGAGCTCGAGCTCGTCGCGCGAGTACTCCGAATCGTGTTCGTGTTCAGACTCGACGCCGTTGTCATCGCCGGGGGGCGTACGGCCCGCCTCGCGTCCGGCAACGTTCGCCCGCGCGTTTTCCCGCCAAACCCCACTCGCTTTCATCGCGCTTCCCTCCAGCGCCCCCACGCCCCCGATCGCGGCGGCGGCGACGCCCGATTCCCGGAGAAACGCGCTCGTCTCGCCTCCGCTTTCAAACTCCCTTCTCAAGTCGTGCCTGGACGGCGTGGCGGGCGCGCCGGCCTTGCCGTGCCCGAACCCGTCAGCCCCGAACCCGTAAAGCTCCCTGGACAACGCCCTGTTGACTTTGCGTAGGTTCTCCGCGTCTTCCCGTAGCCTTACAACTTCCGCGCGCAACACCCGGAAGTTTTCAACCGTAGTCGCCAGACTAGCCTCCGCGGTGTTCGCCCGGGCGCGTTCCTCAAACGCCAGCGCGTCCCTCTCCTGGCTCGCCCGCTGCGCCGCGTGCTCCGACTCAAGCGCCCCGCGCACGGCGGTCTCCCGTTTTTGCTGCAGCCGCGTCGCGTACCGGCGCAAACGCTCCAGCTCGGCGCGCAGCACCACCGGGTCCTCAGATTTCTCAGGAGGTTCGCCCCAAGCGTCGGCGCCGCCGCGCTTGGGGGCGGCGCCGGGCGTGCCGGCGCCGGGTGAGGCGGCGCGGATAGACGTTGCGACCGCGAACGTGTCGCGCAAGCGCTTGCGCTCGTCCACCACATCCATGAGGTGGGCCTGAAATACCGCCACGGTTTCGGCGAGCGCGTCCGTGACGCTCATCTCGGCGTCGCGGGGCTCCTCCGCGGGCACCGAGAACAACGCGTTTCTTCGCAAACCGACACCCGGATCGAGCTCGTCATCCGAGTCACGCGTCGCGTCGCGGATCAGTTCGCGTTGCGCGAGCTTATCGCCGACAACCTGTGCGACGCGACGCACCGCCGCCAGGGCGTCACGTGCGCGCGCCAACGCTGCGGACTCAGTTTTCGCCGCCTTAGCGGCGGCGGTCTCGGCGGCGCGCGCGCGCTCGTCCGCCGCCGTCGCTCGTAGCGCGGCGACGTCCCGCGCGGACTCGGCGAGGCGCCTTTTCTTCATCTCGCCCTCGGCATCCGCCGACGACGCGGACGCGGACTCTTCCCTGACTTGCGCGTCCAACTCGGCGTGCTCCGCGCGTTTCGTCGCTGCTTCAGCGTCGGCGTCCGCTTTCGCCTTTGCCGCCTCCGCCCCTTCCGCGCGTTTCGTCGCCGCCTCCGCCTGCGCCTCCGCCTTGGTTCGCGCCGCCTCCGCCCGATCCGTCGCCCGCTCCGCCCGGTTCTTCTCCGCCTCGGCGTTATCCGCGCGTTCGGTCAAGAAACGCGTCTGTTCGTTACCCTTGGACGCCATCGCGGCAGTCAAGTCGTGCGCTTCTGCCTCGGCGTCTAGCTGCGCCGCGCGCGCCTTTTTCACGTCAGCCTCGGCTTCTTTCCGCGCGCTCTCCGCGGACTCGAGCCGGCGCATCACAACTTTGCGCTCCGCTTCAGACGCCTCGGCACCGATTTCTGCGGTCTCCACGCGTTTGGTCAACGTCTCGTTCAAAGCCTCAGCCTTCTCGACGCGTTTACGCAAAGCCTTCTCCAGCCGCGCGTGCGTCGCCTCAGCGTCCTCCGCGGCATCCTCCGCCGTCGCGAGCTTCTTTTTCAACGCGCCGTGCGCTTTACGCATCTGCTCCATCTCTTGGCCGATTTCCGAGGATGAATCTTGTTCGGGCTCCTTTTTTGTCTCGGCAGAGGCTAGAGCTTTCTTGTCGCGAGCCTTTTCTTCAGGCGCCTTTTCCTGAATCTCGGCAGCCTTTTCTTCAGGCGCCTTTTCCTCGGGCTCGGGCTCCTTTTGTTCCTCAATCTCGGGCGCCTTCTCTTCCTCAATCGTGGGCGCCTTCGTTTCAGGCACGGTCTCGGGCGTTGGCTTGTTGTTTTCCCGTCGTGGGAATTGCCCGAACGGGAACTCGTAACGGCTTTTCGGCATGGTCATGCCAGCTCGCGCGCATCGCACGAGGTACATCGCCATGACGAACTCCTTTTCGTCCAGAAATCCATTCCCGTCGTCGTCGGCGAGGTCCCAAATTTGCTCCAACACCCGGTTCGCGACCGCGGGCGTTGTCGCGCTGCCCTTGGCCAACGTCTCCATCAACTCGCCCGCCTCTTCGCCTTCCAGCGTGCCGCTGCCGTCCGTGTCCGCGGTCTTGAAAAGCGCACCGAACTGTGTGATCTCATCGTCGGTAAGCAAAGGCCACTCCGTCTTTTTATTGGCCTTGGCCTTGTACGAACCCACGATCGAGTTTGGAGAATTGGCAGGGTCGGGCGTCCCTTCCCGTTTCCTGGTTTTGAACGTCTTCGTGGGCATCGTGATACGAGCCCCGAGGTTTACGTTCCGCACGTAAACCGCGCCCGTCCCGACGCCGGAAACGGCAGAAGCGTGACTGCTCGAGTGAGTGCGCGTGACGCGGGGACCGCATTTGCCCCAATTCTGGAATTATCAATTGTTCTCGTGTCTCGGTTTCGTTCAACTTTTCGTGTTGAAAACGAGTCCTGTTTTCCGTTTTGCCCTCCGCGGCCTGGCACTTCGCGGCGAGCTTCGTCGCGACGATGGTGGTCTCCGCGGACCCCCGCGGTGCGGACGGCGCGGACACGGAAGATGATAAAAGAACCCGCGCCGAAAACGAACGCAGCGCGGATGCGTTGTTCGAAACGCGTTCCCTTGACGAGATCAAGCAAGTGCGTTGGCGGGCGGCACGTGATGCGGAGGGTAAGGATGAGGAACTCAGGGCGCGCGTCGGGTCTTCGTACCGAGACGCGATCGCGACCGCGGATGAGATGCTCGCGATGGAAACCACCGCGGCGAACGCGGTGGCGACCTTGGCGAGCGCGGTCAAGGTCCTTGAAGACCTTTCAAACGTGGTGTCGTCCATTGGGTCGACCGCGGATGGCCGGTCAGCGGGGAACGTTTCAAACGCGACAAAAAAAAAAACCAACACGACGATTGCACGAGCTCTCGGCAACGACAAACACGAAGACGCTTTGTTCGTCGCGGGTACCCGGGTGAAGTTCCTGGTGGATACCCCGGAGTTTGTCTGGGGATGCCTTGAGGCGGTAGACGTGGTGGGCGCGGGCCGGAGGTTCCTTGCGGCGCGGGACGTGCTCGCGACGTTGGATGGCGGGTCGGCGTCGTCGGCGGAGTCGGGAAAGAATGCGACGACTTCGGTTCAAACAACAAAAGCGTTCCCCCTGGTCAAACAACAATCGATTTTGTTGCGATCGTTTCGACAGCAAATAGCACGCGCCGCGCGTGTCGCGCTGGCGGACGCCCCGGCGTTGTGCACCCCAAAACACGTCGTGGCGGCGCTGGCGGCGCTGTGCTGCGTGGAAGATTTGACCGTCGCAAACGCGGCAGAGGTGTTTCTGCAAACAAGAAGAGCGTGGATACGAGCCGCGCTTCACCGCGTGCGGTCGGAGGCTGAGACGGCAGGGCCTGGCTTGGTGGTCGCCGCGTGCGCGGCGGTGTGCCGTGAGGCGCGGCGGGTGCCGGGGGTGCTGGTAAGTAATTCCCATTTACCACATTCCGCCGACTGATTGCCCATACAAGACTGACATTTATTTTTTTACAATCAGGCGGCGTGCTTCGGCGGCGACTTGGACGCGCGGGGTGACGATTTTGCCGAAGACGCGAAGCGCCTCCGGGCGTGGGGCGCCAGCAATTTCGACAAACTCAAACTCAAAGACACGCCTTTGGTGCTGGTTGCGATCGAGGCGCTGGACGGCACAGATGACGCGGAGACGTTTTCCGGTTTCGAAAAAAACAGATCGCCAACCGAACACGACGACGAGTCCTGCGACGCGCCGCCGCCGACGGCGAGCGAATCGTGCTCCAGCGAGGTTTTCCGCGGCGTCGCGGACCCGCTTGTTGAAACCGCACGGCGATTGGGTAGGGCATCGGGTCGCGGTGCGGCGATTGGCGCGATGCCCACCGCCCAAACACTAGCGCGTCTGTACCAGGAATGGCTCGCAGGCGTCGCCCAAGACGTCGCCAAAGCCGCTTCACACGAAAAGCTGTTTGCGGGCGTAAAAACGCTCGCGCGACTCGCCGACGTCGAGCGCGCCGTGTTCGCCGCGGAGCGTAAGCACTGCGGCGAGTTTCAATCAAACGCGCCACACGCGGATACGGACGCGTCGCCGTCGGACACGGTGGGCGCGGCGTGCGAGCGCGCGCGCGTGGCGATGCTCCACGTCGGGTCAAACCCTTTAGCGGCGCCGCCGCAAACGCCGTGGTCGTCGTTGCTTGAGCAACCGCACGCCGCTCGCGCGCGTGAGCTGCTGGAAGAGTCGTTCATGTTCACCGCGCTTCGCGTTGCGGTTGAAACGAAGCTGGCGTCAACGAAAGCGCCCCCCCAGGGGTCGCGTATACGGGGAAATGACGCAGGGTCAATGCACCCGGAAAGAAACCAAACAAAAGAATCCACTGCGCCGTCGCCCGAGGGACAGGTTTTGTGGACCGAGGGGTTCCGCGCGGTGGACGCGGACGGTGACGAAAACGAAACCAGCGCTGGGATTGAAAAAACCGAAACGCGCGCGTCTCGCGAATCCAGAGAGGCGCGCCAAGCCCCGACCCCCCCCACTCTTAGCGCCGCGATTGGCCTGGCGAGGGAGATGAACTTTTCGCTGGCCCGGACGCGGCGCGACGTCGTGGCGTTCGCTTCCGCGCGCGACGGTTTGCGACGCGGCGCCGGACACGCTCACCGGTCGTCGTCATGGATAGGACCACAGGGTTCTGTGCCGCACAACGCCACCGCGCGCTTGGCTCGTTTGGAGTCCTTCGTACACGAAACGTGCGTCGGCGGGGTGAGTTCGTTTGTTTCGTTTTTGTCAGCGAAGCTCGACGGGTTTGAATCCGCGGTTCCTGAGAACCGCGGTTCCCAGAAACGAAAAACAATCGAACAAACGCTTCTCGTCGCGGCGCTCGCGAGCTGCGCGGCGAGGGAAAACCAGGAACTCGCGGTTTTTCTCGGGCCGTCGTCTGGGTGGGTGCACGACGATACTTTTGACGACGAAACAACAAGTCACGGGCGAAGACGCGGCGACATGCGAAACGAAGCGTCCTCCGCGGGCGGCTCGCTCTCGCTATCGACGGAGGCGCTTAGCGGCGTGGCGAACCGCGGGTTTGCGTTATGGGCGGCTTCTTTCGGCGGCACCGTCGCGGCCGACTTCGTCTCCGCGCTCGCCGACGACGGCTCCCTGGTTTCCGAGGAAACGAGGGAGGACTGGGACGAAGACCCGCCTTCGTTCGCGGCGGAAGGCATCAATCAACGGCTCCCAACGCTTCCCTCGCCCCACGCGTTTCACGTGTTACACGAAACGTCCCTCGAACTCCTGCGGTGCGGCGGCCACGGTTTGCCCCGCGCCGCGACGAAAGCGCTCACCGCGAGGGTAGCGAAAGACGTGCTTCAAGCCATTGACCTTGCGCTGTCCGGGGGTAAACAAGGAAAAGGAAACAACCCGGGTCCGCTGCTAGTCGGCGAGAAAGGCGCGCTTCAGTTTCTTTTCGACGCGCAGTGGATGGGGGAACTTCTTCTGCACAACGCGACGGGCGGCGGCGACGGCGATGCCGAAAAAACAAGCGCCGAGGCCAAATTGCTCCTAAAAATGGTCACCAAAAAGCTCTCTTTCATTCTGGACCCGATTGACTGGGCCACTTACGAAACGCCGCTGGGACGGAACGTGCAAAGGGCAATCGCGCGAAGCGCGTGCGTGTTGGGGTTGTGCACTTCGCGACCGTTTTCGCGAAAAATGACGGCGTCGACGGAAGCGTCCGACGGGACGCAACAAACAACCACACGGCCTCCTCCTCCCCGCTTCGCGTACCTCCCCGTGGGCGCGGTGGGCGGGTCACGGTTTACTTCTAGCGCGCATCAGCTCGGGAGTTACCGCAGCGGCGGGAGCTTCTCGCAAAGCCAAACCCCAAAAGGCGAATTACTGGACTGGTCCACCGCCGGGTTTGATTCCTTCGGCGACGCGACGACGCGTGTCGCCTCCGCGAACAACGACCCTGTGGGTGGCAACTTTTTCGGGAAACTCGCGGGGCAAGGCCTGGGGCTGGGGAAAGCAGCCGCGGCGAGCATGTCGACTTGGGCGCTGTGAGTAGGTGTTGTGAATAGTCAGATACCATCGTTTGAATGAAAGACAACAAAATTACCTCTAGCGGCCCTATTTTGGGCAGCCGTTCGCAATCGCCCAATTTGCCAACGCGAGATGACCTCTATGTCTCGCCCAGAAGAGCGTTTGTTTGTCCCAGGGGCAGCCGTTCGCGCGCAACCACTGAATCACCTCGAGTTGCCCGCAAATCGCCGCACCCGCACACGTGTCCTCGTTCCATGGACAGCCGTTCGCGCGCGCCCACTGAATCACCTCGAGGTGCCCGCAAATCGCCGCACCCGCACACGTGTCCTCGTTCCATGGACAGCCGTTCGCGCGCGCCCACTGAAGCACATCGAGGTGGCCGCCCTCCGCCGCGTAATTACACGTCGACACGTCCCACCGTGCGCCGTTCGCGCGCGCCCACTGCAGCATCTCGAGGTGTCCTTCCGACGCCGCGTTCGCGCACGTCCACTTGTCCCACGGGCAGCCGTTTCGTGCACATCCATTGCAGTACTCCGAGGTGACCGCCGTATGCCGCGCACGCGCAGATGTTCTCGTTCCACGGGCAGCCGTTCGCGTGCGCCCACTGCAGCACCTCGATGTGTCCACCCGACGCCGCACGTTCGCACGTCTGCTTGCCCCACGGGAAGTCATTCGCGCGCAACCACTTCAGTATTTCGAGTTGTCCCTCCCCCGCCGCCCACGGATTTATGCACATGCCCAAGCTACTGGTTATATTGTCGTAACACAGGTCACCTCGCTGATGCAAGAGCTGCAGCCCGCTTAAGTCTCCGAACTGTATGGCTTTCTTAGCTCCCAGCTCGTACACTTTACGCCCCGTCGCCGCCACCGCATCGCGCATCTCACGACTCACCGCTCGGAGCCGTGCGAGATCTGAGGGATCGGGCAGATTGCGCGAACTCAGGACGTGCGTGATGAGAACGTGGACGGGCAGAGCCGCGAAGGCGTCACCAGGGTCGGGCTGGAGCGCGATATTACTAAAGTCAAGGGTATTGGGATGGGAGGTCGGCATGGTGCATCGTTGCGCGGGCGAGTGTGAGTTGAGAGCGAACGCGTTTCGTGGCGTCCGAGGAAAGCGTTACAATCTTTTTTCTTTTTAAACCTCATTCCTGTTCCGTCGCTTTCAGCGACCTGCACACGGCGCACCCAAGGCAGAATTCTTTCCCGTGTTCCGGGTGGTCCACTCGTAGCGGGCACGTTCGCGGGGTACACCCTTTGATTGGGGGATCGTCATCCCAATCCGGGGAGGACACAACCCAACGCGTGTGACACTTATCGCAAAAGTGGTGCGTGCCGAAACAAAACCACACGGCGACCTGTTTTTGTGAAAGAAAAGTGTCAGCCTAGTATTGCGCGATGTATGGGCAAACGGTGTACTCTGGACAATCGGCAAACAGTCGGGCGTAATCGGGCCGAACAGTGTACTTGTGATGTAAGCAGTTGTGACAGTTGTTACAAGTGTACACTCAAACAGTCAAAGAGGGGCAGTAAACAGTGTGTCAGGATTTGGGAAATGCACCAGTCCACGTACGTCGCAGCAATACCGGCACTTGTACTCCATCTCCGCTGCGCCGTGGCCTTTCCCGCACTCCTTGCCTTTCGTGGTGACCGAGCACTGCCCGCAGAGTAACAGGTGCGCGTCTTCGCCTTGATTAGGGGCCTGGCCGTCACCATCACCGCGTTCCACGCCCCCGCGGTGACATGCACGGTCGCCGCCGAAATACGGCGTCTCGCACTTTAGTGTAACCGAAAAGTGTCAGTCGGTCGTGATGTGTATTACGTAAACAGTCAGAGGTATAGCCGTCCCTTCTGGTACGAGTATGGGCAAATAGTCGTCCGGGATTTGGGAAAGGCCCAATTACGTACCTTTTCGCACCGGTAGTAGTTGAACCGCGTCAGCGCGTACTCCCCGGGCCGGCCTTCCCACTCCCCTCCCGGTTTGATTTGCCTCGGTGGGCCGTTCGCGTCTAGCGCGAGGCGTTTCCTTGCTCGCCGCATGATTTGCTCTCGGAGTTGAAGTTGCGGGGCTAACTTTTGCGCCAACGAAGGGTGGCTCATCACGGCGGCTTGCGCCGCGCCGCGCTCGTTTTGCTCCCGCCCGTCGTCCCCGCAAAGGGGACACCGCAAGTGTTCGAACGTGATGTTCTGCGTGGGCCACCCTTTTTCTATTCTCTCGACGGCGCACCGAAGGTGAAGGACGTGCCCGCACCCGAGCTGGATACAGGGCTCGCTTCGTAGCTCATCCACGTAACACACGCAGCAAGGCTCGGTGCCGTCTGGGAACGGCACGCGGGTGGCGTTTTTCAACGTCACGCGCTTTTGTGCCTTTTCGAAAAGATCAGGAGCAACAGAGGGGTCATCTTTCTTATCTTCCGGAGGACACCGTAAGCACGGCAGACACTCCATCTCGCCCCTGATGCCGCCGCACGGGTGGCCGCAGGCTAGGTGAGTTTTGGAACAAGCCGCGTTGATCTTTTCGGTACACGCTGGGGACGAACAAACGGAGCTGGTCAACTTGAACACTCCGCGCAAATCGTCCTTAGTGACGCACCACTGCGTGTCCACCGTTCCGATTAACTTCCTCAGCTCGCCCACGTTCAGGTCACCCGAGACCCCCCGCAAATGCGTATCCGCGTTTCGGAAGTAGTGCGTCCCTTGGTCGAGGTGGTTACTTTCGCAGTACCGGCACTTCGGCGCCTCCTTCGCGGCAGCCGCGGCGGCGCACAGGTGGAACCCCACGTGGTACGGCGTGACTGATTGTAAAAAGAAAAGTGTCAGTCTTTCGTTGTGTATGAGCAAACAGTCACCCGTAATCGGGCCGAACAGTGTTGGGATTTGGGAATACATAACGTACCTAAGCAGTCTCCGCAAAAGTCGGCGAGACACGCGGAACACCGGAACCGCTTGGTGTGCTGGTGCGCGAGGCTTTCCCGCGACAGCCACTTCCCGGTGGTGGGGTTGCGTTCCGCGACCAAGCCGTGGCCGTGGTTGGGTAACGCCGCCGCGGGTTCCAGGAAAACCCGGGTCGCGCACGCGAAGTTGGGACAAATCGCAAAGCGACACGGCGCCGAGTTTTTTGTTGGAGCGGCGCTTGGCGGGTCGACGTCGTTCGTTTTTACGGAAGGCGCCTTCTCGTCGTCGACGTCCATAGGCTCCCTCGCACCACCCTCACCGCCTGCGCACGGAAAATCACCCTGAGTCACCGCGAACGCCCTCGAGTCCTTCCCAGCGAAGAAAGCCTCCGTCGCGGTGGCGGCCCAGGTTTTGTGTGTCTCGGTCTCGGCTTCCGCGAACGGCGGGTCCACCAAGCGCGCGCCGCACCTGGGAGACTTTTCTTTCACGCTTTTCACGCCTTTTTCGTCTTTCGTCTTTTCACTACTTTTAGTCAACCCTTTCCCTCTGGTCGTCCCACCCAGTCCCCCGACACGACACGGGCACTTCACCGGCGGGTCTCTCTCTCTCTCCCCGTACGGGTCATCCAGCACGTCCAGTTTCGTGTACCCGGTACCGAGGCCGGAGACCACTTTTTCTAACCGGGTAGTCGCCGCGGCTAAAACCGGCGTCACCTTCGCTGTGACGCACGGCCCGCACAGCGCGACGGCGCACTCGCGTTCGCAAAACCCGAGCCACCGCCCTACTTCGGTGTCAGGCCGTGGGTGGTCCGCTTTGGTTAACACCGGGAGGGGTACGTCGGACTGGTCCGCTAAACGTAAACCGCACGACACACACTTTGAGTCTTGAACGTCCGCGTCGGTCCATATTCGCCGGCGACTTGTGTCGCGCGCGGCGACTGAATCTGATTCTTTCGTTTCATCCTCCGCGGTTAAATCAACCGAATCGTTAACCCCGCCGCCTTCTCCGCCGTGAATTCCATTTGTTGAACAACCCCTTTTTTTCCCTTCCTTCGGGTCATTCTCCGCGAACAGAAAGTCGTCCGCGGCGTCGCCGTCTTCGTCCATCGCGACGTCGGTTTTTGACACCCCCTGGTTCGCGTTTCGCGCGTCGGGAAGCGCGGTTTCGAAAAGAACAGGTTGCTCTTCTTCTTCCTTTTTGGATTGGTAGGATGTCGTCGTCGCTTCCGCTTTCTTTGTCACTTCCGCTTTCTTTGTACCTCGTTCTTTCGAGCTGCTGCTAGAAGCCCCGTGCGTCGGTTCCTCGGAGCGAGACCGCCACGCCTCCGCGGCCGCGGATGCGCGACGTTCGCCGACAAAAAAGATGCCATCTTCGTCGGAATCGTTGGACTTAACAACACGACGCCGTGGCGCCGTGTACTTACGTCGCGCGGCTTCGTCGGTGGCGTCGAACGCCCGGACTGACCCGGACCGATACGGGTCTTTTCGCGTAGCCGGGTCCACGGGGGTGCTTGTCGACGGTCCAGCCCAATTTGCGGGGCCGTCCCGCACACCATGCCCGACGTGAGATTCGAAGCCCATGTTGGCTTTTCGGGATTCATTCCTATTCCTGGAAGCTCCGCACCCCTCGCATCTCTCCACCGCGGGTGAGTTCCTTCGCGAGCACCGCGTGCATGACCACGTGTCGGACGGGCGACCGTCTCCATCGTCACGCGACAGCTTCGCGAAGGCGCCGAAGCGCCCCGCCATCGCGTCGTGGAGTGGCACGTTCAAACTCGTCATCATCGGAACTGGAGAAAAGTTTTACTTTCGCGAAAACGATTTTTGATACCGGCAGTGAGGCACTCCTCGCCGCGCCCTTCTTCGGATGTCCACTTCCCCCGAGGTCCTACCGCCCCGGCCGGGTACCTCCGGCAAAGGACGAACCCCACGCGAGCTCCGGGAGTGGGCGGCGTCGGTGTCGTTTAAGGGCCGGCCGGACCCCGTTGTTGAATCAACATCACCGTCGCGCTGCGCTTCCCCTCTCCCCGGGACGACATTCGGGGTCGCGGACGGTTCACCCACCGCGCGCGCCAGGCTCGTGGCGAAGCCAAGGGCCCCAGGAGGTGCTATGCTCACCGGGTTCAGCTGCGAGAGCGGTTCCCACATCGGGGTGTGGGACAAACCGTGTGGTGCCCGAACTGCAAACGCGAGCGCTTTGGCGGGCCGACGAACACCGAGGACGCAGCAACCGTTTCAGAGTGTAGTGGGCGGCGGGTTCGCGAAACCAAACAACGCAAGAGTCGACATGTCGACTCTATAGATAGGCCGGTTTCGCCCCCTGTATAATACAACCATGTACATCGCACCCGCGCCCGATATCTAAAACTAAAAAGCTTCGTCGTCCAGGGGTTCGTTCACGAACCCCAAATCGGCCGCTTCGGTTCGTGCCGCGACTCGCGCCGTCTCGTCGCCCCATTTCTCGCCGACGCCCGGCGGGTCCCGGTACGCCGTCGGTACCTTTCGTTTCCGGGTGCCCGTTTCACGGTACATCTCCGCGCGCCAAGCCGCCATCCCTGGCTCGCCGCACCAGTTAAGAAGCCGGTCGTTGTACCCAAACTGCGCATCGCCCATCCGGTGGTGGTGTCGGGGCTGTGCGTCGTTAGTTTCGTCGAGATGAATTTGTGCCTCAGCGAAACGCAGCATCTTGTCTCGCCCGGGAAGCGCGACTGCCCCCGAAAGCGCCAACGCGATCCACCTTGACTGTACTTCGAACTGCGGGAAGGGTACTACTTTCCATGGCAAGCCAACGAACGACAACGACGGCGCCGAGTGGGGGGGGAACACGTGTTCCCACAGCGGCGCCACGCGGTTATCGCGTACGGATGGGATTTCTTTTTCGGGTTTTGGCGCTTCAACGAGCGCGCCGTCGCGTCCCTCTTCGTGCGCCAAAAAGAACGGGAACGTCACCGCATACCCGGTGGCGTATATAACGACGTCCACGTCGGTTTCCTCAACACCATTTTCAAAGGTAACGCTGTGCTCCGTGGGGTGTAATTTTGTGATACCTCCCGAGCGTTTTAAAGTGCGCGGGTACGTGTTTTTCGCGGTTTCCCGCGTCGTCTCTGCACTTTCCGCCCACCCTCGGGCTGCTAAAATCACCTCCCTCGCGACTCCCGCGATTTCCAGGGACAAGTCCTCACCAGACGCCCCGTTCCCGAGCACCACGACTTTCTTGCCACCGAACAAGTTATGTTCAGGCCGCCGGTAGTCGTGCGAGTGCATCTGAAGTCCCGGCCAGGTTTCTTGGTGCGGGTAATTCGGCACGCGCGGAGTGGAGTAGTGGCCGTTGCACACCACGACGGCGTCGAAGATTGAGGTGGTTGTGGCTTTAGGGTTTAGGGTACCAGGGCTTAGGGTTTCCGTGTCATCCGTGTTCTCGGCGAACGTGACCCCCCACCGCGGTCCCCAGCGTTTGTGGTCGTACCCGGGGGGCGCTTTTAGGTAATCCGCATCCGTGGGCGAGAGCGGTTCGCATTTAAGCACTTTTGTTTTTGTTCTCACCAGTGTCCGTAGGTCGTGGAAATCCGCGTACGCATCGAGGTAAGCCCGGACCTCTTCGTGCCCGCAGAACCGCCTTTTGTCACCCCCAAAGCTTCGCGTAAACGGGAAGCTCGCGTACCCCATCACCTCTCGCGGTAAATTCGTTCGCACCGACGCGTACACGCTGCTGTGCACTTTGTTTTTTGTTCCGTCACTTTCACTTTCGTGATGATTGCCCAACTTGTCCGTCTCCACGCGTTCGTCGTACACCCAGACCCCGCCCACTTCGCTGCTCTGTTCGAAAACGACCACGGCGTGCCCTTCTTTTTTGAGCTCGCGAGCGGCGGCGAGGCCGGCGGCGCCCGCGCCGATCACGGCGACGCGCGCGGCGCGGCGGTCGCCGTGATTGACAAGATCCTGTTTGGCATCGGTTTGGGCCATACACGCGAACGAGGCTGCGCCTCGGCGTCGCCGCGCGTGCGTCGAGGTTCTTGCCGCGGACGGCGGGGGGGTCGGTGGGATGAAACGAGGACTCGCGCGAAGCGCGCGCGCGCTCGCCAACATCGATGCGCCGCGCGCCGCCCACTGCGTGCTTGAGAGAACGAGGTACGCGCAAGTAGGACGACGTCGTCGTCAGTTTTCATTTGGCCACGTGGCTACTGTGTGCGTCTCTGACTCCACTCTACGTCACTCCACCATGCACGCGTCTTCGGTATCTCCGCGAACTGCTTCGGGGGCGTTCGCGTCCCCCTCTCGTGTCCTGCCACGGCGTTTTCCACCCGTGTCAAGCGTCGGGTCACGCGCGCGCGCCTTCCGCCCCACCGCCGCGTCATCCGCGGACGTCGCGTCCGCGCTGTTCACCAACGACAAGCGGCCCATCATCTTGTTCGACGGCGTGTGTAACCTGTGCAACGGCGGAGTGAACCTGGCGCTTGATTTGGACCCGCCTGGGAAGCTGCGGTTCGCGGCGTTGCAGTCGGCGGCGGGACAGGCGCTGCTTCGCAGAGCGGGCCGGGACGAAAACGACATCTCAAGCATCGTGTTGGTCGAGGAAAACAAGGCGTACACGAAATCAGACGCGGTGCTTCGCATCGCGACGTACCTGGAAAATCCGGCGCTCCCCGCCGCCGCGGCGCTCGGGATGTTCTTCCCGAACTTCGTGAGGGATCTATTGTACGACCTCGTCGCGGACAACAGGTACGAACTGCTTGGAATCAAAGACGAGTGCCGGCTTTCGGACACTAGGTTCGACGACCGGTTTGTGGCGGATGCGCCGGCGGGTACAACGGGGACGACGGGGGAATAGGCGAATCAATACTTGGCGGAAGATTCGTGGCAAGCGCGATACTCATTACTATACCTACAAATGTACTATCAGTCTAAGCAGTCTAAGCAGCCTATCGGATAACTACTACCGACTAGGGTGTTATAAAATACAAAAAATACTCGAATGCTACACGTAAGGAAGGTAACTTCTGTTTGGACGTCCTCCTCCTCCTCCTCCTCCTCGTCTCACCTCCGCAAGCTCGACAATCACGGCGGCCGGCGAGGCGCTTCCACTGTTCCTCTCCCGCCCCGACCGCCGGTCACGCCGACTCCGGTCACTACCGCGCCGCGTTTCCCGCCGCCGCACCTCCTCCGCGTACACGTCGTGCGTGCCTACCGAATCGTCCGTGACGTAATACGCCCTGGCAGGCGTGGTTCTTTGAGCGCGCGCACCTGCGTTTGTGTCTTGCGAGAAACTCCGATTTACGGCAGCCACGCCGCTCCCGTGAGAACTTCTATTTTCTCTCCAGGCCAGCTCGTCGTCATCCCTCTGTATTACCACGCCGCACGCGCCTTTCGCGCGTCCCCAGTACGCCGCGGCTATGACGCACAGAAACGCCAGGGCTAGGAGAAATATCGCGGAGCTCGCGTTTTCGCCGGCGCTACTGCCGAAATCGTACCCGCACTTCGTCATTTCGCCGGCCACTACAAACGGGTCTATGCTCGAGCGAACGTTTAGCGCGATGTCCGTGTTCCCGGGCGGGGTTTTCCCTTCAAGCGAGGCACAAAAACTTCGCACGTCACTCGCGCCGCGCCACTCCTCCCGACTTACCACGTCCGAGTGGTACGAAAACGCGCACCGCGCTACCGTGGGGTTTTGTAGGGGAAGCGCGAGGTTGTTGTTGTTGTTGTTGTTGTTTGTGGGGCTCGAACCTCCGGCCGATTCATCGTTCGGCTCGTTGCTAACCACGTCGCCATCCTCCAAAACCTCCTCCTCATCACCGTCCTCCACTACCAACGCCACGGATCGCACCCAGTGTCTCTGCGCGATGAACTTCCGCCTTCCTTCGGTGTTGTCGCACGCGGCGGCGCACCTTGTGACCGGCGTGTCGTCATCACTTGTTCCCAACTCACACGCATCGCAATCAACCCGGTCCCGGACACTACTTCTGCTCAGGGACCACACGTGGCACTGGAAGGGGGCGAAGCGCGCGGCGCGGCTGGCGTCGGCGCTCGGCACTTTTCGGCCATTCTCGGTTCCGTCTCCGTTTGGCGCGCTTATTGTTACGGTTATTTTTTCCTCAGGCGGGCGCAAGATTTCGTCCCCTAACGAAGTACCTATTGTTCGGGCTATTCGCGCGTACAGCATGTGTGTTGTTGGGGTGCGCGTGAGGTCCTTCCGAGGATCCGCGATATCGGCCTGCACGAAGCCGCCCGTCCCGTTTTTTGGGAAAAGCGACACCGCGAAACCATTCACGCGCGCCTCGAACCCACGCGTGGTCTGCGCGAATCGGTCGGACCCGCCGTCACCCCACGCCCTCGCAACCGCATTGTACCCCAAAATTCGGCCACCGCGCGTGTTGTGAATCGCAGCAGCCGCGCGTTCCACCCCCAGCGTCGAGGCGCCAACCATGACTAAAATAAGCGCGAGAGCCGCGAGAATTGTGCACAAACCGGGAGGCTGGCGGGCCGGCCCAGACCGCCATCCCCCAACCTGACCCCTGCGCGCCCCGCGGTGCGCCAGGGCCATCGCGAGCATCATCGCGCCGTACCCCCCGCGCCGTCGCTCTTCCGAGCGACGGCGCACTCGACTTTGGACGTACCTAGGACGTCACCCTCTCATAAGCCAGCAGATTATTGCGAAAAAGCCACGTGTTTCAAGTCGTAACACAGGAGCGAAAGATGGAAACGAGAGTTTTTCATCTACGTGTGTTATGATACATGGCGTCTGGCGCGGGCTATTGAACTATCGGCGACCACCTCTACCACCGCCGCGCCCCCCGCGACCTCCATCTCCGCGTCCGCCGCGACCTCTTCCTCCGCGACCACCGCCGGCACCCTGGAAAGGGAAAAGAAGAAACAAAGTCAGTCGGCCTGGGGAAAAACAAACGTTGGAAAATCGGTCGAGCGCGACTGATAGCGCTCGCGCGTCGCATCCCCCGCCGCTACGGTCGCTCAGTCGTGATTTTATAATCACCTCCCCTGCCAGGCCGTAGTAGCGGCCCGACAGGGGATAATCCTGACGTGCAAATCTAATATTGTCGATTGATCTTCACGGCGGCCGGCGGGGACGAGTCTGGGAAAAATAAAAACACCTGCGCGACTTTCCAGTCTCGAGAAACACCAAAACGAGCGGGAAACACACGTACCAAGTCTCCCCACCCCTTCCCCTCTCGGAACCCCTTGTCGAAGCTCGCGGGCTTGTATTCGGTCATATCCCGAGCGCTTTCCTTGTCGTTTTGTTTCCCGAGCTGCGGGAGGAAGGTGGAAGGAAAAAGAGTCAGTCTGACTGTTGCGCGCGAAAACAGCCGCGACAAGCGCGCGGGCGACGAGAAGACACTTGTCAAAAACACTTGTCAAAAAACCGTCGAATAGCATGAGCATGGTCTGTCCCGAGAGGTAATAGCAACGACGTCGCGTCCCTCCAGGCAATGGAATATGCTCGGCGCGCGAACGGGAGGATGGCCGCCGTAAGAAATAAATCCGAAGATAAATCCCAATAGCGACCAGCCTACAACCGCCGGCGTTTCTTTAAGGCGTTTTGGCGTGGGATATACACCGTAGATAAGAAGGTGCCCCAAAGCGCTAGGTGTCGGGGCATGCGGGCAGCACGCCCCGCACCCGCCTATTTAGCAGGTTGCGGGTAGAAATTGAACGAAAAACGTCACCCCCAAATCTCGCGGCGTCGAAAAAAAAAAAAAAA
>Ga0209192_10001290_pt1 | contig 20372 bp, 18 predicted proteins | sample ArcticOcean_MG_C_11_FD_187433 | JGI IMG/M metagenome (GOLD analysis project Ga0209192, IMG submission 187433) | Marine microbial communities from western Arctic Ocean - ArcticOcean_MG_CB2_154 (SPAdes) (version 2) | ecosystem: Environmental > Aquatic > Marine > Oceanic | place: Arctic Ocean... | reverse complement strand
ATGAAAAGCATAGATATACTCACACGAAAAATGAGTCTATTCACTGGAAGCACGTATAAAGTCTGCCAAGCATCGCCTGTAGATCACGTGTTGTATCGCCTATGGGGTAGTTAGTCATAACACCATCGCTGTCTGCTACACCTGTCACTGGCAATAAACCTCTGATTGAATTGCAAACAAATATCTCATTGGTATCGGCTAGAACAATCTCTTGAATAGTTTTTACCGTTAGTGGAATGTTTAACTGGGGGAAAACCATATCGATCAATATCGATCGCATAACCCCTGCGACTCCGGCTGTGACTATGCTTGGAGTAACCCAGCCATGTGAAGGCGTTTTCAAAAACACATTTGCAGCGGTAGTTTCGATTAAGCAACCTGAATAATCAAACATCAAACCATCTACACAGTCTGAACGGTGCGGCTCGTTACGAGCAAGAACCTGCTCTAGTCGATTTAAATGCTTTATCCCGGCAAGCTTTGGGTTAATTGATAATTGGGTGTTACATCGCCACAGATTAATCCCTAACGCTTTTTGCTCAGCAAGATCACTAGGCAGCGGCGCATGCGTGATAATCAAGCGCGGATTCATCGTATCAGGGTTTTTATACCCCCTGCCGCCACTACCAGCTGTAAGAATGACCTTCACGACGCAGTTAGTACTATTTTTAAGTTTCAGTTCTCCTAAGAACTTATGAAGGGAGGACGCTATCTTTGCTCGAATGACCACTATACCCAAACTTTGAGCACCGACCATTAAACGATCTAAATGACGATCTTCAAGCAGGATTACACCATTACTGACAAGCATGGACTCAAAGACACCATGGCCATAGGCTAGTCCGCGGTCAGAGCAAGGGATATAGAGTTCATCCTCAGCTCCTTCGCCAACAAGAGTGTTCATTGATAATTCGTCATCATTTTGCATAGGTCTATTAAACAGAACTTTGGGGCAAAAAAAAACCGCCCTATAAGGACGGTCTTTAATAACTGTAGCTTTAGCTGTTCGCGTTGATGTAGGTAATTGCGTCGTTTACCGTCGCAATTTTCTCTGCTTCTTCATCAGGGATCTCAGCATCAAACTCTTCTTCCAGCGCCATGATCAACTCAACCGTGTCTAGGGAGTCAGCACCCAAGTCTTCTACAAAGGAAGATGTAACATTCACGTCTTCTTCTTTAACGCCCAATTGCTCTGCAACCATCTTTATAACGCGTTCTTCGATATTACTCATCGTAGGTCCACTCCATGTAAGGGATCTGGTGCTTTTCTTGCTCCTAGGCCTGACGGCATAAAAGCGACATTCGCTGTAACTAGGTCGGCATTCTACCCTACAGAAACTAAATTGCTAGTACCTTGCTGAAAAAAACTCTTTAATACATAGAACCGTTAAATCAGGCCATGTACATACCACCATTAACGTGGATCGTTTCGCCCGTGATGTATCCTGCTGCATCACTGACTAAAAACTTGACTACCGCCGCAATTTCGCTCGGCGCTCCAAGCCGCGCTAGCGGAATTTGTTCAAGCATAGAGGCTTTATTAGCCTCTGGTAGCTCTTTTGTCATATCTGTCTCAATAAACCCTGGCGCTACTGAATTGACAGTAATACTCCGCGAGCCAAGCTCCTTTGCAAGCGCACGACTAAAGCCCTCGACGCCAGCCTTAGTCGCAGAATAATTGCTCTGACCCCCATTACCCATGGACCCAACCACCGAGCTAATCGTCACAATGCGGCCCCAACGCGCTTTGGTCATTGCTCGAACGCATGCTTTTGACAATCTAAATACCGAGGTTAAATTAGTATTAACCACGTCTAACCATTCCTCTTCTTTCATTCTAAGCAGCAAGTTATCTTTCGCAATACCCGCATTATTAATGAGAATAGTCGGCGCACCAAACCTATCAATTACTGCCGAAAGAAGACTATTGATGGACTCTAGATCAGTCACGTTGAGTACCATTCCCGCGCCATTGATATCAGATGATTTGAAGCGTTCGCAAATAGTATCAGCGCCAGATTGTGATGTTGCCGTACCGACCACAGTGTACCCGGCCAGCCCGAGTGTCTCGGCTATAGCCGCCCCAATACCACGACTTGCACCAGTGACAAGAGCTACTTTTGATTGATCATTCATGTAATGTTCCCAAAATAAGTTAGTTTAAAGAGACCAGCGCATTTTCAAGACTATCGATATCATCCGTAGCAAAAGATCGTAACTCACGATCAATTCTTTTGGAAAGACCATTTAAGACTCTTCCCGGGCCGCACTCAATGAGATTTTCCGCACCTCGCTCTCTCAGCGTGAGAACGCAGTCAACCCATCGTACGGGACTATAAATCTGTTCAAGCATGAGACTTTTGATCAAGGAGACATCTGAGGCCACTTGCCCATTGACGTTATGAACGACTGGTAATAGTGGCGCAGTAAAGACTGTAGACTCAACCAGTCCAGCGAGGCGTTCAGCCGCCGGCTTCATTAGCGATGTATGAAAAGGAGCGCTAACAGGTAGAGGCAATGCACGCTTGGCACCAGCTGCTTTACACAGCAACATCGCCTGCTCGACAGCCTTGACCTCACCAGCAATAACCACCTGGCCTGGTGCATTGTAATTAACAGCGTCTACAACACCATAGCTTTGAGAGTCAGCGCACACAGTGCGTATAGCCTGATCATCTAAGCCAATAATCGCTGCCATAGCGCCAACGCCAACCGGCACGGCATCCTGCATGTAGGCCCCGCGAGCCCGAACAATCGACACGGCGTCCGTAAACTGTAGAGCACCTGCGCATACCAGAGCAGACCATTCGCCTAAGCTGTGGCCGGCGACCTGAGCGGGCAAAGGCCCTTCCATTTGCTGCCAAAGGCGCCATATGGCCACGCTCGACGTCAATAGCAACGGTTGCGTCCTTTCCGTGAGGTTTAGCTCGTCCTGAGTCCCCTCTTGCGCCAGCTTCCAAAGGTCATATTCAAGCACTGCAGATGCCTCAGCGAAAGTATCCAAAACTATCCTGTGTGCATCACCTAGCTCTTTAAGCATACCTACTTTCTGAGAACCCTGACCTGGAAACACGAATGCTAAATTATTTTTCATGCGCTAAAGCTACTCCTTGCTACGACTGATAAGTTTAGTTTCTAACAATGGCGTCAATGCCTTGGGGAGATTTCGTTCAGCGGCCGATATTGCCACATCTAGGGCATGACCAAAGGCCTTTATGGAGGCACTTCCATGACTTTTAACCACGACCCCATTTAAACCCAGTAGATAAGCGCCATTATACAGAGCAGGATCGAGCTTTACCTTCAGATCCTTAAGAGAGCCGCTTATTAAGCTTAAAGCAATCCGCGCAAGCCAACTCTTACTAAATAATTCTTCCAGCAACGACTTAATCATGCTGGCGAAGCCTTCGGACGTCTTCAGCGCAATATTACCACTGAATCCATCACACACAATAATGTCGGCAACGCCCTCAAAAATACCGTCACCTTCTACAAAACCCTCATAGTTGAGGTCAGTATCATTCTCAAGCAAATCAGCCGCGATATGCAAATGATCGCTACCCTTGGTTTTTTCCTCGCCGACATTTAAAATTCGTATGCTGGGGCTGGTATTGTTATCGAGTAATTGAGCGGCGAAATTGGCCAGCACTGCAAACTGGTGAAGTTGGCCGGCGGAACATTCAAGGTTGGCGCCAAGATCAAGTACATAAGTACGGCCGCGAACAGTTGGGAACGTAGTACAAATTGCGGGACGGGAGATGCCCGGAAGGGTTTTGAGGCAAAATAGACCGAGAGCCATCAACGCCCCAGTATTGCCTGCGCTTATACACGCATCAGCCTCTTGGTCAGCCACCGCTTTCACGGCACATCCCATGGAGGAATCTCTTTTAGACCTTAACACCGCGGACGGCTTATCTAAGTCACTGACATGCTCAACGCAGTGCACAACTTTAATTCTACCAAGAACAGCAGATAGATCGTGAGAGGCAAGCTCTTTATTAATTGCACGCTCATCGCCATATATCAGCGCTTCAACAGACATATTTTTCTTAAGGCAAGCAACTAGAGCAGACACAATAACAGGGGGACCAAACTCGCCACCCATAGCATCTACAGCAACCCTTACTGAACTCGCCAAAACAATACCTAGTCGGCGTTTGACTCTACGACTTTCTGACCGCGGTAAAATCCATCTGCAGTCACGTGATGACGTAAGTGTCTTTCACCAGTTACTGAATCAGTAGATACAGTGGCTTCGGTTAATGCATCATGTGAACGACGCATGCCTCGCTTTGAACGTGTTTTTCGACTTTTCTGAACAGCCATGAGTTACTCCTAATCAAAAAGTTTTGCAGTTAGTGCTTTTGCTTCAACTGCTCCAAAATACTAAACGGACTATCTTCAATAGTACCATCTGGTTCTGGAGCCGCTTCATCTAAAAACGCGTCTCCAGTGCACTCTCCCACATTATGATAGTTCACTAATGGTAGAGCCAATAAAATTTCATCTTCTAGCAATTCACTCAGACTAGCCATTCTATCAACGACTAACCAAGGTTCATAATTACTAGCCACCCTGTGCAAATGCTCTTCAGACCAGATGACCTGTACAGCAAAATCTGCATGCAACTCAATCTGCACAGTATCCAAACAACGCTGGCAAATCACGTCGACTGAAACATCTGCCGAACCGTGGGCCACTTTTGCCCTAGACTCATCAAGTTCAAACTGAACTGACGCCATCAAGGGTGAACATATGGCTGAAACAGACGAACCTAATCTAGGCAAACTGTCGGCTCTGACCTCTCCTTTAAGGAGATACCCTTGCAAGGCTAGTTTTCGAGGGTCAATGTGCGTTGGCAATGCCATAAAATAAGGTCGATCTCTTTTAGCCGCGCATGATAGGCACAACACTATGGCCTGTCAAAGAAAATTGGGTAATTTCAGTACTTTAAAGTCATGTAGGGGTTTAGAATGTCGCATCGCCCTAAAAATCGGGCAATTGCGAGCCATTAATCACTTGTAAACTTTACTTAATAAGACAAGGTAATATGTCCAATTTAATTCTTGCCTCAGGATCATCTTATAAAGCTGCACTCTTGCAGCGATTAATGCTGCCGTTTTCGGTTGAATACCCCAAAGTCGAGGAATGCGCCATTGGCAATGAGTTACCACGCCAGACAGCAGAGAGACTAGCGCGAAAAAAGGCGTACTGTATTGCCGAAAAACATCATGGATCAATTGTAATTGGCGCGGACCAGGTCGCAGACCTTAACGGGTACCCTATTAATAAACCAGGAACCCATGATCTTGCAGTCAAGCAGCTTAAACGGCAATCAGGAAATGAGGTTTTTTTCCACAGTGGACTCGCCATGGTTCGCTATACATCAACTGGCGACTGCGAGCATTTCAGCTGCGTGAATACAACTAAAGTAATCTTTAGACAACTTAGCGACGATGAAATAGAAGGTTATCTCCGCACAGAAGAACCTTATGATTGCGCGGGAAGCTTTAAAGCTGAAGGCCTGGGTATTAGCCTGTTCACCAGCATCACAAGCTCAGACCCTAGCTCATTGATAGGACTACCGCTAATAGATTTGTGCTCTTTGCTGGCCAACTTTAAGGTGAAAGTAAACTAGCAATTCACTTGATGTTATTACGGTATATAACTAATATTTATAGGTAATTAACTATATTCTTGAAATTATCAAGGCACACCATAGGCTCGAAAGCTGCAAGACGCTTTTTCGAGTGAGCTCCATAAGTCATGGCTATTGAGCGAATACCCGCGTTCTGCGCCATCTCTAAATCAAATTCAGTATCACCCACCATAACGGCCTCATCCGGGCTAACCAATAGCTCGGCGAGCAGCTCTTTAATCATTAATGGGTTTGGCTTAGACAGTGTCTCGTCAGCACAGCGCGACCCATCAAAAAAAGTACTCATATTCATTGCCGACAACACTCTATCAAGTCCCGCCCTGCTCTTTCCTGTCGCCACAGCCAAAAGACAACCCTTGGCTCTTAGCTGAGACAGAGTTTCAAGTACTCCATCGAAAAATTCGCAGGGAGCGCTGTCTTGAGCACGAAACTGAGCTGAGTAAGATGCCGTAAACAGCGCGGCCTTTTGCTCGTCAATCCCTGGGAATAGTTGATTAGTCGCCTCGGGCAGGCCAAGACCAATGATATTAGCTGCGCTTTCCCGCGAGGGAACACTGAGCTGGTTTTCGGCTGCAGCCAACTGGATACAGCTAGAAATACGAGCAACGGAGTCACAGAGTGTGCCATCCCAGTCAAAAATAACTAATTTTGTCATAGCCATCATAAATTCCTTGGTGCGGTTAGACTAAGTTGCTTAGTAACTTTTTTAGATCCGTTGGGATAGGAGATTCGACGTCCACCCAATCATTAGATAAGGGATGCTTGAATCGTAGACTTTTAGCATGCAAAAACAGGCGCCGACCTCCCAAACTCCTCATAGCTTGGTTAAAGTCCTTATTGCCGTACTTTTCATCCCCTGCCACTGGATTACCTGAAAACTGGCAATGCACGCGAATTTGATGCGTTCTGCCAGTCTCTAGCGTCACGTCCATCAATGTTGCCTGCTTATACCGCTCAATAATTTTAAAGTGAGTAACAGAAGCCTTTCCCTCCACATCTACTCTAACAATCCGCTCACCCGAGGAAACTTGATTCTTGAGCAACGGCGCGTTAACGGTGGTCTTACCCTTGGGCCAATTACCCATGACCAGCGTTTGGTACTTTTTAGTAATCTGGTTGCGCTGCATGGCGGCTTGCAGCTCGAGCAAAACACTCCGCTTCTTCGCAAACATAAGACATCCAGACGTTTCTTTATCTAGCCGATGAACAAGTTCCAAAAACCGCTGCTCTGGACGCTCCGCCCTAAACGCCTCTATAGCACCCAGGGAGACACCACTGCCCCCGTGCACGGCAAGCCCTGAAGGCTTATTAAAGATAAGTAGCCCTTCATCTTCAAATAGAATGTTCTCCGACAAATAACTCTTTAGCTCTTTGCCAACCGTCGGCGCAGCTCCGCGCTCAGCTACCCTAATAGGCGCGATCCGGACCACATCGCCTATTTTAACGCGAGTATCAGGCTTAACCCTGCCTTTATTGATACGTACTTCACCCTTGCGAAGAAGATTATAAATACGCGACTTAGGGACACCTTTAAGGTGGCGGATAAGGAAATTATCCAGTCGTTGGCCAGCATGCTCTTCGCCAACTTCTACAAAGGACACCTTATTGAACTTAGACGTTTCTTCCACGGAAATGAGGCTCATAGGTTGTAATAGGCGCGCATTGTAACGAGGTGACTGCCATAAACATACCTTATTAGGACCTTTAGTTTGTGCCTTCCGTTGTTTATTGGTATATTGCACCCGCTGTCAGAGCACTGCACCAAAGAAACACGCAACACTGACAGAAGTAAAGGCCTAAAATGGTTTAGGCAAAGCACACATGGCGACCTGCTAAATAAATAGCAGGAAGCAAACAATAGCTGAGTGAGCTCAGCCAGTAATGGTCCGAAAGAGACAAAGGTTTTAGGCATCCCACTGCCGCTGCGGTCGTCGAATATCAATCGACAATACCTGACTAGAAACGCGTTGATAAACAGTGGAAGGCCAAGTAAATACGAAAAATTTAGTAGATTTAGAGAAAGGTTTTTAAGGCGGTAGGCAGCCTACGTCATCTCAGTATTTTGGGGTGAATTATTTAACAGATTGCCCCTTAACTCGCTAATTCTCTAACCTAATGTAAGATTGGTTTGTTTGTACACTCCTTGATAGGTAGACTTTCAATCTACCATCTGAGAGCTGGAAAGATAGTAAGCCAGATTAACATTACACCGACGGTAAACCCCGGCGGCGTTTGTTTCTGTTTTATTAACCTCTTATTTTCGTCGCCTATATTCCCCTTCATTCCTACGCACTGGCACTCTCTCAAAACAACGAGTAAAGGTGAATTATGAAACGTATGTTAATCAATGCATCGCACACAGAAGAAGTGCGCGTAGCTATGGTCGATGGCCAGCGGCTGTACGATCTAGATATTGAAAATAGAACAAGAGAACAAAAAAAATCAAATATTTATAAGGGCCGAATAACCCGTGTAGAACCCAGTCTTGAGGCTGCATTTGTAGACTATGGCGCAGAACGACACGGTTTTTTGCCATTAAAAGAGATTTCCAAAGAATACTTCAAAAAAGGTGCATCTGAAGGCGGCAAAGTACGTATTCAAGACGCACTCAAAGAAGGTCAGGAAGTCGTTGTTCAAGTTGAAAAAGAAGAACGCAGTAACAAAGGCGCGGCGCTGACCACGTTTATTAGCTTGGCAGGTCGCTACCTAGTACTAATGCCTAACAATCCTAGAGCGGGCGGTATTTCGCGTCGCATCGAAGGCGAAGAGCGAGCAGACCTACGTGAGGCCATGCGCGGCTTAGACATTCCAGATGGCATGGGTGCAATAGTTCGCACCGCCGGCATCGGAAGAGCTACTGAAGAACTGCAGTGGGATTTTAATTACCTACTTCAGTTGTGGAATACAATTACTGAGGAGTCTAGTAAAGCAAAGGCCCCTCATTTTTTGTTCCAAGAAAGCAATGTCATTGTCCGCGCTATTCGTGACTATTTAAGACCAGATGTTGGCGAAGTTATTGTTGATGGTGAAGAAGCTTACGCTCTAGCTGCCGCATTCATTGCGACCGTTATGCCTGACTTTACTAGTAAAGTGAAGTTCTATCAGGATGAGATTCCGCTCTTTAATCGCTATCAAGTTGAAAATCAGATAGAAACCGCATTTTGCCGAGAAGTCACCCTGCCCTCTGGCGGCTCTATTGTTATCGACATCACCGAGGCTATGGTCTCTGTCGATATCAACTCAGCCCGTGCAACAAAAGGCGGTGATATTGAAGAAACAGCCTTTAACACCAACAAAGAAGCCGCAGAAGAGATTGCTCGCCAATTGCGTTTGCGAGATGTTGGCGGTCTTATTGTTATCGACTTTATTGATATGCTTAACACTCGGCATCAAAAAGAAGTTGAAAACAAAATGCGTGATGCCCTAGACGTTGATCGTGCTCGCGTTCAAGTGGGCCGTATTTCTCGCTTCGGATTACTCGAAATGTCTCGACAGCGTTTACGCCCCTCGCTAGAAGAAACTATGTCACGCACATGTCCACGCTGTAAAGGCCAGGGCACTATTCGTGGCACTCGATCTCTAGCGCTATCAATACTAAGATTGGTTGAAGAAGAAGCTCAAAAAGAATTTAGCCGTGAAATCCGAGCTATTGTGCCAGTGCCTGTGGCAACGTTCTTGCTTAATGAAAAACGCAAAGAAGTCTCTGACATAGAGACACGCAATAAAATTAAGGTGACTGTATTACCCAATACAGAGATGGAAACTCCACATTTTGAGGTTGTTCGAATCCGTAATCAAGACGAAGATGATTCAGACTTTAGCTATCGCCTTGCCAATGAGTTGAGTAAAACGGAGGAAGAGGTAGTAACAGACACAGCTACGCCTCAAAATTTGCCGAAACCAGCGGTTAACACCATGATCCCTGCAACGCCTGCTCCCGTTATGGCTGTTCCTGAGGTCGTTAAAGAGAAAAGCCAAGGGTTAGTAAAGCGTCTCTGGGCAAGCATGTTTGGCGAGACCGTAGAGCCAGTCAAAGAGGAAGAAAAGAAACCAAGACCTAATAACAACAATCGCAATCGCACTCGCAATAACCAAAACCGAAGTCGTGGTGGTCAAAACAACCGTGGTCGCAATAACAATCAACGGCCCAATGAGCGTGAAGTTGAAGGCACCAAAGCAACTGCTGCGAGCAATACCGCAACTGCAAGCACTGCAACTGCAGCTAAAAGTACCAACGATCAGTCTGGCGATCAAAACACTGCGCCAAAAGGCAATCAAAACCGCAACAATAACCGTCGCAACAGAAATAATCGGCCCAAGGATCAGGTTGTAAACACTCCGGTAGCAACTGAAGCAACTACAACGGCTCCAGCAGAAAGCGCAGCGTCAAAAGATGCAAGTGATCAACTTCAACGTCGGCCAGATGATAAGCGTCGTGCTCCACGTCGTCGTCGTCAACGGCAGGATGTTCCCAAGGAAATGTTAGATCAAGCAAATGCACTGACAACTACGGAAACACCAACACCTGAGACTAAGGCAGCCGCTCCTGAAGTTGCTAAAGACGCAGCTGTTACTAGCAAGCCAGCGGTAGAGACATCTGCGGTAACGCCAAGTAGTGAATCCACTGCTAATGTCGCGAGCTCTGATACTGCTGCCGTACCTAAGCCCAAAGCAAAGCGTAGACCTGCCAAACCCAAGGTGGCTAAATCTGAAGCTCCAGAAGCACCGTCTGATGCCAAAACAGATACTTCGGTTGCTACCGAAGCGCCTAAGAAGCCTCGCGCAACTAGAAAGTCTGCCGCAAAGCCAAAGGTTGCTAAAGAGCAAACGGAGGAGTCTTCGGCGGTATCTGAGACGGTAACACGGGCTAGTAATGATCCACGGAAAAAACCTAAGCCTAAAGTTGAAGTTGAAGTAAGCACTGAGCGCGTCGAAAAGCGCGCCCCTGCGCAATCAACGGAAACTGCTGCAGCTAAGCCAGCGTCTGCTAAAGCAGCTCCTAGAGCATCTAATGACCCTAGAAAGAAGCGTGCGCCAGCTAAACCAAAAGCAGCGGCTAAACCAAAGAAGATCGCGTCTGAAATACCAAATAGTGCTTCAAATGATGATTCTTCAAAAGAAAATACGCCAAAGACCTAATTGGTACTTGTTCGTAGTAAAAGGCGCTGTATAATCGCGCCTTCAAAAGGTGGGATGGCAGAGCGGTTGAATGCACCAGTCTTGAAAACTGGCTTAGGTTAATAGCCTAACTAGGGTTCGAATCCCTATCCCACCGCCATATAAATTAATTAAGCCTCTGTTTTTACAGGGGTTTTTTTATTCCCGCTATGCTTGTAGTCATATGGGTACAGTAATGGGTACAACCTAGCTTGGTTAAATGTACTTTTAGGCTAGCCGCGGCGCCCCTCTTGTTACGGCCTCGTCCAAATAACTACATACCCGACTCAAAAAATTCGACGACTTGGCACTTCAAGCATATCTCAGTAGACTCTATCGGACGTAATAAGACCATCGAGGACATACTGTGACTGAGATCAGCAAACAAAAAATACTCAAATTATCCCATGATTACATTGGAGATTGGCTCGATGTTCAAACACACCGTCAAGTTGTGACTGACGATAATTTAGACAGCAGTATTGTTCTAGTGAAAATCAGTAATATTTTTGTGGGTGACTACCATGCCGTCGCAGATAAACTGTTAATCTCTCCGTTTGTAGCGTTCATTTATGCTGAGTACGCCAGGGACCTAGGCTATATTCTTCGTGCGCTCAACGAGCCTTATGCAACATTTACGAGCCTTAACGACGGTTACAGAGATACGGGCAAAGAGCTTCCTGATGACACCCAACTTCGCCTAGGAGTAATCTATGTTATTGCCGCCTCCATTCAAGTATGCAGCAACCCTGAGCATTATTCTCATGATGGAGTTGCTCAGGGGCTTCTTAAGCCCGCTGTGCCTAATAAGGACGTAGTGAAGCATGCTACTGCGTTAGCCAATGCAGTATTAAACCAAAAAGATTTGGAGATTGGTGATCTCCTTATTGGGATAAATGAGTTAGCTAACGGAGGTGCATTTAGAGAAGCTCTCGCCCCGGTAGATAAAAATACAATGAGAGTCGTCAGAGAAATTACGCTAATAAGTAATCACATCTTTTTAAACTCAAATAATCGAATCCAAGGCAGGTTTCCCACAAACGCCATTGAACGTATCTTAGACATGCTCAAGATTATGGGTTGTCTGGACAAGGTTATAGGTCACAAGCAAATCAGTAACCTTCAGCGGAAGTTAAAAAGTAATAACTCTAAACCACTAACATTTAACCAACTCGACATAGATTGGGATTTTTTAGTTCGGAACTAAACACCTTAATTCTAGATAATGATTTCCGATTAGACCTAGTGCAAAAAGTAGACATGTGGGTAAGCTACCCGACCTGTAAAGAGAAACTTTTAATTACTTACAGGTAAATAGCATGCAAGATATAAACGAAATTCCTAGATTACTTCGCTGGAAACAAGTTCAAGAACTAATCCCATTTAGCCGTTCTTATATATACAACCTGATATCCAAAGGTAGATTCCCCTCCCCTGTAAAGCTTATCGAAGGCGGCCGCGGTGCTGGTTGGTGGGAGCACGAGATACGTGCTTACGTCGAAAGCAGACATCAAGACACCCGAGGGAGTGGTCATAATGAAGAGGTCTAATCCTATCGGACAGTTTAGAGCTAATCCCTCTTCAAGAGCCTATGCAGTAAAAGCCAAATGTGCGGAGTGTGTTGGTTGCACTCCAGATCACCTAGAAAAGGGCTTTAAGGACTCTATTTCGTCTTGTTCGTCCTACTCCTGCCCATTGCATAGGTTTCGGCCTTATCAGGCTAATAAATCTCTCAATAGCCAAAAAATAGCTATCTAGAGATGGTTATAGAGGCCGCCTGAACTTATGTTGATTAATAACCTATGGTATGACCGTTACTCGACTGGTAAATACGGTAAGTTCCTCGAAGACGGCATAACTATCCATTTTACAGATATGGACACAGGTGCTACATATTACGCCATTTGGAATGTTGTCCTTACGAGACAAAGAACGACCAAGAACCACCCTAAGGGGTCTCGCTACCCAGGCAAACAGTTTTCAGCTAGCAAAGGAAGAAAGTTCTTCAAGTTCTGGCACTACACCTGTCGTTTGCCAATTCCATCTAAAGGATTAACAACCTTTCATGACTGTATGGGAAAACTAAAAGATATTAGATTTGAGGCTGAGGTTCTTGAAGGAGAGAAGCTGGATAAAGATACTATCAAGCCTTTTATACCCGATAAGTTCCCGATAAGTTCCCGACAAGCCCCCGATAAATCTCCGACTGTATTGCCCGATAAGCAATTACAGGAAACTGACGCAGAGAAAGACTTTGAGGAGATATTAACTACGTGTGAATCTAACTACGGTAAAAGTAAACAAGGTAAAACGGATACACGGGTACCTATACTTGCAAGTAATACATCATATAAGGATACTAATGATTGGTCATCCGAGTGTGATGAGTTGTTTTAGTATTAGAATCAAGCACATGGACTGCTATATTTATAGGGTTACCTTGTTACTCAAAGAGTACACCTTTATATATCTACCACACATAGATGGTTTAAAAGGAAGTTGGACAGATGAATATCAAACTAAAACTATTCTTGTTCTCAATTCTTATTTCAGTAAGTAGCTTAGGCTTCGCAGTTGATACGGATGGTGATGGTCTTCATGATTACCAAATATCAGTAGGAGCGACTCACGTCTGTGCTATTGATGACGGAGGGGTGCGATGCTGGGGTTCGAATCAAGAGGGACAGTCAGATGTTCCCATAAATCTGCAGAACCCAATAGCGATTTCGTCAGGTGCATTTCATTCATGTGCTGTTGATGATAATGGACTGCATTGCTGGGGGCGAGATTATTCTCGCCAACAAGCTGTGGCTAATGATCTGACAAATATACTCGCAGTATCAGCTTCCACGGGACATACCTGTGTGCTTAATGACAATATTATTAGGTGCGGGGGAAGTAACGGCGATGGCCAGTCTGACGTACCCTTGACTCTGCAGAATCCGATAGCGATCTCAGCAGGTGCTCAACACACCTGTGCGATTGATAACAGTGGGGTGCTTTGCTGGGGAGCTAATAATTATGGGCAGACTATCGTGCCCGCTGGTTTAGTGAACCCAGTATCAATATCAGCAGGTGATTATCACACCTGTGCGATTGATGATAATGGATTGCAGTGCTGGGGTTGGAACAATTGGGGAGAACTCGACGTTCCTGAGACTTTGGTCGATCCAACAGCCGTATCTGCTGGCGGGAATTACACCTGCGCAATCGATGACAATGGAGTCCAGTGCTGGGGGCGAGAAATTTATGATCGAATAGTGGTACCCGACATTGTGGCTAAGCCAACAAATGTTTCAGCAGGATCGTTAAGTCAATCTAGCACCTGTGTGCTCGATTATAATGGAGCACATTGCTGGGGAGATAACAGCTATGGGCAGGCTACTGCGCCCACTGATCTGGTATTTGATCGTGATGGCGACGGAGTGGAGGATAAAAACGATGATTTTCCATTAGATTCGTCAGAAACTACTGATACAGACGGTGACGGCATCGGTAATAATGCTGATGTTGATGATGATGGCGATAATGTTATTGATTCCCTTGATCCTTGGCCTCTAGACTCAAGATACGCGGCAGATTCAGATAGTGATGGCCTACCCGACGCATATGAATCCGCTAATGGTCTTAATCCAAACAATGTCAATGATGCGATTACGGATGCAGATGGCGATAGCCTGACTGTTTTTGCAGAGTTTGGTTACGGGACGTCGGATAACAATGCGGATTCCGATAGTGACACTCTCCCTGACTATTGGGAAATTAATAATAATCGAGACCCCTCAATTGCTGATTATATGGTGGTCAATGGAACCAATCACGCATGTGCTTTGGATGATGATGGGATTAAGTGCTGGGGAAGAAATGAGCATGGCAAAAATCCTCCTTCTCCTGAACAAGTTGTTTCACTCGCTGGAGGCACAAATCATAACTGTGTCCTTACCAGAAATGATGTTGTTTGTTGGGGAGATAACTATCTGGGACAAACCGATCTTCCATCTTTAAAGCATCCAACACATCTAAGTGCGAGTAATTATGGTAACTGTGCAATCGATAGGACTGGACTGACGTGCTGGGGCGATAAAAAAGGAGAAAGCTTACCATCCTTGGTAAATCCTTTCGATTTGAGCGTTGGACCAGATAGTTGCGCCATTGATTCAACTGGGGTGGTTTGTTGGGGTAATAACAATCTATCTGAGCGCATACCTGATCTCGAGAATCCTAAAAGAATCGCTGTCAGTACTCATCGAACTGAGGCATGTGCCTTGGACGATACTGGCATAGTCTGCTGGTATTCCTCTGGCCGAGTCCAAAGTTCCTACATAACTTCTCGAATGACTCAAATTGGAGGAGTAATATTCAGTGATGGATATGCTGCAAGGCTAAGTGGCTCGGATTTCGTTGATGTCAGTGTCGGAGAAACGAAAGCATGCGTTACTCGAAAAGATAAAACAATGACTTGCTGGGGAGCAAGCAGCACGGATACGTTACCTGTGACACTAGGTAATATTAGTTCAGCGTCAGCACGCGGATACATAATTTGTTTTCTTGGGGATGATGGAGTCGCATGCCCAGAAAAGCCGAGCTATTTGAGTAATTTCGAAATCCCCTTATTAAATATCGATCCTGATGGTGACGGGGTGACCAATCAAAATGGCTTGGATGCCTTTCCATTCGATTTGAATGAGTGGTTGGATTCAGATCAAGATGGCACTGGGAATAATGCAGACTTGGATGATGACAATGACGGAGTTGCCGATTCAAATGATGACTTTCCTTTAGACGCATCTGAGACAACAGATTCAGACGGCGATGGTGTCGGTAATAACGCAGATGTCTTCCCGAATGACGCTTCTGAAACTGTGGATTCGGATTCGGATTCTGTAGGTGATAATTCCGATAATTGTCCAAATATAGCAAATACAGAACAATTAAATACCGATGGCGATTTACTTGGAAATATGTGTGATGACGATGATGATAATGATGGTCTCAATGACCAGTATGATGCATTTCCCTTGGATGCATCTGAGCAGGTTGATTCAGATGGAGATGGTGTCGGCAACAATGGAGATATCTTCCCAAATGATTCTTCTGAAACATTAGATACAGATAGTGATGGTATTGGAAACAATGCCGACACAGACGATGATGGTGACTCCATCTCTGATAGCGACGAGATATCAAATGGCACAAATCCACTATTAGCCGATAGTGATGGTGATGGCGTCAATGACAATATAGATGCGTTTCCAATAGATGCATCTGAAGTAGTAGATACTGACTCAGATGGTGTTGGTAATAATGCTGACACAGACGATGATGGAGATAATCTTTTAGATCAGGAAGAAATTGATCTCGGTCTAAATCCTCTTAGTGATGATACTGATAATGATGGGATTAGTGATTCATCGGATGAATCAACCGCAGTATTCAAGGTGGATTTTCCGAATGTTGAAATAACGTTTATTACTCCTGGAATTACACCCAAATCGGGTGGACTAAGGTTTAAGTCGCCCAATAGTATCGGCGTGAACAATTTTATATCTTTAGATCAGCCAGACTCTTCTGAGAATAAGGCTATTTTTAAATATGAATTTCACCCTCTAACTCCCTCAGGTAACTATTCTATTGGTAATAATGGTCGCACAGTCATAACTTATTCAGATGGTGGGCGGATAGAAGACTATTCAAAATACTCGTTTAATTTAAACAACTCTAATGGGCTTGCTGGGACTCCAGAAATTGTTGAATATGAGATAAAAGAATTACCTAATAATCGACTCAAGTTTGATTTGCGTTTCTCTAACACTATAGGAGGTATCGCACTTCGCTCGCCAACAAACGAACAAAATCTAGCGGCTTTCATTCAATTTAGTTTTGCTGATTCAATAGATAGCAGAGCTGAAACTATTAGATTGGATTTAAAAGCAACTAACTTGGTCGAAGTCGAGGGCGGGTTCTTTAAATATTCAAATAGTTTCGATGTTCCAGAGACCTATGATGCTGGAGAAGCCAGAGTATTCCAGTTAGGTTTACTTGACGGCGCACTGAACGAACTTTTTGCTTATATCGATAGTGACAATGATTTAGCTGTCGATCAATTTGATGCTTTCCCTTCTGATCCTGATGAGTATAGAGATTCAGATGGAGATGGTACTGGGAATTATGCTGATACAGATGATGATAATGATAATGTCTTGGATGCCGATGACACCTTCCCTCTAGATGCAACTGAGAGCCTGGATACCGATTCTGATGGTACGGGTAACAATGCTGATACCGATGATGATAATGATGGAGTCGCTGATGTAAACGATAGCTCACCCTTAGACCCAACGAATGATTCAGATGGTGATGGCGTGTCTAATAATGGTGATGCATATCCAGAAAATAGTCAGTATTCAAAAGACTCTGATGGCGACGGTATGCCAGACGCCTGGGAAACTCGTTATGGTCTAGACCCAAACGACCCCTCTGATGCTGCGAGTGACCAAGACAACGATGGTGTTACTGCCTTGGATGAATTTCTAGCAGGAACTATCCCTTCGGGCTCTTTAGACATTGATGGTAATGAGAAATATGATGCTCTAACTGATGGCCTCCTATTGCTTAGAGGCATGTTCGGATTGGATGGAAGTGCTTTGGTAACAGGCACCGTGGCATCAGACGCTACCTATACCGAATCAGTGGACATTGAGTCTCGTATTGCAACGCTTGGTGATCTTGCTGATATCGATGGGAACGGCGAAATAGATGCCCTTACAGATGGCCTTCTCACATTACGCTACCTCTTCGGTTTACAGGGCGATACGCTGATTAACGGTGTCGTTGCGAGTGATGCTACTAGGAATACTGCAGAAGAGATTGAGGCGCATTTAGAGACCTTAATGCCTGCGCTTTAAGCCCATCCAGTCAAATCAGGGCTAGATCGAGGTGAGAAGTTCGTGAGATTGATCTAAATTGATTATTCTATACCTCGTTGTATACTCAATGATCATTGAAAACAGCATATTTATAGGGTTACCTTGTTACTCAGAGAGTACACCTTTAGATATCTACCACACATAGAGGGTTTGAAAGGGAATTTAATAGGTGAATATCAAACTAAAACTATTCTTGTACGCGATTCTTATTTCAGTAAGTAGTTTAAGTTTTGCTCAAGTAGAATCCGATCCACCTACTTTGACGTCATTTTCGATGGACAAAACTAGTATTGATGTTGGAGAGAGTAATCAAATAGTCAGGTTCACTGTTGAGGCTGAAGATGAGTCTGGTGTTGACTGGTCTAATCCCGATACTAAGATGGAATTCAACGATCCAACTGGAAAATCCTACTACATTAATTTTTTAGCCGAAGCACCCCATGTTGCATCCTATACGTTTTCCTCAGAGAGTAAGTCAGGGGTATGGATAGTGGGCGAAGTACGATTGTTTGACACTCTTGGTAATGGTATTTCTTACTATGGAAAGATTGGTGAACTTGGAGAGAGTACCTCTGTGGAGGTTATAGGCGGTGTTGAGTCCGCCCCGCCCATTTTAACGTCATTTTCGATTAATCCAGTTAATGTTGATGTTAGTGAGGCTGATCAAATAGTCACATTTACAGTCGAAGCTGAAGACGACACTGGCGTCGATTGGTCTAATCCAGATACGAAAATAGAATTTAATTCACCATCTTCAACCTCATTTTATATGAAATTTTCAGCCGACGCTCCTCATGTTGCTAAATATGTTTTTAATTGCGAGTCAAAAATTGGGTTGTGGGTAGTTGGCGAAGTACGATTGTTTGACACTCTTGGTAATGGTATTTCTTACTATGGAAAGATTGGTGAACTTGGAGAGAGCACCTCTGTGGATATCGGAGGGCTAGATACAGATTCAGATGGCATCGATGACTGTAATGATTCATTCCCGCTAGATTCTACTGAGAGTGAAGATAGTGACTTAGACGGGGTTGGAGATAATTCTGATCCTTTTCCTGAGAATCCACTTTACTCGATGGATACTGATTCTGATGGAATGCCAGACTCTTGGGAAACTAAGTATGGGCTAGACCCAAATGACCCCTCCGATGCTACCAGCGATACAGACAATGATGGTGTTTTCGCTGTAGATGAGTTCCTTGCAGGCACTATTCCTTCAGGCTCTCTAGATATAGACGGAAATGGTCAGTACGATGCGTTAACCGATGGACTTCTGCTTCTTAGAGGTATGTTTGGGCTGGATGGAAGTGCGCTAATAACAGGCACCGTGGCATCAGACGCAATTTTCACTGCATCAGTAGCTATTGAAAATCGGATTAAAATATTAGGGGATCTTTCTGACATCGACGGTAATGGCATTACAGATGCTCTTACAGACGGTTTACTCACTCTCCGTTACCTATTCGGTTTAGAAGGCGATACTCTTATCAAAGGCGTCGTCGCAGGAGGTGCCACTAGAACCTCGGCGGAAGAGATTGAGACGTATTTGGCCATGTTGATGCCATCAATAAAGTCCACAAATGAGTCAAATCCTCCAGAATTATCAGACCTGAGCATCTCAACCACATCAGTTGACGTTTCAAGTTCTAGTCAGGATATTACGTTTAGTTTAAAAGTTAAGGATGAGTCAGGGGTAACATATTATCCAGGTGCTGGAGAAGCCGCTATATACCCGTCAGGTTTTTCTGCTGACCAGATGTCAGCCGTTAATGATTGGGTATTAAAGTCTGGGGACAACAAAGATGGTGTTTGGGAAATAACAATTACAGTGCCCCAAGGTCAATTGTCAGGTAATTATTATTTCTCTACTGGCAGCTTTAGGGACGCAAATGGAAGCTCAAGCGCATGTAATTCAAATGGTTCTTATTGTGGAGGTCCGTATCCTTTAATTGCAGTTGATAACGGACTTGAAGCTAATCCTCCAGAATTATCAGACCTGACCATCTCAACCACATCAGTTGACGTTTCAAGTTCTAGTCAGGATATTACGTTTAGTTTAAAAGTTAAGGATGAGTCAGGGGTAACATATTATCCAGGGGCTGGAGAAGCCGCTATATACCCGTCAGGTTTTTCTGCTGACCAGATGTCAGCCGTTAATGATTGGGTATTAAAGTCTGGGGACAACAAAGATGGTGTTTGGGAAATAACAATTACAGTGCCCCAAGGTCAATTGTCAGGTAATTATTATTTCTCTACTGGCAGCTTTAGGGACGCAAATGGAAGCTCAAGCGCATGTAATTCAAATGGTTCTTATTGTGGAGGTCCGTATCCTTTAATAGTGATCTCTTCTTAAGCCTTCACAAAGAAATTGAGGCGCATTTGGAGACCTTAATGCCTGCGCTTTAAGCCCATCCAGTCAAATCAGGGCTAGATCGAGGTGATTCCTAAGACTTCATAAGTCCTTCTATTCGGTATAGACTCTAAGTCTCTCATTTAGATAATATTGAATATGAATAAAATCCTAATCCTCGTATCAGTACTACTACTCTTTTGGTCTAATGCCTTCAGTCAGTCTAGTGTAATAACGGAAGATAATGCCATTGCAAAACTAGAGGAGTTTTTCTACCTTT
>Ga0209192_10001284_pt1 | contig 20456 bp, 14 predicted proteins | sample ArcticOcean_MG_C_11_FD_187433 | JGI IMG/M metagenome (GOLD analysis project Ga0209192, IMG submission 187433) | Marine microbial communities from western Arctic Ocean - ArcticOcean_MG_CB2_154 (SPAdes) (version 2) | ecosystem: Environmental > Aquatic > Marine > Oceanic | place: Arctic Ocean... | reverse complement strand
AATTTCCTAAGTGTAGATTACCTGTAGGTTGTATGCCTGAGAAAATTCTTTTTAATGGTTGATTGGAGTATAATTTTGTCATTAAATTTTATTTTCTTTCTTTACTTTTACTCTATTCTTTTTGAATAGCTCTTGAGGAATATATCCTAACATGCCACATGTCAAAAAATACATTACCAAACCTAATATCATTAGAAAAGATAAAATAATAAATTCATTTATTTCAAAAACTCTAATATAATGTAGAAATACTTTCATAGTTAATGTCATAAATGATGAAATGAATATTATTTTTACAGCATAAATAAAAATAGAAAATAAATTTGATAATTGATTGTTTTTTTGAGATTTGACTTTTGATATTCTACCATTTTTAACTAAAAGATTAATATAGATAATACATCCTATCCAAGAGGATATAGATGTTGCTAGAGCTATCCCAGCATGAGAATAGTAATTCATCAAAATTAATGAAAAAATTATATTTAAAATTAATAATATAATACCAATATACATAGGTGTTTTCGTATTTCCTTCAGCTAAAAACGCTGGTTGACAAGACTTCAAAATAATAAAAGCAGGGATTCCAAAAGAATAAGCTATTAAAGCCTCTATTGTTCCATTTTTTTCATTTAGTCCAAATTCACCTCTTTCAAATAAAACGCTAATAATTATTTCAGGGAAAAAAATTAAGACAAAAGCTGCTGGTATAGAAAAAAATAAACCTATTTTTAATGATATTATTAATTGTTTTGAAAACTCTTTTATATCATTCGAGGCAACTGATTTAGATAATGAAACTAACAGTGATGTACTTAGAGCAATCCCAATTATTCCTAAAGGTAATTGAGCTATTCTATCAGCAAAATAAAGATAAGAAACAGAACCAAATCCTAATAAACTAGCTAAAATTGTATCAACCAATAAATTAATTTGTAAAATTCCACCTCCAAAAGCTGCTGGTATAAACTTAGTCCATGTCTTTTTTATATAAAACTTTATATCAATCTTATCTTGAGTACTTAATATGATAAAATTACTATTTTTTAATTTTAGAATATCAAATTTTTTAATAACAATAATCATAAATATTAATTGAAAAAATCCAGCTAATACAGTTGCTATAGCTAAAGGAAGTGATTTAGAAAATTCAAAATCAGATATAAAATAACAACTAATTATAAGGCAAAAGTTTAAAATAATCGGAGTAAACGCAAGAGGCCAAAATCGTCCAGAAACATTTGTAGCTACTCCTAATAAAGCTACGATTGATATCAAGGGCATAAAAATTATTGTTATTCTTGATAATGTTATAATTTGATTTACTACAATATTATTATTCGTAAAACCCGGAGCTAATACAAATATTAAAAAAGGCATAAATATTTCTAAAATAATTATTAGTAAACTTAAATACACGACAACTCTAATAGCAAATAATTTAAAGAATTCATTAGCAAATGAGTTTCCTTTTTTTTCTATTAGCAAAGAATATATTGGTAAGAAAGCTGAAGTAAGAGCGCCTTCAGCAGTTATCCGTCTAAATAAATTAGGTAATTTGAAAGCAATTAGAAAAATATCAGAATAAACTCCTGCACCTAAAAATGCAGCTATAAATACGTCTCTTATAAATCCTGTAATACGACTTAAAAAAGTTATAAAAGCTGTATGTTTAAAGCCCTTAATAAAAAATGAAGATTTATTTTTCATCTAATGTCTCAAGTAATCATCATTTGATTGGCTGGATCTGTTTCTTCTAATATTTTTAATATATGCATTTTTATTTTTTCTATAGTTAAATTATCATCAATTTTTGATCCAAACATGTTCTTAACATAAAATATATCAACTACCCTATCTCCATAAGTTGAAACAGAAGCACTATTAATTTGGAGGCCAAGATTTGCTATAATCTTTGTAATTCTATATAGAACTCCTGGTGCATTTTTACAGTTAACTTCTATAATAGTAGAGAAATCACTAGTTTTATTATCAATAATAACTCGAGCTGGAGCTTTAACTGCTCTAAATCTTGCTGGAGTTTCTTCCCATCTTGTATTTAAAGCTTCTTCAATATTATAATTACCTTCCAAACCTTTTAACATTATTTTAATTAATCTTTTCTTATTATACTCTTCAGCAACTGGTTTTCTTTCTTTATTTTGTATAAAAAATGTATCTAAAGCGTACCCATCTGATCTAGTTATTATCTTAGCATTTACAACATCATAACCAGATGAGGCAACTAAGCCTGATATAAGTGAAAAAAGACCGTGATGATCAGGCGCAATAACTAAAAGTTCAGTAGCTTCAAATTGACTTTCAGTGAATAGGTGAATTGTAAATTTTTTTGATTCTTTTATCATTTTCCTAAAAATATCAGAATGCTGAATTATAGTTGATAAATTAAATATTTCCCAGTAGTTTGAGTAAAATTTATCGCAATATTCTTTATTAAATTTTTCTTCCCATCCAATTTTATTTAAATGTTTTCCTAAAAGTTCTTTTAAGTTTTTTGAAGTCTCTAAGACATTAGATTGTGGTTTCCCAATAGTAAGGACCTTGAGCGTTTTTAAATATAATTCAGAAATTAAAGATCCTTTCCAATCATTCCATATTTCTGGACCAACACCTTTTATATCAGCAACGGTTAGTACAAGAAGTAATCTCAATCTTTCTGGGGATTGAATTTTTTCTGCAAAATCATTGATTATTTTAATATCGCCTAACTCATAACGAAAGGCTGTTTTACTCATTAATAAATGATGCAATACTAACCACTCAACCGTTTCAGTTTCTTCTTTATTAAGGCCTAATCTAGGGCACACTATTGCAGCAATTAGTGAACCATTTATTGAATGATCGCCTTTTTTACCTTTAGCTATGTCATGCAATAGCATAGCAACAAATAATGACCTATATGATTGAATTTCTAAAATTACCTTACTTGCCAATGGTGCAAAGTTTTCGAATTTTCCATTTTTTAATAAATGTAAATTAGAAATCGTAAAAATAGTATGTTCATCAACAGTATAAGAGTGATACATATCAAATTGCATTAAACATACAATTTTCTGGAATTCTGGGATAAGCCTTCCAAGAACATTAGATTCATTCATTAACCTTATTGTTCTTGTAGAGTCTTTTTCACTTGTTAAAATATCTAACAAAAGTTTATTAGCTTTGACATCATTCCTAATATCTACATTTATAAGCCTAATTAAACTGGTTAAATATCGAAGTGTTTTTGGATGAATATCTATATTTTTAAAATGAGAAATATTAAATAATTTAATAATGTTAATAGGATTTTTCGATAGTGTTTCCTTATTTTTTGCGTATATACGACCTAGCTCAATACTAAAAGGAAAAACATTTTCTTTCTTTTTAAAACTTAAAAAATTCAACCTTAATGGTTTATTAAAATCTGTTTCAATTGCTGAGCAAAATATTCTTGTTAAGTTCCCAACTGTTTTAGTAGCAAGAAAATATCTTTTCATAAATCTTTCAACATCTTTTTGAGTTACAGTATTTTTAAAGTTCATATTTTTTGCAATATCTAATTGGGCATCCATTGCTAACCTGTCGTCTTCTCTTGATGCTCTATAGTGAAGATGACATCTAACAGATATTAAAAACCTTTGAGCATCAGCAAAAGATGAAGCCTCACTTTTTAATAATGCCCCAATGTTAATTAATCTTGAAATACTATTCACTTTGTATGCAAACTTTGATATCCACATTAATGTATGAAGATCTCGTAAACCACCCTTACCGTTTTTAACGTTGGGTTCTACAACATATCTAGAACTTCCAAATCTTTTATGCCTTAAGTCAGACTCTTCAAGTTTAGCTTCTACAAAATTTAATACTTTTGAATTTTTAAGATATAAATTAAACTTTTCGTTGAGCAACAAGTAAGCAGCTTCATTACCTATTATAAATCTTCTTTCCAGCAAACTGGTAGCTATAGTTAAATCTAACTTTATTTTTTGAACACAATCATTAATTGTCCTTGTTGAATGCCCAACTGTATATCCTAAATCCCACAAAACATAGAGTATTAATTGGATAACTTCTTCAATTTTTTTAGCATCTTTTTTACTTAATCTGTTTGGCAATAAAAATAGTATGTCAATATCTGAATGAGGGGCTAACTCCCCACGGCCATATCCACCTACTGCTACTAAAGAAAAAATATAATCATTATTATTTAATTTTTTAAAATAAAATTTTTTAAAAATAACTTTTAAAAGACTATCCATTAAAATGGTATTAAGCCCTACATTAAGTGAGCCGTCAGAAGATTCTATAAATTTATTTTTTATTTTTTCTTTTTGTTTATTTAATTGGTTTTTGAGTTTTACAAACAACGTATGCTTAAAATTGTCTATATCTATCTCGTCAATGTCAAAATCTTTAATTTCATATAATATGTCAGTATTTTTTTTTGCATAAATTATTGGCTCTAACCACTGTAACCATAATGGAATATCTAGATATAAATTCTCTAAAGAATCCATTTCAATAATTTTTTGTTTCGAATTTAATTTATTACTAAATAAGCTAAACTTATTTTTTAAATTTATTCTATTCATTTGACTGTCTTAATGATTTCATTTTGTAAATAATATCTAGTGCTTCACGAGGACTAATCTGATCAGCTTCTATCTTATCAAATTCTTTAAAGAATATTTCATTGTCATTAGGCAAAGGTAAGTCTTGTAATATATTTTCCCACACATCTATTTTTTTTTCATTACTATCATTTTCTAATTTGCTTAGTAATATTTTTGCTCTCTGGATAACTTCAGTCGGCAACCCTGCTAATTGTGCAACATGAATACCATATGATTTGTCGGCTTCTCCCTTATTTATTTTATGCATAAATATTATTGTATCATTCCATTCTTTAATAGCCATTTTATGACAAGATAAATTTTCTAATTTTTCTTTTAAGCTTGTTAATTCATGGTAATGAGTTGCAAAAAGAGTTCTAGGTTTAATTTTATTATGTAAGTAATCTAAAACAGACCATGCAATAGCTAAACCATCAAAAGTTGCAGTTCCTCTTCCTATTTCATCTAAAATCACAAGCGATCTTTCTGTCGATGTATTTAAAATTGCTGAAGTTTCAATCATTTCAATCATGAAAGTTGATTGTCCTTTTGCTAAATCATCTGAAGCCCCAACCCTAGAAAAAATTTTATCAAATATGCCTATATTAGCTTCTTTAGCTGGAACATATAAACCCGCTTGAGCCATAATAACAATTAGTGCATTTTGCCGTAAATACGTTGATTTACCAGCCATATTAGGGCCAGTTATTAACCATATATAATCACTTTCATTTAAAATACAGTGATTTGAAATGAAAGAGTTTTCAGATGATATCATCTGGTTTTCTACTACCGGATGTCTTCCATCAATAATTTCCAATATCTTATCATCAGAAATATTTGGTCTTATATAATTTCTAACTTGCGCCTGGCTTGCAACCATAATCGATATATCTAATTCAGATATGGATGATGCAATTTTTAAAATTTGACTTCCTATATTAATTATCTGCTTTGTAAAAGAATTAAATATATCCATTTCAATTTTAGTTGCTTCATAAAATGAGTTCTGTATTTGATTTTCAATTTCATTTAATTCAATAGTAGTAAATCTCGATGTCTGTGCTGTTGTTTGTCTATGAATAAATTGGTCTGTATTCCTAAGAGATAAATCATGCATTGCTCTAACTTCAATATGATAACCTAGCACTCTATTATTCTTGATTTTTAAAGAATTAACTTTAGAAACCTCAGCATAATTTTTTTGTAATTGAATAATTTCATTAAATTCATTATCTCTTAGCTTTCTTAAATGATCTAGTTTTATATTGTAACCATCTTTTATAAAACCTCCCTCTTTTGCTAATAAAGAAGTATCAGTTTTAAAAGCGCTTTGGATATTAAAAAATAAACTGTAATCAATTTCTAAATTTTGACTTATAGTATTTAGTATATTAGGTTTTTTTAAATCTTTATTAAATTTAGTTAAATCTTCATATATTTCATATATATTTAAAAATCCTTTTGAAATTAATACTAGATCCTTTGGACTGCCCCTTAAAGAAGATATTCTTGATAAAGATCTTTCTAAGTCAGGTATGTTTTTTAAATTATTTTTATACTGTAAAGCACATTGTCTATTCTTTAAAAACCAATCTATTAAATCATATTGCTCGTTAATCTGTTTAATATCATAAAATGGCTCTACTATTCTTTGCTTTAATAAGCGTGCTCCAGAAGAAGTTATAGTATCGTCTATACATGAAATTAAACTACCTTCACTTTTTCCTGATAAATTTTTAACTATTTCTAAAGATTTTTGTGTGAAATAATCTATTTCTAAAAAACTATTTTCATTTTCTGATTTAATCATAGAAAGAATAGGAATTTTTCCACATTGAGTTAAGTTGAGATATGAAAGAAGTACACCAGCAGTTATTATTTCTCCATCACTAAATACTCCTATTCCATCTAATGAAACAATTGAATAATAAGAACATATTTGTCTCATCGAAGAAGAATAATGAAAAATGTTGGACGGTTGCCGCTTAATTATAGAATGCCATTCTTCAGCAATAAAATCTAATTTCATTTGTTCAGAAATTAATAATTCAGAAAAGTTCATTCTTAATAAAAAATTATTTAACAGTTGATTTTGATTTATTTGATTGTTTTTTTTATTAAAATTTCTTGATTTAAAAGAACCAGTAGATACATCAACCCAAGAAATTGATATTGAATTATTTAAATTTATAATTGCTCCAAGAAAATTATTTGTAGTACTTTCTAACAAATTATCTTCTGTAATAGTTCCAGGAGATATAATTCTTACAACTTCTCGTTTTAAAGGACCCTTTTTACCGCTTGCTTTGACTTGTTCTGGGGTTTCTGTTTGCTCGCATACAGCTACATTAAATCCTTTTTTTATTAATCTAGGTAGATAATTATCTGCGGAATGAAAAGGAACACCACACATTGGTATATCCATTCCATTAGCTCTTCCTCTTTTCGTTAAGGTAATATCTAAGGCTTTTGATGCAATAACAGCATCATCAAAAAATAGTTCATAAAAATCACCCATACGATAAAATAACAATACATCTTTATATTGATTTTTAATTGATAAATATTGTTCAATCATTGGTGTATTTTTATTTTTCACATTCAATCTTTAACCTCTAATTTAAAATATCAATTAAATTATTATAAATTAATATTAAAAATTAAAATATAATAAAGTTAATATCTTTCTTTATAAAAAGCTGTTGTTAAAAATTACTGTAATGTGATAAATTATATATATAATATATAATATTTTTGAGGTCACCATGTCTAAAAATAAAAAAGATGATATATCTAAATCAAATTTAGAAAAAGAAGCTCTTGAATATCATAAACAAGGTAGGCCTGGTAAATTAGAAATTACTCCAACTACACCCTTGAATAGTTCTCATGACCTATCTTTAGCCTACTCTCCTGGCGTAGCAACACCATGTTTAGAAATAGAAAAAGATCCAGATACAATCTATGATTATACTTCAAAAGGGAATATTGTTGCTGTTATATCAAATGGAACAGCCGTCTTAGGATTAGGTAATATTGGAGCAGGCGCATCCAAACCAGTTATGGAAGGAAAAGCTGTTTTATTTAAAAAATTTGCTGATATTGATGGAATAGATTTAGAAGTAGATACTGACGATATTGATCGCTTTGTTGATGCTGTTTCATTATTAGGACCAAGCTTTGGCGGAATAAATCTTGAAGATATTAAAGCTCCTGACTGTTTTATTATTGAGCAAAGATTGAGAGAAATAATGGATATTCCTGTATTTCATGATGACCAACATGGAACAGCTATAGTTACAGCAGCAGGCATAATTAACGCATTACACCTTACTAAAAGAGAAATAGAAAACACTAAATTTGTTAGCAATGGAGCAGGTGCTGCTTCTATAGCATGCGTAGAACTTTTAAAGGCCATGGGCGCTAAAAACAAAAATATTATTTTAGTTGATAGAGAAGGCGTTATTTATAGAGGTCGCCAAACAAATATGAACCAATGGAAATCAGGACACACTGTAGATACAGATTCACGAACTCTAAAAGATGCTTTAAAAGGTGCAGATGTCTTCTTAGGATTATCTGTACCAGGATCAGTCTCTAAAGAAATGGTTTTAAGCATGGCTGATAAGCCTATTATTTTTGCCATGGCAAACCCAATACCCGAAATAATGCCTGAAGAAATTAAGGCTGTAAGATCAGATGCTATAATTGCAACTGGTAGATCAGATTATCCAAATCAGGTGAATAATGTGTTAGGGTTCCCTTATATATTTAGAGGAGCTTTGGACGTTAGAGCTTCAACTATAAATGAAGAGATGAAAATTGCAGCAGCAAATGCAATTGCTACCTTAGCACGAAAAGATGTTCCAGATGAAGTTAATGCCGCATACCATGGCATCCAACTTCATTATGGTAATGAGTATATAATACCAGCTCCTTTTGATCCACGACTTATATCATCAGTGTCATCTGCTGTTGCAAAGGCTGCGATGGATTCCGGAGTTGCAAAAAAACCTATAAAAGATTTAGATGCTTATGAAAGAGAATTAGCAGGGAGAACGGATCCTATTGCTTCCATTTTAGAACCTCTAAAAGCAAGAATAAAAGGTAAAAAACAGCGTGTCGTTTTTGCTGAAGGTGAAGAAGAAAGAACCATTAGAGCTGCTCTATCTTTTTATAATTCTGGTTTTGGAATTCCAATTTTAATTGGAAGAGAACATAGAGTTAGAGAAGCTATGGAAAAAGTTAACTTAGAAGGCTTAAATGAATTAATTATTCATAATGCAAGCCTCAGTAAAAATAATGATAAATATGTAGATAAACTATACGAAACACTTCATAGGAATGGTCATCTTAGAAGAGATTGTCAAAGATTAATAAATCAAGATAGAAATGTTTTTGCTGCAGCAATGGTATCTGCAGGCGATGCGGACGCCATGGTAACTGGTATAACAAGACCTTTCGCGAGATGCTTTGATGATATTACTAAAGTTATTCAATCAAAAAAAAATCAAAGCTTCTTATCTATGTCCATGATGGTTTCAAAAGAACGTACAGTTTTTATTGGGGATGTAAACATTCATGACAGACCTTCTCCTGATGAATTAGCCGATATTGCTTCAGGAATAGCAAATACAGTAAAAAATCTTGGATACACTCCTAGAGTAGCATTACTATCCTTTTCAAATTTTGGAAACCCCTTAAGACCCAGTTCAAAAAATATCAGAGAAGCCGTAACTATTTTAAGTGAAAGAAAAGTTGATTTTGAATTTGATGGAGAAATGACTGCAGAAGTTGCATTAAATTTTGATCTTATTAAACAGAACTATCCTTTTTGTAGATTATCAGGTCCAGCAAATGTGTTAATAATGCCTGGTTTATTATCAGCAAATATATCATTTAAATTACTTCAAAATATGGGAGCCGTATCGGTATTAGGTCCATTAATGATTGGAGGAGAAAAACCTTTCCAAATAGTGCAGATGGGTTCTAATGTATCAGATGTTGTAAACTCTGCTGCTATTGCAGCATACAATGCTGTTTTCTCAAAATAAAGTCTAATTCAAAAGTTTTTTTAATGAATTTTTTGGTCTAGCTCCATAATGAGTTATTATCTGTGAAGCTGCTTTAGTCCCAAGAGATCCACATTGTTCTATAGATAATGAGCTTGTTAAACCATAAAGAAATCCAGAGGCAAATAAATCACCTGCACCTGTAGTATCAACAAGATTATTTATTTTAATTGGATTTACAACATGCTCTAAGTCATTTTTAAAAACAACAGAACCTTCTGATCCAAGTGTAATCGCTCCAATTTTTACTTTGTCTTTTATTGAGTTAATACAACTACTTAAATCCATTTTATAAAGACTTTTTATTTCTGCCTCATTAGCAAATATAATATCTATAAAATCTGATATTAAATTTAAAAAATCACTTCTATGCCTTTCAACACAAAACAGGTCTGAAAGACTTAACCCAATCTGAATATTATTTGCTTTTGCGATTTTACAACAGTGATAAATAGCTTTTTTAGCTTCAGGTTGATCAAATAAATATCCTTCTAAATATAATATTTTACTATTTAATATTAACTCTTCATTTACACAATTTATATTAAAATTTGTGCTTGCTCCTAAAAAAGTATTCATACTTCTTTCTGCATCAGGAGTAACTAAAACTATACTTTTAGATGTTTTTTCTAAAGCATTACTCTCTTTACTTTTAAAAAAAACACCAGCTTCGTTTATATTTTTTTCAAATAAAGAACCAAATTCATCTAATCCAGTCTGACCTATAAAGCATGCCTTACCTCCAAATGATGAAAACCCTACTGCAGTATTTGCAGCACTACCTCCAGAGATTATAATTGGATTTTTAATAACATTTAATAGATTATCAGTTGTTTCTGAATCAATTATTTGCATAGCTCCTTTTTGAATTCCAAGATCGTTTAATATACTATCTGAGGTTTGAGCTATAATATCAACAATAGCATTACCTATTAAAGAAATGTCATAATTTATTTTATTCATTTTTTTTCTCAAAGAAAATTATTTTTAAATAGACTTAATTTTAAACACTACTTATGAATATCATCTATGTACAAATTTCTAAACCAAATTATTATTAATTTATCTATTCTTATGTTTCTGGGAGGATGTCATACTTTAGAACATAGAAAATTATTTTTTGAAAAAAATAATAAAAATATAGTTAAAAAAGAAGCTAAACCTAAAATTACTGCAATTAAAAAAGAAGCTAAACCTAAAATTACTGCAATTAAAAAAGAAGCTAAACCTAAAATTACTGCAATTAAAAAAGAAGCTAAACCTAAAATTATAAAGAAAAAAATAAACCTTCAATCTCTAATAAATTTTTCTGAAACTGAACTTTATTCTAAAATTGGGAAAGGTGATTTTATTAAAAAAGAAGGATTGTTAAAAAATATTCAATATTATTTTTCAAAATGTTTTTTAGATATTTTTCTAATGAAAAAAAATAATGATTATCTTGTAAATTTTTTACAAATAAGATCTACAAAACTTAATGGATCAATTAACAAAGACGTCTGTTTAGATGAAATTAGTAATAAATTAAAAACAAGTATAAATTAAACATATAATCAATTTATCCGCCTGCATTTAATACATCTAACAAAGAATATAAACCTGGTTTTGCACTAGCAGCCCAATAAGAAGCTCTTAATGCACCAGCAGCGAAAATTGATCTGTCTGTTGCTTTATGATTTAATTCTATTCTTTCACCATCATTAACAAACATTACAGAGTGTTCGCCAACAACGTCTCCACCTCTCAACACAGCAAAACCTATTTCATCACTTTGACGTTTACCAACAATACCATCTCTGGAAACAGACTTAACATCAGATAAATTTTTTCCTCGAGCCTTTGCTGCTGAATTGCCAAGCATCAAGGCAGTTCCAGAAGGAGCATCAATTTTATTTTTATGATGCATCTCAAGTATTTCAATATCCCATTCTGAACCTAATTTTTTTGTTGCCTGAGAAACCAAATTAGATAAAACGGTTACTCCAATTGAAAAGTTTGCAGAGTATACAATTGGAATTTTCTTCGACAGTTCTAATAACTCGCTTTCTTGCTTTGCGTTTAGTCCTGTTGTGCCAATAACTATTGATATATTATTTTCATATGCTTTTTTTGCATGAAACATTGTTGCTTCAGGTACTGTAAAATCTATTATTACATTTGCATTGTTAAAAAGAGATGATGGATCACTATTTAATTTTTTTTCGATTTTATTTTTACCTACAAGAAGACCTATGTCAGTTCCTTCTTCTGTTTCACCTGGAAGACACGTTGAACTAACAAGATTATATTTTTTATTTTCTAGAATTAGTTTTAATAGCGTTCTTCCCATTCGTCCGTTTCCACCTGGAATAGAAATAGATATATTTTTCATAATTCACCTAATAAAGTATATTTAATTATCCAATATACATTAAAAATAAATTACTCAATCATTTTTTTAAATCTCTTTGTTTTAGGACTTACTTTTTCTAAACCTAGTTCTTTTATTTGTTTAAAAAGATCTTCTTGTTTTTTTGATATTCCAACTGGTGTCTCAACATTAATTTCAACATACTGATCCCCTCTAGATCCCCCTCTCAAAGCTGGCATTCCTTTACCTTTCATTCGCAACCGGGTACCACTTTGGGTTCCTGAACTTAAATTCATTTTTGCTTTAGAGCCATCTACACATGGCACCTGTATAGAATTTCCTAAAACTGCATCAACTATAGAAACTGGAACTTCAATAAAAGTATCTTTGCCGTCTCTTTGAAACAAAGAGTGTTCCTTAATATCAATAAAAATATATAAGTCACCTGGAGCAGATCCCCTTGCACCTGCTTCACCTTCTCCTGATAAACGAATACGCGTTCCATTATCTACGCCTGCTGGTACGTTAACCGAAAGTTTCTTACTTTTATTAACTCTACCCTGTCCTTTACATGGTCTACATGGATCACTAATTGTTTCTCCAACACCAGAACAGGCTGCACAAGTTCTTTCAATAGTAAAAAAACCTTGTTGAGCTCTTACTTTTCCATGCCCTCCACATTGATTACATTGCTTCGGTTGAGAACCTTTATTAGCACCTGAACCATTACAAGATTCACATTTTGTTGGAACAGTTAAAGAAATTTCCATTTGATCTCCAGAAAATGCCTGTTCTAAAGATACTGATAAATCATACCTAAGATCTGAACCTGTTGGAGCGGAACGTCTTCCTTGATCTCCTCCCATACCAAACATATCTTCAAATATATCAGAAAAGCCTCCTCCGCCGAAACCTCCTCCTGGATTTCCTCCATTAGATCCTTGGGCAAATGCTGCATGACCATATTGATCATAAGCCGCTCTCTTTTGTGGATCTTTTAATATTTCATAAGATTCTGTAATTTCTCTGAAATTATCCTCAGCTTTTTTATCATCTGGATTTTTATCAGGATGGTATTTCATAGCTAATTTACGATATGAAGATTTAATATCACTTTCTGAAGCTGATTTAGATAAACCCAGAACATCATAATAATCGCGTGCCATAATTAAACCTTAAATGTTATTGCAAAAATTATTTAAGAAGCATCTTTCTTATCTTCATTTTCTTTAACTTCTTCAAAATCTGCATCTACAACATCTTCTTTATTTTCATTAGTAGTTTTAGAGCTTTGATCATCGCTATTATTATTCTGATCAGCATTTGCTTTATATGCAGCTTCCCCAATTTTCATCATCACAGCTGATAAAGAAGATGTTTTTTCTTTAATCACAGAAACGTCATCTCCTTCTAATGCTGTTTTAACATCTTGAATAGCTAATTCAACTTCACCTTTAATATCAGGATCTGCTTTATCTCCTAAATCAGATATAGATTTTTCTGCACCATGAATCATTGATTCAGCTTGATTTCTTGAATCTACAACATCTCGCTTCTCTTTATCTGCTTCAGCATTATCTTCAGCTTCCTTAACCATTTTTTCTATTTCATTATCATCAAGTCCACCAGAAGCTTGAATTGTGATATTGTGAGCTTTACCTGTTGCTTTGTCTTGAGCGCTTACATTTACAATTCCGTTAGCATCTATATCAAAAGCTACTTCAATTTGTGGAACACCTCTTGCTGAAGGAGCAATACCTTCAAGATTAAATTCTCCCAAAGATTTATTATCGGAAGCCATTTCTCTTTCACCTTGCGAAACTCGTATTGTAACAGCAGATTGATTATCCTCTGCAGTTGAAAAAGTTTGAGCTTTTTTTGATGGTATAGTTGTATTTCTATCAATCAATCTAGTAAATACTCCACCTAAAGTTTCTATACCTAAAGAAAGTGGTGTTACGTCTAATAAAAGAACATCTTTTACATCACCAATCAAAACTCCACCTTGAATTGCAGCACCAGAAGCGACTACTTCATCAGGATTTACACCTCTATGTGGTTCGGTTTTAAAGAAAGTAGATACGGCTTCAATAACTTTTGGCATTCTTGTCATTCCACCAACTAAAATTACTTCATCTATATCAGTAGCACTGACACCTGCATCTTTAAGAGCCGCTTTGCAAGGAACAATAGTTTTACTTATCAAGTCATCAACTAAAGCTTCGTATTGTGATCTTGTCATTTTAACATTTAAATGTTTAGGTCCACTTGCATCAGCTGTTATAAATGGAAGATTAATATCAGTTTGAGCTGCACTTGAAAGTTCTATTTTAGCTTTCTCAGCAGCCTCTTTCATTCTTTGGAGAGCAAGCTTATCACTTCTTAAATCAATACCATTCTCTTTTTTAAATTGATCCGCTATAAAATCTATAATTCTTTGATCAAAATCTTCACCACCTAGAAATGTATCTCCGTTAGTTGATTTAACCTCAAAAACTCCATCTCCTACTTCAAGTATTGAAACATCAAATGTTCCACCACCAAGGTCATAAACAACTATGGTTCCACTTTCTTTTTTATCTAAACCATACGCCAAGGCAGCAGCTGTAGGCTCGTTTATAATTCTTAAAACTTCTAAACCCGCAATTTTTCCAGCATCTTTAGTTGCTTGTCTTTGTGCATCATTAAAATAAGCTGGAACTGTTATAACTGCTTTATCGACAGTTTCACCTAGAAAGGCTTCAGCATCTTCTTTTAACTTGCGTAAAATAAAACTAGATACTTCTGATGGGGCATATTCCTTACCATTCGCTTCAACCCAAGCATCGCCATTTTTAGCTGGCACTATTTTGTAAGGAACTAACTTAGAAAATTTATCAGAATATTTATCATCATGCCTTCGACCTATTAATCTTTTAATCGCATAGAGAGTATTTTCTGGATTTGTTACTGCTTGTCTTTTTGCAGGCTGACCAACCAATCTTTCATCATCAACTAAACCAACCATTGAAGGTGTTGTTCTTGCACCTTCACTATTTTCAATAATTTTTGGTGATTTGCCATCCATAACAGCAACACATGAATTAGTTGTTCCTAAATCAATACCAATAACTTTAGCCATTAATTAAACTCCCGTAACTTTGATAAAATATTTGAACTAAAAATTTTTTTTTATGATCAATAGGATTTATATGGGTTTCATTGCTAAATTTTCAAGATTAAAAAATTATTTAATTTATTTTTCAGAAGATTGACCTTCTGTTTCTTGATTATCTTTTTTTTCTTCAATTTTTTTAGAGATCCCAACCATTGCAGGTCTCACTAACCTGTCATATAATAGATATCCATTTTGAGATACTTCAACAACTAATCCTGGATCGCAATCATTAGTAGGTATTTCAAACATGGCTTGATGAAAATTGTAATCAAATTTTTCTCCTAATGGAGATATTTGCTTAATATTATTTTTTTCTAGTGTAGTAACAATTTCTTTTTCTACGATTTCTAAACCTAATATTAAGTTTTTTATAGGCTCTGATAAATTAGATTTATCTTCAGGAATAGAATCTAAAGCTCTTTTTAAATTATCAACCGAAGAAACTAAATCTCTAACAAATGAAATATGACTATATTTTTTTGCTTGTTCAACTTCTTTTAATGTTCTTTTTCGTAAGTTTTCACCATCAGCTAATGTTCTCATTAATTGATCTTTTAATTCTTTAATTTTGACTTCAAGGTCATTATCTTCTTCTTCTTCTTCTTCTTTTTCTACTTCTTCATCAAGAAATTGTTCTACTTCCATTTTTTCTTTTTCATTAACGTTTTTTTCATCATCAATAATATTTGATGGTTCTTGTTCTTTGGCCAATTGACTTCTCCTAATTAGAATACATGCCTGTGAAATAGTTAGTCTTAATTAAATTTGCAAGAGGCAGGACGATTTAATAATTTAAAATTAGAATTTTTTTATTATTTAAGCTAATAGTTAATTTTAATAATAAATTACAGATGAAATTCAAATGAATAAAGAAACAATTATAAGACATTCAAAAAGAAATTTTAACGAATTAAGAAATATTAGCCTTGAGGCAAAAATTTCACCATATGCAGAAGGGTCTTGCTTAGCTAAATTTGGAAACACTCATGTATTGTGCACTGCATCAATAGATACAAAACTTCCTCCTTGGTTAAGAAACTCAGGAAAGGGATGGGTGACTGCTGAATATGGAATGCTTCCTAGATCAACACATTCAAGAATGGATAGAGAGGTCACAAGAGGAAAAGCATCAGGTAGAACTCATGAAATACAAAGATTAATAGGAAGATCATTAAGGTCAGTTATAGATTTAAAAAAATTAGGTGAAGTTCAAATTAAAATTGACTGTGATGTCATTCAAGCCGATGGAGGCACAAGAACAGCTTCAATAACAGGCGCTTGGGTTGCGTTATATGAATCTATTAGTTTTTTATTAAAGAGTGGTAAAATAACCGAAAATCCTATTAGTGATCAAGTTGCTGCCATATCCTGTGGTATTTGGAAAAATCAAGAAATACTTGATCTTGACTACGTAGAAGATTCTGATGCAGACACTGATGGAAACTTTGTATTGACCGAACAAAACGGTATAGTTGAAATTCAAACTACTGCTGAAAAAAATCCTTTTAATAAACAACAGTTCCTTAATCTTTTAAATTTAGCTGAAATTGGTACTAATGATATTTTCAAAATTCAAAGAAAAGCACTAGGATTAGATTAATATAAAATGAATATTAGAGTGTTTGAAGAAAAAAAACTAGTTATTGCAAGTCATAATAAAGGTAAAATTAGAGAAATTAAAGAGTTACTAAAACCACTTAATATTAAAATTCTATCCGCTCATGAACTTCAAATAGTCGAACCAATAGAAGATGGTTTAACATTTGAAGAAAATGCATTAATAAAATCAAAGTTTGTATCAAAGGAAACTGGTCTACCATGTATATCTGACGATAGTGGTATATGTTTCAAAGATCTTAATGATGAACCAGGGATATACTCAGCAAGATGGGCTGGAGAAGAAAAGAATTTTGATTTGGCAATGTTGAAAGTACATAAAGCTATTAAAAATATTACAAATCCTAACCTTAAATGCAACTTTGTTTGCTCATTGTCTATTTGTTGGCCAGATCAATTTGACGTTACAGTTTCAGGGAGTGTAGAGGGGGTTTTTACTTGGCCACCTCGAGGTCAAAATGGTTTTGGTTATGATCCTGTTTTTACACCAATTGGGTATAAAAAAACATATGGTGAACTAGAACCTATGTTTAAGCATAGTATTAGTCACAGATCTATTGCATTTGATAAATTAATTGATATTTGCTTTCCAAGTTTAAAATATTGACTGTATTAAATAATAATAACTTTAGCTTATATATTCACTGGCCATATTGTGAATCAAAATGCCCATATTGTGATTTTAATTCACATAAAATTGAATCTGTAAATGAAGATGACTGGATACAGGCATATACTAATCAGTTATATAAAATGAAAGATATTTTATATAAATATGGTGTTCAATATAATAAATTAAATACAATATTTTTTGGAGGTGGGACACCATCATTAATGCCATTAAAGGTTATTGAAAAAATATTATATACTGCAGATAAAATTTTTAAATTTGAGGAAAACATTGAAATAACTCTAGAAGCCAATCCTGGTTCTTACGAGAGAGAAAAGTTTCAAGATATTCAAAAATTAGGCGTAAATAGATTATCACTTGGTGTTCAATCTTTAAATAATAAAAATCTAAGGTTTCTTGGAAGAAAGCATAATTATCAAGATGCTTTGATTGCTATAGAAATGGCCATGAACACTTTTTCAAATGTTTCTACGGACTTAATATATGGATTAGCAGGACAAAACCCTAAAGAGTGGGAAAGTGAGTTAAATTCTTTTTTAAAACAATTTAACTTAAATCACCTTTCTGTATATCAATTAACCATAGAAGAAGGTACAAAGTTCCATGCAGATTTTAAAAAAGGCCTCTTAGAAATAATCAATGAAGATCTCTCGGCCGATTTTTATAATCTTACAAATAATATATTAAATAATTATAAATATATTAAATATGAAGTTTCTAATTACTCCAAAAAACAATTTCAAAGTAAGCATAATTTAAATTATTGGAACAGCGAAAACTGGATTGGAATAGGACCTGGAGCATACAGTAGATTATGGTCATCAAATCAAAAAAACAAGAGGTTTGAAATTGAGAATTATAAAAGTCCTAAATCTTGGTTATCAAAAAATTTTCTTAATGGTCAATTTAATCAAGTGAAATTTATAGATAATTGTGAAACTAACAAAGATTTATTAATTATGGGATTACGGTTAACAAAAGGCATACAAATTAATTCATTGTTGGATACAAGTATAATAACTAATGAAAAGATGTTAAATTTAAAAAATGAGAAAATTGTAAATATTAGTAAAGGAATAATAAAAGTTAACAAAAATCATTTAATAAGGCTAAATAGCATACTCAAATATCTAATGAACTAGTTATTATTAAAACAATCTCTTATGTTTTGAAGTTTACCTAGTTTTTGTATTTCTACTACAGAGGATAATTTTTTTACATAACCATTTGCTGCAAATTTAAAGCCTGTTACTAATCCTTCAATGTTTTCTATATATTCCTCTATCTTTTTATCTTGATTTAAAAAATTAATGGCAAGAATACCAGTATCAAAGCCAACTTTTGAAAAATAGTTAACATCATCTCCCCATGTATTTTTCCAAACTAGTGTAAAATCTTTCTCCTTTATTCTAGCTTTTCTATCTAAAACTATCCTTAGTCTTTTAGCTTTTAGGATATTTTTTCTAAAATTATTATTTTCAATTTCAGTATTAAGGTCTTCTTTAATTTTTTTTAGCTCATCTTCTTCTTTATTATATATTATTAATTCATTTCTATCTTCTCTATCCAAGATTCTTGGAAACCATGCTCCTTCTAATGAAGGCTCATTTTTTATTGCCTTAACATTAAATTTTTCAGTTCCCAAAATTTGAACTTTTTGGGAATCAATATCGAAAAAAGCCAAAAGAGGCGCTATTTCTAAAACAAAATTTTCATTTCCTCCTATAAAAATAGCATCAAACTTTGGCATTAGCATCTGGTTTTGTTCTTTATTATAATCCAAAAATCTTTTCAAAATAGATTCTAACTTAGACTTATTTGTCATTTCTGTATTAGATAATAAAAGTTTTTTAAAAGAAGTGTAAGATTTTTCACTTAAATTATCTATAGCTCTATTTAATATAATTTCTCCATACAGATCGTTAGGAACTATTAAACCATAATTTTTATGACCTTTATCTAAGGAACATTTAATAATGCTATCTATTTGCTCTTCAGGAGAAAAGCCTAGAGACCAAATATTTTTTTCAATTAAAGCAATGTCATTGGTAAAAGCAAACATTGGTATTAAATTTTCTTTTATATATGGCTTTAGTTTTAAAACAGATGATCTAGTAAATGGACCTAAAATTATTTCAGGTTTTATTTTTTCAATTAATAATTCTACTTCTTCTAATAAATAATTTGTACCAGTATCAAAGTATACTACGTTGATATTATCAGTTCCAAACCTTAAAATACTTAGGTCTATTGCTTTTCGAATTTTATTACCAAAATTATTTGAATACGGCCCTGTAAATGGAAGAAAAACTATAATATTCTTAACAACTATATTATTTGGAAACTGATTTAATTTTAATGAATAATCAATTGAGTGATTTAAATTCTCTTCATTTTTTAAATTTAGATTCTGATTTTCTAAACTAGGGTTACTTTTTAACATTTTAAAAACAGCTGTAAGAGCTTTGTTTGTTTTTTTCTTTAGATTTTGATTTGATAATTCTCTTCCTTCTAACAACCTTTCATTACGAAATTCAAAGACAACATCATTTTCATTTTTTACATTCAATTCTTTACCATAAAGTAAATTTAAATTATTTTTTATTATTTTACTATTTTCATTTTTTACAAAAGTATCATTCTTTTTAATATATTTTTTTGCATTTAAAATTAATGAATTATTTTTTTTATTAACTATTATCTTTTTGTTTGTTAATAATGGTTTTGATATAGTATTATCAATAATAATCTTCGAATTAACTATATCAGTTTGATTACATGAATTAATAAATAAAAGTGTAAAAAATAATATTATAAAATAATTTTTTTTTTGAAAAACAAACATGAAACCCCATCAAGTATTTGAATCAAGGTAATCTATTGAAAAAATTAAGTAAAGAAGATCTGGATGTTTCAAACACTAGTAATTCTGAATATTTGAAAGGATGCTTATATATTATTGCAACTCCAATTGGAAACTTTGATGATATAACAATCAGGGCTTTAA
>Ga0209192_10001279_pt1 | contig 20500 bp, 22 predicted proteins | sample ArcticOcean_MG_C_11_FD_187433 | JGI IMG/M metagenome (GOLD analysis project Ga0209192, IMG submission 187433) | Marine microbial communities from western Arctic Ocean - ArcticOcean_MG_CB2_154 (SPAdes) (version 2) | ecosystem: Environmental > Aquatic > Marine > Oceanic | place: Arctic Ocean... | reverse complement strand
AATGGCAGTAGCTACAACTGGCATAAACAAAACCCTACGTTTTGGAAACAGTTTTATGAACAAATGCCTAGCATGCAACAGATATATTTTGCTGGCGGCGAAAGTCTTATCATTGAAGAACACTATGAGATACTTGAACATGCTATTAAGATGGGCTATGCAAAAGACTTAGAACTGCGTTATAACTCAAACGGAGTTGAATGGCGTGAAGATCTATTTGACCTATGGAAAGAATTTAAACTAGTACGTTTCCACTACAGTATAGATAGCATTAAAGAAATGAATGACTACATTCGTTATCCTAGTACCTGGAGCCGCCAAGAAGAAGTATTTCATTTGTTAGATACACAAACTAGTAACAACGTTGAAGTTACTATTGCGTGTGCAGTGCAAGCACTTAATGTATATTACTTACCAGACTTCATTCAATGGAAGCTAGAGCAAAAGTTTAAAAAAGTTAACATGTGGCCATTTGGTGCAGGCGGTATTAGTCAGCACTTTGTATATTGGCCTGCACATTTAAATGTTAAAAGTTTGCCTGCAGATTTTAAAGCTAAGTGTAGAGCAAAATACGAAGCATGGTATCCTTGGTGGGAAGCAAACTGGGAGTTAGGCATTCCAGAATGGCACAAAGGTAAAGTAGAGTACAAACAGTGGCGTAGTGCTGAGTATGGCATTAAACGACTTAACGGTATTCTTAGCTTCATGGAAAGTGAAGACTGGAGCCAACGCTTGCCTGAGATGAAAGAGTTTTTAGGATTATGTGACAAGCAACGTGGAAACACTTTTGAAGAAACGTTTCCAGAAATGATTGAAATTTTTAAGGATATAGAATGAATGTAAAAGAAGAAAACTTTTGCATTGTTCCTTTTGTACAATTAAACACTAGAGGCAAGGGCGATGCTAGAGTATGCTGTAGTATTGAAGGCATTGACTATGGTATTCCAAAAGAAATGACTCTAGACGAGATAACTCCTAATACTTATTCTAGTGACACTAATGTATATAATTTAAGTAAAGATAAGATTGAAGACTTATGGAATGGTCCTTTTATGAAAGACTTCCGTATGAAAATGCTTAACGGAGAAAAACTTAGTAACTGTGAATTCTGTTACAGAATGGAAAATAGTGGATTTGGAAGTAAACGTACTGGTAAGAATAAAAGATTTTTAGAACGTGTAAAACCGCATTTACAAAAGTATTATGATGCAAATGGTCATGTGGATGTTATGCCACAGTGGTGGGAAGTACGATTAAGCACCAAATGCAATTTAAGTTGTGTGATGTGTTCGCCTAATCTTAGTAGTATGATGTACAAAGAATACTCCAAGTGGGGCGATAAAATAACAAACCAAATGCAAGGTAGTTTAGATATTGCAAAACGTTCAGGTGAAGAATATTTAAGTCAAAGTAAATTTTTTAAAGAACAAATAATGTCTAACCTTGAACATGTATTGTATATGGAGTTTAGAGGTGGTGAGGTATTTGCAGATAGACACAGCATTAACTTTATTTGGAGTATTGCTAAAACACATTATGCAAAAAATATTAGTCTTGATATAAGCACTAATGCAACATTGATAACAGACGAAATAGTAGATCTATTAAATCATTTCAAAGGCGGCCTACTACGTTTTAGTATTGATGCTGGACAAGAAAAAGATGAACTAATACGTTATCATACTAATTGGGATAGTGTTATAACTAGTATAGAAAATTCAAACAACTTACACAACGAATGGGAAATGGTAACACAAACTTGTTTGCAAGCTCTTAATTGTATAGGGCTAGTTCCTATGCTACAATACTTTGATGACATGTGTAATCGTACTAACAATGAACGCTTTCATTTAGGATTTACAAGTGTACGTGGTAAAGAATGGATGCGTCATGAACTTGTACCACTTAGTTATAGACAACAAGAAATTGCTGATCTCGAAGAGTTTATTAAAAGTAGTTGGTTATGTAATACTAGTAAACATAAAAAAAGAGAAACTAAAGCAATACAAGGACTTATAAAAGCATTGTCTGCAGAAACTAGGATAGACAATGTACTTAATAATAAAGCAAGAGAATACTATCTCAAATTAAACGAATTGCGTAACGTAGACTACTGGAAAACATTCCCACACTTGGAGTACTTAAATGAGTAAACTAGAAACATTATGTCCTGTACCGTGGATGAGTCAAAGCCTTAGAGCAAACGGAGATATTCGTGTATGTTGTCAGGCACAGCACGGGCCGACAGGCGGTATACTGCGCGATGAGGACGGAAAAGAGTATAATGCTCGTACAGCTGATCTTAAGAAAGTACGTAACAGCGAATTGTCAAAAGAAATACGCAAGTATATGATGGAAGGCAAATGGCATCCTGAATGTGTTCGTTGTCAAACAGAAATGTCATCGGGCATGAATGCTCGTATTGATTACGAAAATAAAATTTGGATTGAACGCGGAGAATTTAATTGGGAAGATTTATTATCTAAAACAGCAGCCGACGGTACAATTGAAGAAGATGAAATAAATTGCAGTTTTTATGATGTGCGTTTTGGTAACTTATGTAATTTAAAATGTCGAATGTGTGGCCCTACTGATAGTAGTATGTGGTACGAAGATCAAGTTAAGTTATGGGGTGATAGTTATAAAGACAGCCACGGTAAGGTTAAACTTATTAAAAATGCAAAAGGAAAATATGAGCCAGAAACTGACCTATACAATTGGCACGAAAGTGATCATTATTGGGTACAGATGGACAACAACATAGATCAAATACGTAAACTGTACATTGTAGGTGGTGAGCCATTAATCATTGATAGACACTACGAATTTTTACAGAAATGTGTTGACCAAGACTGTGCAAAAAACATTATTGTAGAATACAATACTAATATGACAAATATACCACAACGTGCTTGGGACATTTGGAAACACTTTAAACAAGTAAATTTAGGTGCAAGCGTCGACGGTGTAGGCGATATACAATACTATATGCGTCCTCCTAGTCGTTTTAATAAGATACACGAAAATTTACTTAAAGTAAGTCAAGCAGAAGGTAATTTTAAAGTTTGGATAGCAGCAACTATTAATGTTTTTAACGTGTTGCATTTTCCAGAGTTTATGGAATGGATATTGCTAAACAAAATACCTCGTGTAAATGACGACGAGTGGCGTCCTATTATTACACCACATCCGTTGCACGGCCCTAAATTTTATAACATTCGTATGTTGCCTAAGTTTGCTAAAGATCATATCAAACAAAAGTATGAAGATTACAAACCAAGACTACTTAAAATAATAGACGAAAGTGATTTCACTGAAGAACGCAAAGCAGCAAGTCGCAGAGATGCTGTAGGATTATTAGATCAATATGTTGATTATATGTATGCAAAAGATTTTAGTGCAGCAATACCTATGTTTTGGAAAGCTACTAGAAAATTAGATAAAATTCGTGGACATAGTATAGAAAAGTCTATACCCGAGCTGTACGAGTTGTTAAAGGATACCGAAGTTGTTTCTGAATCTGAATGAGATTAAAACAATACAAATGGATCACACAAGCAGATGCCAACTTGCTTGTCCTCAGTGTGCTAGATTTCATGGCAGCCAGACTGAACTCAATCCTTACATGCCTATAGATGATACAACTATAGATGACTATAAAATTATACTAGAGCCATTTGAACCCAATACAATAAAACTATTTCATTGTGGTAACTTTGGCGACAGTCTTGCAAGTCCCACACTAGATGATAGTATAGACTACAGCATAAGTCAAGGTGTTAAAGAATTTAAAATGGCAGTAAATGGTAGTGCTAGAACCCCTGCTTGGTGGAGAGAGTTAGCACAAAAAAGTGATCGTATCACTGTAAACTTTAGTATAGATGGGTTAGCTGATACTAATCACTTGTACAGAGTAAACAGCAACTTTGATAAAATAATGGCTAATGCACAAGCATTTATAGACGCTGGCGGCAATGCTCGTTGGTACTTTATTGAGTTTGAACATAATTACCATCAAATTGAAACTGCAAAACAAATGGCAACAGACATGGGCTTTAAACAGTTTAATGCCAAATACACAGGCAGGTTTGCAGAACAGCAACAAAAAGAAATTAAAACACGTAAAGGTAGTATTGTAAAAGATAAAAAAAACAATCACAATCAAAGTGATATGAACAATCTTAAAAAAACGTATGATAGCTTTGAGCAGTATATAGAGCAAACACCTATTGTATGTAAGTACAAAAAAGAACAAAGTGTGTTTATTGATATGCAAATGCGGTTATGGCCTTGCACTTGGATGGGAGCACCTGCATACTTTGGACCTAATAATCCACAAAGAAAGAGTTTTGATAATTTATATAAATTGTATGGCGACGATTTCAATGATATGCGTAAGTACGGTTGGAAAGTATTAGAACATGAATTTTTTGCTACCTACTTAGATAGATCCTGGAACAATCAAAGTGACAAGTATAAAAGAATATATACTTGTGGAAGGACCTGCGGAAACAAGTTTGAGTTTAGTAGTGGTTACGGCAAAAATACAAAGAGAGTAAACCTATGATAGTTAAAAATAGCCAAGATACAATAATTTTTAATTTTTCACAAGATTATAAAAATATAGGAATAAAGTTATCCGGCGGCGCTGATAGTGCAATAGTGTTGTATATGTTGTGCAAATATATCTATGATAATAAAATAAAATGCAAAATTAATCCTATTACAGTTTGTCACGCAGGAAAAGCATATCAATTACAATATGCTACAAAAGTTATATTTTTTATGCAGGAACATTTTCCCGGTATACATTTTGGAAATCATTACACCGGTGTAAATTATCATCCTGAGACATATGCTACGGTACAAGAAAAAATTGTTAATCAATGTTATAAAAACAAGCAAATTGATTGTCACTTTGTTGGTATAACTAAAAATCCTCCTAAAGATATAGCAGACAGGTTTGTTTCTCAGCCAGGCCCTCAAGATGATAGATCTCCAGGACAGCATAGACAAACAGCTTTTGAAGATAGAGTTTTTAGACCTTTAATCAACATAGATAAAAAAGGTGTTGCTGAATTATATAATACATTTGATGTTATGGATACACTTTTTCCTTTGACTAGAAGTTGTGAAGAAATGACTGATGATTTTAGTAAACATTGTGAAACTAAGTGTTGGTTCTGTTGTGAAAGACATTGGGGGTTTAATAGATATGAATAAAATGTGTCCATTAGTTTACAGCGGAATTGCAACAGATCCTTCAGGAGGATACAGACCTTGCTGTCGTTTTGATCAACTGCATAGTTTCCACGGATCACTTGAAGAATATAAACAAAGTGACTTATGGAAAGAGATAGAAACAGATTTTCAAAATAATAAATTTCACAAAGGGTGTTGGGACTGCGAAAAAAATGAAAATGCAAATGGCAATAGTAAGCGTCTACGTGAAATTAGTAATTATAAAGCAAAGTATAAAAAAGATAATATAGATTTAGAACATCTTAAAACTGTAGGATACGACTTAATTGATCTTAGATTAAGTAATAAATGTAATCTAGGTTGTGCTACTTGCAATCCTAAAAGTAGCAGTCTAATACACGAAGAAGTTAAAAACGCTCAAGATCATATGAGTCATTATAAAAATATATATAAGTGGGTACAAGATAAAAACTTAACCAAACCCTATACAAATGACGATTTATCAAATTTATTAGATACTGTAAAACCTAGCTCGCGTGTTTACTTTACAGGCGGTGAGCCTAGTATAGTTAAAGGAGTTTTAAAATTTTTACAATCTTTGATAGATATGGAATTCAATAGTACTGTACGTATAGAATTTAACAGCAACTTTCAAACTGGAAATCCTAAGTTTATAGAATTGTTATCACATTTTCCAAACGGACTTATGATGCCAAGCATAGATGCAGTTGGTATTCGTGCAGAATATATCAGGTATCCAAGTAATTGGCAACAAATTACTAACAATATAGAATTATTTACAAAAAGTTGTCCTACGTGGGAGATGCATTTTGCACCTACAATAAGTATTCTAAATATTTTTTATCTAGATGAGTTAGTAGATTATTGTAATAAAAATAATTACCAACTAAGATTTACAAATATTTTACATAGCCCTGCTTATTTTAATATTACAAACTTACCGGAAAGTTATAAAAAACTTGCTATTGACAAATTAAAATCTTTAGAAAATAAAAAATGTATTGAAGAACCCAACAGAGATCCAATAGGAGAAATAGAAAAATATATTTACAGTAAAGACACAGATCTAGAAAGGTTGGGAGCATTACGCACTAATCTTAATAAATTAGATAAAGTTAGAAATATTAGTTATAAAAATTATCTACCAATTTTAAAGGAAGTATTCAAATGCTTATAATAGGAAACAAAAATTATGGATTAGCAAAGAGCTTATTTAAAATATATCCTGACGCAACATTTTTAAGTCGAAGCTCCGGCTACAACTTAGGCAAACACGAAGTGCGTGATAATGTAGCTCTTATGAGTTTAGAACATGATGTTGTATTGCTAGTAAGTGCGTTGGGTGAGTTCAAACAAACATTGCTTGCAGAAGCCATAGCCAAACAATGGTTTTCAAATAATCACAACGGATATTTAATTGCATTAGGATCTAGTGCTGATACTCCAGTAAAAGGAAGTACATGGATTTATCCTGTAGAAAAAAGAGCATTGAGAGCATACATGCGACAACTAAGTCAAGCAGTCAGCAGTGACTCACCACCTAATTGGAAAACAACTTATATATCTCCAGGTAACATGCATACACCTAAACAAGACGAGAAGATGCCCGACACACCTAAATTAGAGCCTACATATGTTGCTGGTGTTATTAAATGGCTTATTGAACAGCCTAAGAGTGTAAATATTAGTGAGTTGTGCCTAGATAGAATACAAAGTTAAACAATTTTACTAATTGGTTATAATGTGTAGTAAGGATAAGCAGTTTTAAAATCTTGTTTTCTTGACATGTCCCAAAACGCAGTATGTGATTTGAATTTATCTAATATTCCAGATTTATCTTCACTATACATATAGGTTAAAATATAGTCGCATAGTTTTTTAATGTTTTCATTTTTGTAATTATAAGAGTTATATTTTTCTCTTATAATATCTTTTTGATTTTTTGGTAATACAGTTACACTTAGGTATAGTGGATATGTTAAATGTGTAGGATTAAGCATAATATTTCTATCATCTAACCATTCAAGTGTTTCTGGCAAATGGTAAGCATTGTAAATAGTGATAGTAGGCCTAGCCACTATAGTCATGCCTGCTTCGTCTTTTACCTTAACATACTTTTCTATATTAGTAAGTGCTTGTTTGTGGTTAGTTAAATGACGTTGGTATTCATTTTCTTCCTGTACAATACTATCTAAACTTACTGCAAGTTCTACATGATCAAATTCTTTCCATATGTCGACAATTTTCTTTTTAGGAAAAACAGTGCAGTTAGTACTGTAGTTTAATCTTATGTTTTTGGCATACCCTTTTTCAACAGCATGTTCTAATAATGTCCAATGGTCTTTTATTATTAATGGTTCGCCACCAGTAAATTTAATATATTTCATATCCTTTAAATGAGGGTATATACTATCTAAATTTGCCTTTGTATGTTTTGTTTTTGAAAAAGTTTTACCATGGTATTCTTGCTCTTCGTCAAATAGTTTAAAACTATATCGGCTATCACACATTCTACACATAAGATTACAATCATTACTAAGGCTAAGTTCTAAATATTCTAAATTATAATTTTCAGTATCAACTGTTTTAGCACCAACTTTTGGATGCTCATTAAGGCGCATACGCAAACTTTTTTTATTATTGTCTTCTTCTTCGTAACATCGTGTGCATCCTTCTAATCTTTCCCCAGCAAGTGTGCGTTTTCGAAGATCGTTTTGAAAATCGCTATCAAATATGTCCTGGATACTATGATTATCTAATGTATGATCTTTTGGACGATGGTCTTCTAAAAATCGACAACAGGGTTTTACTCTGCCGGTACCGTCTACCATTTGATGATTCCATAAAACTGAACAAAATGTTTTGCTTTTCATAAATATATTTATATGCGTACATTATTAAAGGAATAGATGTGGAATCAGTAGCAAGTTATTTCAAGTTTAACCCAACTGGAGCATTTTCAGTTGATTGGTATATAGGTAAACGATGTAATTTTGCATGTAGTTATTGCGTAGACTATTTGCACGATTATACTAGTCCTCATGTGCCTTTAGAAAATATGAAAAAATTAGTCGATCTTATATATGAAAAAGAAGGATCAAATGTACTATGGAGCCTTACTGGAGGCGAACCTACATTAAATCCTAAATTTTTAGATCTTTGTGCATACATTCGTGAAAAAGGCCGCAAGTATATCAGTGTTACAACCAATGGTTCGAGAACACTAAAATATCATAAAGATTTGTTTGACCTAGTTGACGGAATAACACAAAGTTTTCACTTTGAATTTATGGAACAACGTATTGATGAGTATATTGAAAAATTTATTGAGCTTGACAACTATAGACAAGAATTAAATGCAAAGCGTGAAAAAGGCGAACCTAAAAAAACACTTATACTTAGATTTATGGTTGAAACAGGGCAACTAGAAAATGTAGAACGTATGGATAAAGCATATAGGGAAGCAGGTATAACTAATATAGAACATAGATATATTAGGCCACCAGGTAAAGACAAGGGTAAGGGCATGCAACCCGAAGAAAAATACAACTTTAAAGATAAAAAAGATCCTAATCAAATTACTGACAAAGCAAAAGTAGAAAAAATAGAAACTAAAGAAGCAAGTTATTACGGTCATAACGAGCAAGGAGCAATTAAAGAAATTTATAAAAGTACAGCTGACCCAGATAAACGTAAATTAAAGTTTTGGTTCCAAGACAGTGATAAAAATTATCACGAAGAAGATTACCATTACAACGAACTAAACTATGACAAGAAAAACAATTATGAAGGTTGGCTATGTTGGGCTGGATTAAAACATTTAAAAGTAACACCACCTGGCGATATATACATAGGTAGTTGTCATGTCGGCGGCAAGCGTGGAAACATATATGACAGAGATAGTATCGACTTACCTACCGAACCTATTCGCTGTAATAAATGGCGTTGTACAGACAATACAGATCTTAAAGTACCTAAAATAAAAGATTGGGAGCATTATCATTTAGTTAAGGATATGATTGAATATGGAAAAGAAAACTCTTAAACTTGCTAAATTAGTTGAACCTTGCCAGCGCAATTGGCAAGATGACTTTATTGTACCTAAAGAAGATCAAGAGTATATATGTAATGTAGCTACTAGAATGCCTACAAAACAAAACAAGCCAAGCTATGATCTATATTGTATAACTGATAAAGATATTATACAACGAGTTTTTGAAGTTGCATACAATCCTAATGATATAGATTTTACCTATTTAAAAAATCCACAAGCTAAGGCAAATTGTTTGTTAATTTGGACATTTAATTATTGTAGAGAGTCAGAAGCAGATGTAAATATTAATATAGGAATATCAGCAGGTGCAGCTGCTATTGCTGCTGCAGAATTAGGTTATAAAACAGGATTTTGTAAATGCTTTGTTGTAACAGAATTACAACAAATTTTAGATTCTAATTCTCCTGCATTAATACTAGGATTTGGAAAACCTGATACAAGGTTTACTAGGATTGATAGAGTTGAAAACGACAAAAAAATTGGCGAGAAAGCTTCAAAAGGTCAGAAGAACGTTTCTGTATATTATATAGATTGACAAATTAATAATAAAGTGTTACAATAAAATTATGAATGAAGATTTAAAATGGAGCAATTACGATTTTACTAAGATACCCCTTGACGACATTGTTAGTGTTGGTCAGCGTACTTTACTTTATCGTGACATATTTACGGTCAGTTGGTTACTTGGACGATTCTGTAATTACAAGTGCTCCTACTGTTGGCCTTATGCCCGCAGTGACCGTAAAGACCACCGACCTACAGAACTCTGTCTTAAAACAATAGATGAAATAAAAAGGCAAGCTAGAGAAAATAACTTTAACAGTTTTCACTTTAGTCTTAGTGGAGGTGAACCTACATTCCATCCTGGTTACTTGGACATACTAAAACACCTTGCTAATGATGTAGATAACACTAATTATACTAGTGTACACATGACAACAAATATGTCACGCAATATGAAGTGGCACGAAGAGTATGTAGAAGCAGTTAAGCCATTTCATAGAGCAAGCATTACAGCAAGTTTGCATACAGAACATGTAAACAGCATTGAGAAGATGCAAGACTTTGCAGACAAACTAATCTTCTGTCAAGAGCATGACGTACAAGTTACTATTAATATGGTAATGGTACCAGACTGGTTTGAGCGTGATTGGGAGAACGCATTGTTCTTTCACGAGCAAGGTATAAACGTAACACTAAAGCCTCAAAGCGACCCTACAGCAAGCCGAGTTGTAGATGGGTATACAAAGGACAACCTAAAGCGTTTGTACAACGGTATGCCGCAAATGGCATATACAGAGTCAAAGCGAAAGTGGTCAGGTCGTCCAAAGCCTACTTTTGAAATGCCTACAGATGTTAAAGGCAAAAACGATGCTAGTGTGCCTTGGCATATGCAAGTAGAGCTAAAAGATAAAGACGGTAAAAAGTACTACATGGACCAAGCAGAACGCTTTAATGCCTTTAATTTCAACAATTTTGAAGGATGGCGGTGCAATGCCGGTTACAGCGGACTTATAATACGCGAGCCTGACGGTTCGGTAAAACGTAGTTATTCTTGTCATGATGCGCCACTAGGCAACATTGAAACGGGCTTTACAATATTTAAGACACCTAAGACGTGTATAACTAAAAGTTGTGTAAGTAGTGCTGACAGTAAAATACCTAAAGTAAAAAATGAAAACGTATAGTGTATTAAGTTATAACAGAACAGGTAGTACAGTTGTAGGACAAATGTTAGCAGGGTATTTTGGTAAAGAATACCAAGCAGAGATAACAAATATACCTTCTGTTCTTATGCGATATGACGAAAACGGAAATGATGTTAATGTAGAATTTGTAAAACCTCTACCAAAAGGAACATATGCAAAAACATACAATATACAAAATGGTGTAGTTACTAGACTAATGAACTATGATAATCCTAAACCGTTTGCTCCTGGCACACCTGAATTTAATAAAGAAGTAAGTAAACGTAAAGCATTATTACAATACAATGCACAGTCAAAAACAAAAAGTATTTTTAAAATACAGCCACAAACATTTACTAATAATTTTGTTGATTACAATTTATTAGATGGTTATACGTTTATTTTCTGTGCAAGAAGAGACATACGTGAACAAATACTAAGTTACTTGATAGCAATGAATACAAAATTGTTTCATATAGGATACAACGCTCATATTGTTAATTTACCAAATATTAGTATTACTAAAGGACAATTTAAATTTTGTATGCAAGGCTTGCGTGACACAAATTTTATGTTTGAATATTTTAAAAACAAAGGGCAAATAGAGAATATAATTTATTATGAAGATTGGCACGATGATACACATAAAATTCTTCCAAGTCTTGGATTCAAACATACTAATGTTGAGACCTTTAAGAAGATAAAATATAGTGTAGGACAAAAAAATAAACTTGTAAATAACATACAAGAAGTATATGATTGGATGGATAATGAACCAGAATTTAATTACAGCTATAGATTATAAAATAGATATTAATAAGCTACAAAAGGATACGACTAAAGTTTTAGAAACTTATCCTTTTAATAAACATAATCAAATATGTTTTCAAAATACTAATATAAATTATAATCCTTACCAAGGCACTGGCGACAGTAGACTTGATCATTGTCCTATGTACGGCTTACAAGAAGAAGACTTTATTGTGTTTAATCCAGAGTTTCACGGAACAGTATTTGAAGAAATTTGGAAAACATTTCCACACAAAATGGGAAGAATGAGATTAATGAAAGTACCTGCAAAAAAATGCTATTGGATGCACAATGATCCCGGAATAGTTCGATATCATTTTGCTATAGATACTAATCCAGACTGCTTTATATTATATAGAGATTATGGTCATTATCACATTCCCGCTGATGGCGTATGTTACAAAATGGATACTGATGAACATCATACGGCTGTTAATGCAAGTAGAGATGATCGTATCCATTTAGTGATAAGTGGTATATGATAAACTTCGAAAACTTTCATAAAATAAGACATACTCTTTCAGGATTTGAAGAATACAAAATTGTAAACTCTTTATTAAAATCATTTGCTGATGCAAGGGTAAATGACATTACTATTTCTGAACCTAAATTTTCTAATTGTTATTACGACAAAGAATGGGTACTAGATTTTATAAAAAATCCTGTAGATATTTTTGAGTATAGTTTTAATTGTTTAAGAATTTATCTTACTTATAACCATGAAGAACTAGAAAATGCAAAATTTTTTAGAAGTATAGATTTATTTTACAAATACCTATCGCAATATTTTAAATTAAATAAAAGAGAATGGCTAGATAAGATATATGTATATGCACAAAAAAGTGAACATCACAAAGCACCTGTGTTTATAAAAAATATGGATCAATACCTTGAAAAACAAAAGATAATGGATGATATGAAATGTTTGATAAAATAACAACACACTATGATCATATACATTTTACTCCGGATCGATTTGCAAAGAAACTACCTTTACTTGTAATGAGTCATGGCTCTGGAGGCATAAGTGACATAGACACAGATTTTGCAAAAATAGCATGTGCTAACGGGTATCAAGTTATTATAGTTGACCATTTTACAAAACGTGGTGTTAAAAGTCAAATATGGCATGATGTAGATAATATCTATCCTACTTTTGACGACAGGGCTACTGACATTTATAATATAAGTGCAAAGTACAATGCTAATAAAAAATTATTGTTTGGTATTAGTGCAGGCGGAACAGCATGTTTAATATGTAGTGCAGATTTTGATAAAACTTTTTTAGCATATCCTGCACTTGTAGGAATAACAGAGCCAATGTTAGAAGCACATAAAGTAACTATTGTAACAGGAAAAGATGACGATTGGACACCAGTTGTACAGGCATGTAGATATGTAGAATATGTAGATGCAGAGTTACATATAGTTGACGGGTTCCACGGCTTCTTGAATCCACGTGAAGATAGATTTTTAGAAAATGTTATAAGTCTAAAAGGTATCGAATTACCAATACCGTTTCAAGGCACATTAGAAAAAATAAATTATCAAAAAGGGGTGACTACAAAGTATAATAAAGAAAGTAGATTACTCACTGAAAACTTATTTACTTTGTGGCTATCTTAGACGCTGTAAGCGTGTTTTTTGTGTGTTTGCATATGTTTTATTATACTCCACTATATTGATACTCGGAAGGGTAAAAGGCGCTTGTATGACGCTCTTAAGCGGTGTATAGCATACGTTTTGCCAACAACTAGAGTCTTTGTTTACGCCTATATAATCGCCTTTGTCGTTGTGTTGCCTGCATGTATTACACATATCTTTATGTAGAATCCATGTACGATCTTTGTTTATATAGTCTACTAAATCTTGCATACTACGTCTACGCATTAGTAACTCAATACTAATGAAAGCATATTCGTATCCTAGTTCAATAGCTCGATTTACTTCATAGGGAATAAACCAATCTTCGCTCCAACGTGCTGTCCTACTAGAACCTTTATTTCTATAATCAGGATGATAATATGTTCTTGTACTACATCTTGCTGTATTCAACGGATAATGTCTATTATTCCAAAGTCCGCTAAAGGCAACTATATTTTTGTCGTCATATAGTATTTCAAAACTATCAAACTTGTCTACAATAGCATCTAAGTTATAATAGTTTTTAGCATTACGGTGAGTGTCATTTACTTCAATCCATGAACAAAGTTTTTGTAAATTTTCTAAATGTTTTACATAGTCTTTTGACTTTATTATATCGACTAATTCCATACCTAAATAGTTTCTTTATTTAATTTTAAATTTTCGTTAAGTGTACTAAGCGTAGTCAACGGCCATCTAACCATATAACCTAGTTGTTCACATTTTTCTTGTGCTAATATTCTACGTTTAACTCTTTCTTTGAATGTTAAGCTAGGATTTTTAGTAGAGAACCAATTATTATTTTCGTCATATTCTATACCCCAATGGCTTAGATTTTCACCAATCGGCGAACCAGGTAACACTACCATTGTTTTACCAAGATTAACTCCACTAATAGTTCCTTGTTCATTATAAGGACTTAACCTTTCTAGTAAGGAAAGTGTTAGATTAAAGTCATCTTGTGTTTCGGTAGGATATCCTACTATCATAAGCATGTCGCATTGTATTTCATATTTTGTTAACATAGCAATAGTAAAATCTATATCATTGTTAGATAGCTTTTTACCTATATCATGCATTACTGATTCACTACCACTTTCAATTCCTATGTGTAATTGTTTAGCACCTGCAATTTTCATTTTAGCAAACCATTTTTCAGTAAATTGGTGTATTGGTCTACATATAAATTGTCCACTCCAGACAACACTTTCTGATAATCTACCACTTTGTTTTGCATCTACCATTGCATTTAAGAATTCTTCAAACGCTTTGAGACTACCATTGATAAGACTATCTGTAAAATAAAATTCTGTGCTACCAAAGTTTTTATGATGATGAATTATTTCATTTGCTAAACTAGTACCACTTCTATATCTAAAATATTTCCATGCACTTTTTATATCACAAAATGTACAATTGCGTACACATCCTCTACTGCCTGTGATTGCAACAGCATTATTTTTATTTGTATATTTGTTAAAATTAAAGTCGCTATAATCAGGATTTGGTAATTCATCTAAATTATCTATTTGCTGATAGCCATTGTATTTTTCGCCTTTTAGTAATGCGACAATACTATGTTCTCCTTCACCAGAAATATATGCATCAGCTAGTTTAGTTGCAATCATAAACTCTCCAAAGTTACTTGCACCGCTAATTCCAAAGGTACTTACTCCTGGCCCACCTAACATAATTTTACAGTTTGATTTTTTCTTTAATACTTCGCATAGATCAACTGTATACAATACACTATTAACACTCAGTATACTAACACCTATCCACTCTGTTTTTAAAGAAATTATATAATCTGCCCAATAATTTAAGTGGGCTGTATATAAGTCTAAAGATAGGGTTGAGAGGATATTTTTTTGTTCTAACAGTGGAGAAAGATCTAATTCGTCTTGTGATATATAACGCAAGTCTGTTTGAAAGTAAGAATCTATTTCTTTAAATTCGTTATAATTTTTTTTAAGATTAGTATAAAATTCAATGTTAAGATCTATTGTATTGCAAACAAACCCTGCTTGTTCTACGCAAGGTTTTAGTGCTGCTAATGCAGGACTAGGCATATGATTAGCCGTACGGGGAGATGCTACAAGTGTTAAGCTCATATAGTATTTAATAAATTTTTATTAAGAATTAGATTAAGTTGGCCCAGCTACCGTTTTCGTAGCCTTGGAACTTATTATCAGTTGTATTGTAAATGACCATTCCATTAGCGGCTGTAAGGGCGTCACGTACAGTAGTTGTCATATTACCTAACAACATAGCACCGCCTACATTTACTTTAGCAGCTGCACTAGGATCAATACCTAAACCAAAGTTACCAGTTGCAACACTCATATGGAACGTTTCAGCTGTATTTTTGTCGCCAACCGCAATAATAAATTCGTCTTTACGTGCAATAGCAACAACTGGTGAATGTGTACCACCAGCATCTATTGCTCTAAATAGTATACGTCCAATGTTATCTGAACCTGAAAGTGTTCTTGTGGTATCACGATTCATAATATATAAACCACTACCAGAAGTACCATTGCTTTCTAATTCAATACGTGGTAAATTATTACCACCAGTATTAGTCAAATTTAATGTTAATATACCAGATGTATCTCTGTCAACAATATTATTTGTTCTAGTAAGTACACTAGATACTTCTGAATTTACACCATCAACTATTAACGTACTATCATCAGCGAACACACTACCTGTAACATCACCGTCAAATGTACCTGAATGAGCACCTGTTGCATTACCTAATACGTTACCTGTAAATGTACCACTTACCTGTGCAGCAGGAATAAGTCCAGTTGATGCATCAAATACCACAGTACTATCGTCTGCAATAATATCGCCCATGATTCTTGTAGCAGTAAGTTGGTTTTCTACATTAAGTTGACTAATCCAGCCTTCTTTAAAATGATTTGATGGTGAACCTAAGTTCCAAGCAACGTCAGCATCTGGAACTAAATGACCTTGTATGGCTCCGCCAATAACAAGTATATCACTACCTACACCGTCACCTAAGTTAATAGTTCCGCTTGCTGTAATTGTACCAGTAATATTAATATTACCTGTACCTGTTATATCGTTGTTGTTTAAGTCTAATGTACCACCTAACTGAGGAGTTGAATCAGCTAAGAGTGAGTCTATAGTACCAGCAATTGAAGCGTTTCCGCCTGCTGTAGTTCCGTCACCAACATATATTTGTTTAGTGTCAGTTGTGTATATTAATTCACCTTCTGAAGGTGTAATACCTAATCTCTCTGCATTGGTACCGCGTCTAACTTGTAAGGCCATGTATTAACTCCTGAATAGTATTTGTTATAGTATTTATGCCGATCACTTTCTTTTCTTCATAAAGATCTGTGTACGTTTTTTTATGTCTCTTTTGACTTTTTGAGTATCTAGCCTAAAATCTATATTTTTAATACTACTTTCGTATTCAGCAAATAGGTCTTCAAGTGCAACTTCAATATCTAAACTGGGCTTAGTTAACGACTTTTTTACGTCAATATCCCATATTTTACCGTCGTTAAAGTATACCTTAACACTATGTAAATACTCAATAGGAACTACATCGATTGTAATATCTTTAAATATTTCTGGCCAAGTATCAACTATATCGCTGGGTAACTTTCCTTTTTTAGCCATCCGCCATTGTCTTCGACTTACGCTTTGTAGGAACAAGATCTTCTGCTTGCTCTCTAAGAGTCTTTGCTTCTTTAAACAAAGAATCTGCTTGCGAACGATATTGTGCCGCAAGTACTTCATCAGTCAAGACTTCGGGTGTTGAAGGTTGTGTTGTAGGTGCTGTATATGATGCTGCTGGATCAGCTACAGGTGCATCTTTTACTTCTGCAATAGTTGCTCCTTTTGGATCTTTCATAGCAAGGTCATTTACTGTAACACCTCGTTGCTCTGCAATAGTTTTATTAAGTTGATCTAATGGTAATGACGTATTATTATTTGGAGTCATCTCAATTAAACTAGTTGCTACTTTAGTAAGTTTACCAGTTTTATGAAACCCGGCTAACATATTTCTACCATCTGATAAAGATTGCCTTGCCATAGCATCAGCAAACTCGTCAGCATTCTGTCCACTATTTGATTCTAATAAATTAATTAATGAATCGTGATCAGCTGCGTCAAGTGACTCTGTAAAACATACTAGGCAATTATTTGGGTCACCTGGTAATACTCTGTATGCTACTGCAAGTTTTTTTCTAGTCTTTATTACTCTTCCGACATGTTTTAATGCGGCCATATTAATCTCCTTTTAGTCCATCAGGTGCAGGCGCTTGCGCTGCTACAGCTGACAGGAATGTCTCTAGTTTGTTATATGTTGACCCAACGGTCATCATTTCGTTAGGTTTAAATGCACCACGTTGGCTTGCTACATCAATGATTTGCTTTAGTGCATTTAAATCAGTAATAGTAAGTTCTGTAGTACCTTCTGGTGCTGGCACTTGAGTTTGTGCTTCTGGTACATCAGTGTTCTTTTTATCTTCGCTCATTTATTATCTCCTGTTATGTATATATTTACTTGTATTTTAAAAGAGGGCATGCCAAAGTGAAATAAGAAAGTTCTTTAGTATCTTCAAATCCTATTTTACATACAGTCTCTGTACCGCCTGTTTCAGCTATTACAAAAGTTGTGCCTATATAATACCGACCTTTAAGATTGTCAGTTATCCATTTTTGTATACTTCGTTCTAAGTTATAACGAAGTGGTATTTTAATATAATCGCAATGAGGACTAGGCACTTTTAAGCGCCTAATACCAAATAAGTTTAATGGATTTGGTTCTTTAACTTTATGCAACATTTTGTTCATAGTGTGCTGTTACACCAAAGGGTGCTTGTAATTCTTTATCTCTGTGGCCGTGTATAATGAATACTGTTTCACAGTAGTCTGCATCGCCCCAACTTCTCCAAGGATATCCATCTGTAAACATGATAAACTTTTTAGGCTGAATATCATTTTCTTTCATGTAATCCCAGTTACAATCAAATTCTGTTCCACCGCCACCAATGATATTATAGTCTAATAAGTCTTCGCCGCCGTCTGCACTAAAGTCTTGTTCGTTATAAACAGCAGTATCAAAGCACCATAGTTTAATACTGTATTGTTTAAACTCTTCCATAATGCCTTTAACTTCACTTAAAAAGTCTTTTGCTTGGCTATCACCAATAGATCCACTCATGTCTAATCCAACACAGATATCAATCTCATCATCATAATTCATTCCTGGAAGAATAGCACCGGTGTGCCATCCTTTACGTGAAGGACGACTAAATGTAAAATCATGTTTAATAGTAGACTGTATTTGTTGTCTAATGATCTCACGCCAATTCATTTTAGGCTCTGTAAGTTCTTTGATCATACGTTGAACTTCAGCAGGGGTGTTGCCAGCTCCAGCAGCTTGTGCTGCACTAAGCATACCTTCTTTGATCTCGTCTTTGATCTTACGCATTTCATCTTTAGAAAACTTAGGCTTTTTCTTACTTACTTTGTTACCATTTTTATCTTCTTCTTCGCCTGCATCGCCTTTACCGTTTGCATCATCTCCCATACCTTCAAGATGTTCGTCTAACATTTCGCCTAGTTGTTTTAAATATTCTTCGCCGTTTTGTTTTGCTGTTTCGTAAATGTCATCATATACTTCTTCAGATGTCCAACCGTCATATTTAAAATCTTGGAAGCAATCAATGAAGTTAGGCTTTGTACCAATGCGATCACGTACTAGTAAATTGTTTACAATAAAATCTGCGGCAATATTATAAAGTTTAGCATCACGGTCTTCTCTACGACCTAAGTGATCAAATACGCAATGTAGAATTTCGTGTGCAATAACAAATTCAATTTCTTTGTTATTCATTTTATTAAAGAATTGTGTGTTGAAATATAAGTTACGTCCGTCAACTGCGGCTGTAGGGCACCAATCGTCTGCAGATAAAATGCGTAAACGTGTTGCCATATTACCAAAGAACGGATGTCTAAGCAATAAACCTACTCGAGCAACAATGATACGTTCTAATACTTCTTCACGCATTTCAAGTAATTGTTCTGGAGTAATATCTGGATCAGGTGTCCAATGCTTAGTGCCTTCTACATTGTATAGTACATCATTAGTAAAGTCTAACATTGTCATATCCTTAATTGTTTATACTTACAGTATACACATATTTACTTGTTTTGTCAAGCAAAAAATGGGCGTTTTGGAGAGATCGCCCAACTCTTTTATGGTTACACCTGTTGTGCAGCTGTAATGTACTTGCCAAAACGTTCATGGAACTCATCAAAACATGCTACTTCATCTGGATCGATTGGTAGTGAATATTGTGTAAGAGCAAGTTTAATGCCCATAACAACTAATTCAGTTTCGAAGTTATCCATTGCAAAACGTAGGAAGTTATTAACTTTATCGTCAAACTTCTTATCGTTCTTATCAGACGCTTCTTTAAGTTCATAGCAGAGTGAGACAGTTAAGGAATACATGGCACTGATTTCTTTTGTCTTCATCTCTTTAACTTTGCCATCCAAAATATCTGTTGGATTAGGCATTGTCGACGCAACTTTACGGTGTGCCATAAATTTTACAGCAAGGCCTTCGCCTACTGAACCACTAACTAAGTCTGTTGTGGTATTTTCATCATCGTCATCTTCTAGTAACTCACTTACAAATGACCAACTACGTGGCGTTGCAAAAGAACGACTTGGCGACTTTGGATCAAAATCATATAAGTCTTTCTTACTAAAAGTAAGATAACCTACAACATCGTTGTGTATTTTGTTTTCAACAGCCCATTGGAACCAGTCATCAAAGTTTACAGCTAGTTCTAAGTGAACAAATCTGTTTGCTAACGGTGCAGGCATCCTGTAAGTAACACCTTTATCAGCATCTCTGTTACCAGCTGCAACAATTAAAACATTGTCTGGTAATTTGTATTGTCCAATACGTCTATTAAGAATAAGTTGGTAAGCGGCCGCTTGTACTGCTGGCGCCGCAGAATTCATTTCGTCTAAGAACAAAACGATATAATCGAATTGTTTAGCAAACTCTTCTGTAGGAAGTTCT
>Ga0209192_10001275_pt1 | contig 20537 bp, 17 predicted proteins | sample ArcticOcean_MG_C_11_FD_187433 | JGI IMG/M metagenome (GOLD analysis project Ga0209192, IMG submission 187433) | Marine microbial communities from western Arctic Ocean - ArcticOcean_MG_CB2_154 (SPAdes) (version 2) | ecosystem: Environmental > Aquatic > Marine > Oceanic | place: Arctic Ocean... | reverse complement strand
GAAAATATGCTTGCAATGGCAAGTTTGCCTGCAGATGATTTTAAAGAAGCTGTAAAAGTTGCAACTAGTGCAGCACGTAACTGGAATACACTTACACAAGCAGCAGAAAAAGAATTAAACGAAGAAGCAATCCCATCAACAATGCTATAATATGAAACTTGGTATTTGTATTCCTGCACGTGATCAAGTCCATACAGGTTTTGCTCGTAGTCTTTGTTATTTAACAAATAGACTTACAGCAAACTCTATTGATTTTGAATTACACATTGTTTGCGGTAGTGTTATTGCCGAATCAAGAACTGCATTAGCAAAAGAAGCATTAGAAAAAAATGCTTCTCACTTGTTGTGGCTCGACAGTGATATGCACTTTCCGCCATCTGTTTTCGAAACTCTGTTATCACACAACAAAGACATTGTCGCAGGCCAATACAGTACTAGGTATTCACCGTATCAAACTGTTGCATTTACCGATCCTGATGATATACAAAAAAGACTCAATGAAAACAATGGGTTACACCAGGTATGGGCAGTAGGTATGGGATGTATGTTGGTTAATGCAGATGTGTATAACAACTTGCCAAAGCCGTGGTTTGACCACGAATATAACAAACGATTAGATACTTTTAGCGGAGAGGATATATACTTTTGTAATCAAGCAATGCACCACGGTTACGAAGTATGGATAGATGCAGGTATCAAACTTGCACATTATGGAACAAAGGCAAATATACTATGAAAGCTATTGACAGATTTGAAAGACTAAATGTACAGACAACAACTATGTTTCCTGGACAAGATTCTTTAAAGAATCATATTTTAAACAAAGCAGATATTTTGTATGTTGATAATCCTACAGACTTTTCTGTATTAGAAACATATACAGGAAACTCTAAGTTTGTATGGTTGGTTGATAAAAATATTACAACGTATGCAAGTTTTCCTTGGTATTACAAACCTAGCAACAACAGCATTTATAAGTTTCCTTATGTATTTGATAAAAGCCGTAAAGTAAAAACATTTGATAGTGTAGTACTTGTTCCAGTAGACGCACACACAGTAGAATATAATATTGTACACGAAAACTATATTGCCGGACATTATGATCCGTACAATGGTAAAGACAAGTTTGATATTTTTTATATTGGTAAAGATAAAACAGTATTAGAAAAACTAGAAGCTCGAGGGTTTGACTTACAAGTAGTCAAAACATATGAACAAGCACAGCAACAAAGTTTTACAGATATGTTCTGGATTGTTTACGACGATACAGATGTAAGAGATACTTTCAAGTTTAGTTATAAACCAGACGAATGGAGTTATGACATACCACATGTGTTTGGCAATGGAGACATTGATACACTAGACGGTATTGTACTTTGTCCAAAGTCTTATAATATTACCGATCGTGAAATTACTCATCGCTTTTTTGCTAACAAAAAAGAAGTTAGGATTATGGCAAGTAATCCACGCAAGTACGATGTATACACTGTTAAAAACTACAGTGATTATTTGTATGCAATGGAAAATACTACTACAGATATGTTCTGGGGATACTCAGAGCAAGTTGTTATTGAAGAAGATTTTAAGTTTGATTATTATATTAGTCATCACAGCAGCGACAGAAAAATCAATCATGCGTGGCTAAATGGAAACAAATATGATGGGGTATTTTTGTTTAGTAAGTATGCTAAACTAAGCAAAGAAGAAATAGAACTTAAAGAACCAACTGAAAAAATTGATCACGATATTGTTGCAAGTAATCCGCATGACTTTGAAACATTTGCTGTAGACACATATGAACAATATGTTAATGCATTTAATCATTGCCAAACTGATATGTTTTGGTTAGTACCTAGTGATGTAGAAGTGTGTGATAATTTTAAATGGAGCAAATACTTTCATGAACAAAGCACTTTTGACAGATCAACAAATCATGTTTTCTTAAATGGCGAACACTATGACGGTATTGCACTTTTAACTAAAACTGCTAAAATATCCGAAAAAGAGTTTGAACATAGATTTTATGTAAACAAAAAAGAGCATAACGTGGTTGCAAGTAATCCTAAAAAATATAATAAGTTTACTATTAACAACTACGAAGATTATACAGAAGCATTATATAATACCGATACTGAAATGTTTTGGGGTGTGCCAGCTGATATTGAAGTAGATAAAGACTTTGACTTTGATTTGTACTTTAGTCATCAGAACTCCTACGATAGAAATATTAATCATGTTTTCCTAAATGATGAAAACTATGATGGTATTGTATTGTATAGTAAAAATGTATTAGTTAGTGAAAAAGAAATTGAGCATAGATTTCTTATTAAGAAAAAAGAATACAATATTGTAGCAAGTACTCCAAAGCCTTATCCTATATACACTGTAAATAGTTACAAAGATTATTTAGAAGCTAAGGAATCTTGTAATGTTGATATGTTTTGGATGGTAAATCATTCATTTTTACCCGTCTATGATTTTAACTGGAACTTTTATATTAGTCATCACAATCAATATGAAAGAAAAGTTAATCACGTTTGGAAAAATGGAGATTTTTATGACGGTATTGCATTAGTTAGTAAACACTTAAATATTAGTCAGCGTGAAATTGATTATAGATTCTTTGTTACTAAAAAAGAATACGACGAAGTTGGCAGTATGCCTAACCCGTATGATATTGTGTTTATTAGTAACGGCGAAGCTAATGCCGAAGAAAACTTTGACGATTTATCTTTTAGATTTCCAAGAGCTAAACGTGTAATGGATATTAAAGGAATTCATGCTGCTCACAAACGTGCAGCAGAACTAGTAGAAACAGAAATGTTTTGGGTAGTTGACGGGGATGCAAACGTTATTGATAATTTTGACTTTAGTTATTATATTCCGGCATACGACATTGATGGCAAAGATACTGTTCATGTTTGGAGAAGTTTAAATCCTGTTAACAAGCTAGTATACGGATATGGCGGCGTAAAACTACTACCTACTATGTTAACACGAAACTTAGATGAACGCACAACAGATATGACTACTAGTATTAGTGATAAGTTTAAAGGCATTAACGAAATGAGTAATACTACTATCTTTAATACAGATGCGTTTAGTGCCTGGCGCAGCGGATTTAGAGAATGTGCTAAGTTAGCATCAAAAATTATTGCTAGACAGCAAGACGACGAAACAGATTTTAGATTAGACGCATGGTGTACTAGAGGGTCAGCAGAGTCATTTGGAGATGCAACTATTGCTGGTGCAATCGCAGGCAGAGCATTTGGAACTGAAAATAAAGATAATCTAACCGAGCTTGCAAAGATTAATGATTTTGAATGGTTGCATGAAACGTTTACGCAATCATATCCACAAGTCTAATAACCGTATCGAGTTTTTTTTGATTAGTTTTACTTCTTAGTGTATTGTTTAACCCGTTGTGCAACGGTTTAGGCCATGCGCTAAATGTTACCCACGCATATCCATTGTGTTCGTCATTTAGTTTAGGAATAAACTCATTGTTTATTACACACAAATATGTATGGAAACTAAAGTGACTATCACTGCTTATAAAAGTTTCTAGTGGAATAGTTTTTTTAATATTAGAAACTACTCCAATTTCTTCTTCAATTTCTCTTTTTAAGCCTTCCCACGGAGTTTCGGCTCCTTCGTTTGTACCACCGACTAATCCCCAAAGATTTTTTGTTTTTCCTTTGGTACGATGTAAAAAGAGAAATCTTTTTGTTTCAAGACTGTAAAATAGAGCACCACTACAAATTATTTTATTCATACAAATACTTATTTTAAAGTGTAATAGTCCAAGTGCCTCGTGGATAATATCCGTCAACTGCACTCTGCCAGTAGTAGTTATTCCAATAAAACTGTTGTCCTGTGGTTATATTAGTAACATATGTAGTTGTAGTATTTTCACTTGAGTTCCATATATTAACCCATTTAGATCCGTTCCATTCAGCAATGTCATTTGCATCTGCTGAAAAGTCAGTGTTGTCTGCATTTTTCCATGCAGCAGGGCCCTGTTCGTTGAGATTTAAAACATAAGAAACTACATCGTCTACATCATACTTTGTAGTTAAGTTTAATACAAACTTGTCGTTGACGTTTGATTTTGTTGCAGCAACAGGCACCCCGTTAACAAATACCTGGAATGTAGTTACACGTTCGTCGCCTTCTCTGCCTGCTAAATCACTGCTGCTAATAATATAATCTATGTCAGTATCTATTCTTGTACTGCTGGCAGTTGCTTTAAAGGTACGTTCAACTTTGTAACCAATAGGGCCAAGCATTAGTATTCTTACGCCCGAAGCCTTAACAGTGTTAGGATTAAATGTTATTGGATCAACAATATAGTCTATTGTACCATCTGATTTAGTTGGTCCGACTAAAATAGTATTTGCTGGCAATGTATCCTCGTCCCAATCAATGATCATATTCATTGTGTCGTTTTCGTATACATTAAATGTACCAACTATCTCGCCGGTCATTTCTGCTCTACGTAATCTAATCTGACTTATGCCGGGCTGGTACTGGGATGGCAATTCAGCTTCGAGTATATTCTTCCAACTAATATCTCCAACTCGTAGACTTTTATTCTTTGCTAGTTGAGCAGTGTCGTTGTTAACAATTAAATCAAAGTTGCGATAACTTACAATCAATGGGTTTGATAAGTTAAGCGATCCATTTCCAATATTTTGAGTACTTGTAATACCAATACTACCGTCATTAACAACAGTTCCATCTGGCAATACTGTAACTCCGCTTGCTGCTCCTGCGTCTCCGTTAGTGGATGGATTAAATCCTTCTAAGCTAATAGTACCTGCGTCTTGATTGTAAACACTTGTAATAATATCTGTGATAATACCAAGTTTTTTAACTTTACTTGGCGGAGATATATAAATGGGCGCAGTAAATCCTAATGTAGCAACATCAATATCGTCCTGTGTTCCTACTGGTACTGTTCTACTACTAAAGTTAATATCTTCCAAATATAACACACTTAAACTTGTCCAGTCGACATAGTTGTCAGACGTTTGAAATTCTAAGTCTGGATTAAACAGCATAAAGATTTGTTCTAATATTTGCAGTTTTTGATCAGTACTTGTTGACCAAACATCAACATTAACACTTAATGTGTAAGGAGTTGGGTGCAATCTTTCAACTGTGTATCCTTTAGCTTGACTTGCTGTGTAACTACTTGTCCCTGCGTCGAACGTTTTTTCTCTAAGATTAATCTTACTTACATAACTACTGTCGCTTAGTCTAGCTCTGTCCATTTGTAAGCTAGTAATATATACACCCATTCTTGGCGCACTTGGTAGTTTGTTGTCACTGTTTTCTCTAATAATACTAGCAACCTGTCTTGTAATATCACCATACAACACCGGAACTACTTTAATATCGCCTTCGCCGTCGCGATAGCTAAAATTACTAAATGCTCTTACAATCTGTGTAATGTATCTACGTATCTGTCCATCATAGAAAAATTGCATTAGTCACCTGCCTTTGCTCTTAGAGCTTTACTCAGAGCCTGTCTTTCAACAACTTCTTCTCCGCTAATACTATTTACTGTTGTGTTGTTTATAAACGTGCCTTTTAGAGTATCGCGACCACTTGTTTGTGTAAGTGTGGTTCTTACTGAATCTTCTATTTTGCGCCAACTATTTCCATCGTATCTAAACAATCTATTAGGAGACAAATCAATTCTTAAAAAGTAATCGCCTGTATCTGGTCCGCCTGGAAAACTAATGCCAGTACCATACGGTGCACCATTAGGCGGTATTCCGTCACCGACAAGATATCCTTGATATCCGTTTCCATCAGGAGTAACAAAAACTGTATCTGCTGTTATTCCGCCGTCTGCTAATAATGTATTATAGTCAGTACTTACTATTTGAACCTCGCCTACATCATTAACTTGTAATGTGTAAAACTGTATAGTTTCGTATCCGCTCAGTGGAACGTCAACTTCGGCTTGTGCAATAATAGCATTGTTTATTTCTATCTCTTTATCATATGTACTAAGCACATCTCTAAGAGTTGTGTCACTGCCTTCTTCTGCTGGCAAGTCTAGTATATCTTTGTATTCTTGTGAATCAAGTATTTGCTTACTTCTTACTCTGTACAAATGTGGATACCAAGTCTGACTGAATCCTTCTGCTGCTCTTGTTACTTCGTCAACAACATAAAAACGTTTTAGTGCAACATTATAATCGTTAGCAGCGTACTCGTCCTTCATGTGCGGGAGTTCTATTACATCACCTGGCATAATCTTTCTGCCAAGTTGTTTAACACTACTGTTAATGTGTATTGTCATAAACAAAGTATCATTTTGTAAAAATAACCCAAACTGACTTAGATCAAAATCCTGATCGCTTACATTGTAATGACCTCGAATAGTATAAATGTCTTCATCGTATTTGCGATCTCTATTTTCTAAAAATAACAAGTCTTGAATGTTAGTTTCTTTAACAACATCATAAACGGGTTGTTCGGCAGTTGCATCTTCTGCTAACGTAGTCTTTGGACCAAGATATTTGTGTATATTAAAATCAGTCCCTCCAACGGTAAACTGCTCGAGGACAACACCATCGATGAAACTGTAATCTTTTGTTTTTTCTGGTCTATATAAACTTAGTCTTGGCATATGTATATTTAGCATAAATACTTGTGGAGACAAACAATGACCGACTTAACAACACAAAAACAAGAAGTATTTGATTATGTAAACGCTTTCCTAGGCGGAGGAATGGTCGACGTTGAACTAGACCCAATCCACTACAATACAGCACTATCAAAAAGTCTAAGCAAATATAGACAGCGCAGTGAAAACGCAGTTGAAGAAAGTTATATTACACTTGCATTATCGCAAGATCAAAACGCATACACATTGCCTACTGATATTATTGAAGTAAGAAAAGTTTATAGACGCAGTGTTGGTAGTAGACTTGGCGGCAACGCTAGTGGCGGAACAACGTTTGAACCATTCAACCTTGCTTATACAAACACATACTTGTTAGCAGGAAGTGGCATCGGCGGCTTAGCAACATACGATATGTTTGCTCAACAGCAAGAACTTGTAGGACGTATGTTTGGCTCGTTTATTGAGTTCACTTGGAATACAAGTAATAAGAAACTAACAATACTAACACGCCCTAGAGCAGAAGAAGAAGTGCTGTTGTGGTGCTATAATCATAGACCCGACTTTGAGTTGTTTAAAGATTACAAAGCATTCCAGTGGCTTAAAGATTATACACTTGCTAACTGTAAGTATATGCTAGGTGAAGCACGTAGTAAGTTTGCAACTATTGCAGGCCCAGGCGGTGGAACAACACTAAATGGTGATAGTTTAAAATCCGAAGCACAGCAAGAGATGGAAAAACTAGAAAACGATCTAGCAATGTCAGTTGCAGGCGGCGTCGGCTACGGATTCTTAATCGGATAAAATCTATTGACACTATTTAAATAGTATGCTATAGTAATACTATGAATAAGAAACTACTAGTCATTGGGCACGGCAGGCACGGTAAAGATACTGTGTGCGAGATCCTACGAGACAAATACAACTATACATTTGAAAGCAGCAGCAAGTTTTGCAGCACACGGTTTATCTACAATCAACTAAAGGACAAGTATGGATATGTTAATGAAGAACAATGCTATGCTGACAGGCATAATCACAGAACAGAATGGTATGATGCTATCTGCGCTTATAATGTACCTGATGCAGCGACTTTAGGCAGAGAAATGTTTGGCGCCTACGACATTTATTGTGGGCTACGCAACAAGCGTGAATTCTTTGCAATGCAAAACACTGGTGTATTTGAACATTGTATTTGGGTTGATCGTAGTATGCATCTTCCTCCTGAATCAAAAGACAGTATGAGCCTAGAACACTGGATGTCCGATTTTACCATTGACAACAACGGATCATTAGAAGAACTACAGTTTAATGTAGATCAGTTAATGAGTTATATACGCACTTAACCCCTAAAAACACCCTTTTTCTTTAGTGACCTGCTAAATAATAGTAAGAAACCACTTTACAGGAGAAAAAGAAATGGCATTAACTTCCCCAGGTGTATCAGTTTCAGTTATTGATGAGAGTTTTTATACTCCAGCTGAACCAGGTACAGTACCTATTATTTTTGTCGCAACTGGCGAAAACAAAACAAACGGCGCAGGAACTGGTACAGCACCAGGTACTTTAAAAGCCAACGCAGGCAAACCATACCTACTAACATCACAACGCGATCTAGTAGATACATTTGGCGATCCGTTATTTTATACAGATGCAAATAACAATCCTATTCATGGCGGCGAGCAAAATGAATACGGCCTACAAGCAGCATATTCGTATTTGGGTGTAAGTAACAGAGCCTATGTTGTAAGAGCAGATACAGATCTTACATCACTAACAGCAAGTTCAACTCCAACAACAGCAAACCCAACAAACGGAACTTACTGGTTAGATACGCAAACTTCAAAGTACGGTATATTTGAATGGAACGCAACCGCACAGTCAGCAACTAATACAGCTGGTCAAACATTTACAAATAAAGCAATTACTGTTATTACAGATGCAACACGCACAACAGGATCAACACCGTATACTCCAAAAGCAGCAGTTGGCGCTGTTGGCGATTATGCAATCGTGGCAGTTTCAACTATTATCCGCACATGGTATAAAAATACTGCTGGTACTTGGGTACAAGTAGGTAGTGCAGATTGGAAAGACAGCTGGCCTTCAGTAACAGGTACAGCAGCTTCAGTAACTTATACAATTGGTGAAACTATTACAGAATCAGAGTCTGGTAGTACAGTTGCATTAACTGGAACAACTCTTACACAAACTGTTGCTGATTTCAATGCAGCAATAACCGGTGTAGGTATTAGAGCAGCAGCAGTAGACGGCAAATTGGCTATCTTTAACGATGGTTCAACACATGCAAGTATTACACTAGGCGGCGCAGCTCTAGTAGATGCAGGCATTACTGCTGGCACATATTATCCACCAGCATTGCAAGCAACTGCCCACACAAGTGTTCCAGAATGGAAAACAGCAGATACGACATCACGTCCAACTGGTAGTATTTGGGTTAAAACAACTACACCAAACAGTGGTGCAGATTGGAAAGCTAAAGTTTGGAATAGTTCAACAGAACTATGGGATGCAGCAAGTGCTCCAATATATACTTCAAATCACGCAGCGTTATTTGGTTTAGATAAAACAGCAGGCGGCACAAACTTGTCAACTGCAAACTTGTATGTACAAACAAATACAACAGAATCTGCAACAAATGTAGCTAACTTTACTATTTACAAACGTAATGCTATAGGTGCAACAACTGTTACTAGTGCAGCGATTACTGCTACAACATTTACAGCAGGCAGTCATGCTTTTACTATCCAAGAAACAACAAAAGGTAGTGCAACATTAAGTACAGTAGCAAACATTTCGTTTACAGCAGCTGGCACAACAGCCGATGCAGATACTTTTGCAGCAGCAGTTAATACAGCAGGCTTAATTAATGTTACTGCTAGTGTAGATTCAAGTAATAAAATTATTATTACACATGCACTTGGCGGCGATATTAGATTTGATGATGGAACTGGTACACCAGTAGCAGATGCATTTACCCCATGGAACTATACAACCAACGCAGGGACCACAAACTTTTATGATTCACCAACTGGTGCAGCAACAAACTATATTGCAACACTTTGGAAAGAACTAACATATACAGCAAGTGGTGATGCTCCAACTGCTCTTGCAGTACAAGGCGCACTATGGTATAGTAGTGTTATTGACGAAGTTGATGTTATGGTTCACGACGGTATTAAGTGGGTTGGATATCTACACGCTGACAGTCCATATACTGGAACAGATCCAGCAGGGCCTATTGTTTCAGCAACAGCACCAGTAGACGGCGGCCGTTCGGATGCAGGAGACTTGGTAACAGGCGATCTTTGGATTAGTACAGCAAATCTTGAGTCTTTCCCAACAATGTATCGTTGGAATAATACATTAAATGTTTGGACAGCACTAGATACAACAGACCAAACTACTGAAAATGGTGTTTTGTTTGCAGATGCACGTTACGGTACAAGTGGCGGAACAGCAACAACTGCTCCAGCAGGAACTATTGCAGAACTACTAGAAAGTAACTATGTAGATACTGACGCTCCTGATCCAGCATTATATCCAAAAGGTATGTTGCTTTGGAACACACGTAGAAGCGGATTTAATGTTAAGCGTTTTGAACGTAACTACATAGACTTAGCAGCAGACAACGTTAGAATGGGCGATGTAAGTATGGCAGCATATTATCCACATCGTTGGGTAACTGAGTCAGCAAACAATGCAGACGGTTCGGGTAGCTTTGGTCGCAACGCACAACGTAAAGTTGTTGTACAAGCACTACAAGCAATGGTTAACAGTAACCAAGACATCCGCGATGATGAATCGAGAATCTTTAACTTGATTACTACTCCAGGATATCCAGAGCTAATCGGCGAAATGATTACACTAAACTACGACAGAGGCCTAACAGCATTTGTTATTGGTGATAGTCCAATGCGTTTGGCATCTAATGCAACTTCGATCAACGAATGGGCAACTAACGTTGCAACTGTAGTTGAAGATAACGATGATGGACTTGTTAGTAGAGATGAGTATTTGGGTGTTTACTATCCAAGTGGTTTCACAAGTGATAACGCAGGCAACAACGTTGTTGTTCCAGCAAGTCACATGGTACTACGTACATACGCACTAAACGACCAAGTTGCATATCCATGGTTTGCACCAGCAGGTACAAGACGCGGTGGAGTTACTAACGCAACTGCAACTGGTTATATCAACAGTGAAGGTGAATTTGTAAGTATTGCACTTAACGAAGGACAGCGTGACACATTGTATCAAAACAACGTTAACCCGATTACTTTCCTAACAGGAGCAGGGCTAGTTGTATTTGGACAAAAAACTCGTGCAAGAAATGCAAGTGCTCTTGATAGAGTAAATGTTGCAAGACTAGTTGTGTACTTACGTAGTCAACTAAGTACGTTGTCAAAACCATATCTATTTGAGCCAAATGATAAAATCACACGTGACGAAATCAAGCAGCAAGTAGAAAGTTTAATGGTTGAACTAGTGGGACTAAGAGCTCTTTATGACTTCTTAGTTGTGTGTGACGAATCAAACAACACACCAGCGAGAATTGATAGAAACGAATTATATGTTGATATTGCTATTGAACCAGTCAAAGCAGTTGAATTTATTTACATTCCGTTACGTATCAAAAACACAGGAGAAATCGCAGGGTTATAAGTCATTAAAGTAGGGGGAAAATAAAATCCCCCTACAAATGATAAATACATGCGATAAGGAGAAACATAGATGGCAATCTCAACTCTACTAAACTTAACAGTACCATTAGCCAATGATACTAGTGCAAGCAGCCAAGGTCTGCTGATGCCAAAACTAGCGTATCGCTTCCGCGTTACACTTGAAAACTTTGGTATTACAGGTAATACAACCGAACTTACAAAACAGGTTATTGATGCGTCAAGACCTAATATTTCGTTCGATCAAATACCACTTGATGTTTACAACTCAAGAATTTATATGGCAGGAAAACATACATGGGCACCGGTTACTATTAACCTACGTGACGATGTTAATGGTAATGTTCAAAAATCTGTAGGCGAGCAGTTACAGAAACAGTTCGATTTTTACGAACAGTCAAGTGCTGCTACAGGACAAGATTATAAGTTTACACAACGTATAGAAGTACTAGACGGCGGTAACGGTGCTAACACACCAAACGTACTAGAAACTTGGGAACTATACGGTTGCTACTTAACAACAGTTGATTATGGTTCGATGAACTATTCTACTAATGATGCAATGACTGTAGCTTTGACTATACAATACGACAATGCTGTTCAGCTTAATATTGGAGTTGGCACTCCAAACAACTTCCAAGATAGAAACAGAGAAACAGGCACTGGCGCCACTGGCGCAGCAGCTCTTTAAATAATACAGAGATTGCTTAACTTATAAGGAGCCCCTAAAGGGCTCCTTATTTGTTATTATATGCATAGTTTAAATATAAGATAAATACATTATGCCGTTAAACAGAAACTTTGATAACTTTAGCAACTTCGATACCAACAAAGGTATAATGGGTGATTTTACTCACGCATCAAATCTTTATAGACGTAACAACTTTAGATTAACACCTAAGGTTAAGTTTTTATATCATGTTGTAATAGATGTAAATCCAGTTGCATTAAAACAACTTGGCAACAGTGTAAGCAGTATGCTAAACAAACGAGAGTTTAACATACTAGCATCTTCCGCAGATCTACCATCTTATACAGTTAACACTGAAACAGTAAACCAATACAATAGAAAAAAAGTTATTCAAACTAGAATAAACTATGACGAAGTTGGCATTGAGTTTCATGATGATGCAGCCGGACTTACTACATTACTTTGGGAAGCATATTATAGATACTATTATGAAGATGGTAACTATGCAGACCAAGGCACTCGCCCTCGTGCATATCAAACAGGATTATATGATTCTGAACCACTTAACACTTATAGACATGGATTTAACAGACAAGGAAATAGTGTTCCGTTTTTTAATAGTATATCAATCCATCAGTTACACCACAATAATGCTGATAGTCATCATACTAGCTTTACTCTAGTTAATCCTATTCTAACACAGTGGAACCATGATAGAGTAGATCAGGCAGATGGCAGCGGAACAATGAAAAATAATATGCGTGTTGCATATGAAACTGTTCTTTATAATAGAGGGTATACTGAAAATGGTAACCCTGCTGGGTTTGGCGATAATGCACATTATGATAGATCTCCTAGTCCGTATAGTAGTACAAGTACAAGTTCTGTTGATAAAAATACAAATGGAATAACCGACGGATGGACAAAGGTCTTTACAGATATATTCTTTGAAGCTATTGGATTAACTGAAATCAATAGTTTACAACAAAAGAATATTAGAGCTACATCGCCGACATCTGCTGTAACATCAACTAACACTGTTCCATTTAATAAAGATGTTGTATTTCCAACAAACTCAACAACTAACCTATTAACATTAGCACAACAGTTTAATAATATATCAGCTTTTCAGCAATCAGGCACAACAGCACAACAACAAGCCGATGGTGCTAGATATCAATCTACTAGTTCTATTTCAATAGCAACTGGTAGAAATATTGCAGAAAGTCAAGTATACTACGACAGCTTACCGACTAGTACAAAAGCTGCAATTGAAGCAAGTTTAGTAAGTGGCGATTCTGCTAATACTGCATTGCGTAATGCCGGAGTAATACAATGAGTAGCGTAACAGATAGCAGTATTAATAAATCACCTGATAGTGCAGCAGAAGTAAAAACGTTTTTTGATCGTTACTTTTCAAAATCAATATCTATTACTAGTAACGAAGTTGATACTGTATTAGGATTCTTTACAAAAAGAAACTTTGATAAATCATCTGCAATCGCAGTAACTACAGTAATATTACAACAAGCCAAGTCCGAAGGCAAAAATGTTTTTGAGTTGCTAGATAGTCTAACAGGATTAGACGAAGTAAAACTTAGTCAGCTAGTAAGTGCTATTTTAAATAATAATAGAAGTAAAATCAGTGCATTAGGATATACTGTTGAGTTTGATAAACCAACACAAGAAAATAGAAATGTGTTACTCTAATGTCTCGATTTGCGCAAGGCAAGTTTGCATTAAAAAATCCTGAAAAATATATTGGCGGCCGCACACCAACTTATCGAAGTAGTTGGGAGTTTCACTTTATGCGTATGTGTGATACCAATGATAGCATAACAAAATGGGCAAGTGAAGCAGTACGTATTCCTTATAGAAACCCATTAAGCGGCAAGCACACCATTTATGTTCCGGATTTTTTTTTAGTATATGTAGATCGTACTGGAAAGCAGCATGTTGAACTTATTGAAGTTAAACCGGCCAATCAAGCATTTAGTGAAAAGTTAGGCTCGAGTAAAGTAAACAAGTTACACTATGTTGTTAATCAAGCCAAGTGGCAAGCCGCAAGAGCATACTGTAAACAAAAAGGTATGGCATTTAGGATTGTTACAGAAAGCGATATATTTCATACAGGTAAGAGAAAATAAGATAAATAATAGTAGCATATAATGGAAAGCTATTATGACAAAAAAACTCGAAGAAATGTTAAACCTTCCTGACAACGAAGATATTAAACAAAAAGTAAAAGAACAAGCAGTTATTGCACAAGAAGAAACATTCCGTGATATAGAAGAGTTTGATAAGATTGCAAGTGCATTACCAGCAGTTAAGGGTCTTGGCCAAAAAGCAGACGACGAGCTTGAAGATATTGCAAGACGAGCACTAGAAGCATATGACGATTTAATGGACCTAGGCATGAATGTAGAATCACGTTACGCAAGCAGAGTGTTTGAAGTAGCAGGCGGTATGTTAAAAACTAGTTTAGATGCTAAAGTTGCAAAGATGGATAAGAAGTTAAAAATGATTGACTTGCAACTTAAAAAAGAAAAAATGGACAGAGATAACAGTCCTAACGGTGCTGGCGATATAGTCAACGGCGAAGGATATGTTGTTACTGATAGAAACAGTCTTTTACAGAAACTAAAAGGCATGGACAATGATAAATAGTAGTATAAAGTAGGATACAATAATGAAAAACTTTGCAGATTATTTAACTGAGAGTAAAAAAACATATGATTTTAAAATTGGTGTGGCTGGTCCGCTGCCAGAAGGTTTTGAAGATCAGCTTGAAACCAGTTTACAAAAATACGGTTGCTCACAAGTAGCATCTGGAAAAACAACTCCGATACAAGAACGTCCTTTAGACTTTCCACAACTTGAAAACATGGAAGCTACTTATTTTGAAATAAGTTGTGTGTATCCAACAACTGTTCAAGTATTACAAGAATATATTGGACAATGTTGCGGCGTTCCGCAAAGTCATATTATTGTACGTAGTCCTAATGAACCACAAGAAGAATATCAAGAAGAAGCAACTGAGACAGTATATGTTGCAAAGTTAACTGTCGAAGAGTTGGAGGGCAAAAGTGCTCAAGATTCAGTTGGCGGAACTCGAGTAATGAATCTGTTAAAAGAACTTGAAGTTGCCCAAAAAGAAAAGTCAGGAAACTAAAATGAAAAAAGTAAATGAAGCAAACATGAATATTAGTGTTAATGGCGACAGTGCAGCAGAAGTATCGGAACTACTACGTATTATGCAACTTGCAGGAACTGGCGCAAAAGAAGTTGGCATCAATGATATTAATCAAAAAATGCTACCAAGTCCAGACAGCGATTCAGGATCGTGTGAAATCTGCGGTGGAGACCACGGCCCGGCCGACCTAATGGCAGGCTGCGGCAGTAAGTCACCAAGTGAAAAAATGGGTGATACAATACGTATGATTAGCGCAGGCGAAGAAGCATACGAAGAAGTCGACGATGGCGGATTTGGCAGTGCTACTACAGAACCAGAAGAACTGCCAGGCGATGTTAGTGACATGATTCCGGCAGGCGACGACTTGCACAAAGAAAAAGGGTCGTATCCAGCAACAGCAGGCGGCGACAATCCAATGAATACCAAAGAAAGTATTCATGCAATACTTACAAAAGCACTTGCTGAAAAAAAATCTAATAAAAAACCAGACAATGACGGCGACGGTGTTCCACCGTGGGCAGACAAAGATGATAACGATCCAGAAGTTGGCGCTGATGATGAAAAAGCAGACGAGTCAATTGTAGAGCGCGATATTGAATCTAACTTTGAAAACAAGAACAAAGACATCAACAACTTAGGTCGTAAAATGATGGATATGAGTACAAAAATGAGTGGCACAGATGATACTAGCTTGATGATGGGAAATGCACTTTCGAGACTAGGCGAAGTACTAGCTGAGTTCGGCGGCAACGGATTTGCTGCTAACAACATGAATGATGTTATTAAAAAATCAGCATTGACCAAAGAGATTGTGCAAATGCTAATGAAAAAAGCAAAAGCAGCATAATAATAAAAATATCAAATAGGGCCTCCGGGCTCTATTTTTCTGAGTAAATACAATATGGCAGCATCATTAGACGGCGTCTTAATTAAAAAGGCAAATAGAAAAGAAACATTTACCGAAGAGCAAATTGCAGACTTATTAGCCTGCATGGATCCTGACACTGGTTATTTGCATTTTGCAAAACACTTTGCATACATTCAACATCCTACTAAAGGAAAGTTGCTGTATGATCCTTATGAGTACCAGTTGGGGTTAATGGATAGTTATCATAACTATCGATTTAACATCAACATGATGCCTAGACAAACAGGCAAGACTACGTGTGCTAGTATCTATCTAGCATGGTATGCAATGTTTGTACCAGATCAAACTTGTCTTATTGCTGCACACAAATACACAGGCGCACAAGAGATTATGTCACGCATACGCTTTGTTTATGAAAGTTGTCCAGATCATATTAGAGCAGGGGTTACTAGTTATAACAAGGGCAGTATTGAATTTGAAAATGGATCACGTATTGTAAGTCAAACAACAACGGGCAACACAGGACGTGGTATGAGTATTTCATTACTATACTGTGACGAGTTTGCATTTGTGCAACCTAACATTGCTGAAGAGTTTTGGACTTCAATATCTCCTACACTAGCAACAGGTGGTCGTGCTATTATTACAAGCACACCAAACTCAGATGAAGATACCTTTGCAACCATTTGGAAACAAGCAGAAAATAAGTTTGACGAACACGGCAATGAACAAGAGCTAGGTTCAAACGGGTTTCATAGTTTTATTGCACACTGGAGTGAACATCCTGATAGAGACGAAGAATGGAAGGTAGCAGAAGTTGGTCGCATTGGCGAAGAAAAGTTCCGGCGTGAATACGGTTGCGAATTCCTTGTATTCGACGAAACACTTATTAATAGTATTAAACTTGCTTCAATGGAAGGTATACTACCTATTATTAACATGGGTCAAATACGCTGGTATAAAAAACCAATGCCTGGCAAGTCGTATATAGTAGGGCTAGATCCTAGTATGGGAACCGGCGGCGATTATGCTGCTATTCAAATTATGGAACTTCCGGGCTACGAACAAGTTGGCGAATGGAAGCATAACCTTACAGCTATTCCTGGGCAGATTAGAGTACTAACAGATGTATGCAAATATATTGAAAGTGAATGCCTTGGTGATAGCACTATTTACTGGAGTGTTGAAAACAACGGTATTGGCGAAGCCTGTTTGATTGTTATTAATGATTTTGGTGAAGAAAATATTCCTGGACTGTTTATTAGCGAGCCGATGAAAAAAGGTCATGTAAGAAAGTTCCGTAAAGGATTCAATACTACACATAGTAGTAAAACATCTGCATGTGCTAGACTTAAAACAATGATAGAAAACGATAAACTTACAGTTAGAAGTAAAGCATTGATTAGTGAGTTAAAAGCATATATTGCAGCAGGTAGTAGTTTCCAAGCTAAACCAGGCCACCACGATGACTTGATTAGTAGTTTACTGTTAACTATTCGAATGATGACAGTGATGAAAGACTGGGATCCAGAAATATATAACTCGTTTAGTCAAATAGATGCAGATGATGATTATGAAATGCCCATGCCTATCTTCGTTAGCAGTAGTTATTGATAAATAGTTTACAATGAGAAATTTAGATAAAGTAGCAGAACAACTATTCAATGAGATTAGAGGACGTTATCCAAGCGTTACAATCGGTGATGCCGAAGGTAATGTAACTAGCGCACCTAGTCTTGCAAGATTTTACGAGTTTGATTTTAAAAGTCAAAATACAAACTTAGGTAAAGTTAGTATATCACTAGATGAAACATCAGGTGTAACTATAATGTATAATAAAGACTTTACCAATGAAGTAGGCCATGCCGAAACTAAAGACTGGTATGAGTTTTTAAGACATGTAAGAATGTTTTCAAAAAAACGTTTATTAAATTTCGAAGTTAGAGACATAAACAAAACTAACTTTACAAAAAGAGATTATGCAGATATGGCAGCAACTCGCGGAGAAACACAAATGGCAGAGTCAAAAATGTACGGCACTCACAAAACTAGCTTCCAAAAATTTGGAAATGCTAAACTATCTATTAAGCACACAGATGCAATAGGTGAAGGCGAAAGTAGAAACAAGAAAATTGGTTCGCTTTTTATTGAAAACACATCAGGTGAAAAGTTTAAGTATCCATTTAAACATTTAAGTGGTGCAAGAGCAATGGCAATACATGTTAGTGAAGGCGGTCATCCGTATGATGACTTTGGCAAGCACATTACCGGATTAAGTGAAGAACTTTCAAATCTCCGCAAGTTTAAAACTTACATGGGTCGTAGTAGTGTAATGGCAGAAAGTCTTGCTGAACATATGGGTACAGTAAACGAGCGTATGGTTGCAGTTAAGAAAAGAATTCAAACATTACAAAAGCCTACAATGTACAAAGAAGCATTTGAGGAGTTTGTAGTTATTGAAGATACACAAGTACCGGAAGACGTACAAACTGATTGGATTGATCAACTTACTATTAAACAGTTTAACGAAGATTTAAAAGATGTATTTCCATACATTTACAAACTAGTAAGTGAAGCAAGTGCAACACAAGATTTGTCGTTTGATGATATCATGGCAGAAACAGCACCAGAAACTAGTATGCGTCCACAAGCAAGACCAACTAGTATGCGTCCACAAGCAAGACCAGAAGTTCATGCAACACCTGCATTAGCGCAACGTGCAGCAGAAACAGAACTAGCATCACAGCCAAACCAAATGAAACAGCAGTTTGAAAAGGGTATTGACTATAAGATAGTTCCTGCACAAGGCGGCTTTATGTACCAACTTGCACCAGAAGTAAACATTGGCGCAGGCTCGCAATCAACTACAATGCCAAACGGTTCAGATGATGGAAGCACACGAGGCACAGCACCAATGGAATCAAATATTGACGCAGCATACGATAAGTTGCTAGGACAGTTTTCAGATAACTTTAATGCACAAGTAGAAAGCGAAGAAGAAGCCGAAGAAGGCAATGCATATGCTAAAGCAGTACGCCAAGCTAAAATGAATGGCAAGAAAAAAGGCGATAAAGTAGCTGGTCCATCCGGCGATGAGATTGTACTTGCTTCTGAAGAACAAAAGACTCCACTTGGTGAATTTATATTAAGTTTCTACGATAGAGAACAAGGTGTATTTCCAAAAGGCGAAACGGCAATCTTAACTATGGTTGAAAAAGACTACGGTGATAGATATATCAAACCAGCGAGTAAGTTTATTGAACGTTTAGGACAAGTGTTCGAAAAATACCAAGTTGCAAAAATAAGCAACATAGATAGAATTCAAGAGTTAGCTGGTTTAAGATAATCAGCTAATTTTTTAATAAAACTTGTCATTTTATTGTTGACAAGTCATAACTAACAGTGTAGTATGTAATAGTGCTGCACACAAACAGGCACAGCGTATTATACGCACAAGCACATAGGCATTAACATTTAGGAGGCATAACTATGGCATCATTAGCAGAAATCCGAGCAAAGCTCAAGGAACAAGAAGCAAACACAGGCGGCAATCGTTCGTCAAGTGGAGGCGACAACGCAATTTTCGCATTTTGGAATATGAAAGAAGGTGAGCAATCAACTCTCCGTTTCCTTCCAGACGGCGACGACACAAACACTTTCTTTTGGAAAGAACGTTTGATGATTAAACTACCATTTGCAGGCATTAAAGGCGAAACTGATTCACGTCCAGTGCAAGTGCAAGTACCTTGCATGGAAATGTACGGCGAAAGCTGTCCTATTCTACAAGAAGTACGTGGCTGGTTTAAAGACGCTGCCCTTGAAGACATGGGTCGCAAATATTGGAAAAAGCGTTCATATATTTTCCAAGGTTTTGTATCAGAAAATCCATTAACAGATGATGGCAATCCAGAGAATCCAATCCGTCGATTCATTATTGGTCCACAAATCTTCCAGCTTATTAAAGCAGCTCTTATGGATCCAGACATGGAAGAACTTCCAACAGATTATACTGCGGGTGTAGACTTCCGTCTTTCAAAGGGTTCCAAAGGTGGCTATGCAGACTATGGTGCATCAAACTGGGCCCGACGCGATCGTCCTCTAACTGATGCAGAAATGGCGGCAGTAAATCAACACGGGTTGTTTAATCTTAGTGACTTCCTTCCTAAAAAGCCAGATGAAACCGCAGTAAAAATTCTTACTGAAATGTTTGAAGCAAGTGTAGATGGCGAAGCATACGATGCAGATCGTTGGAGTAGCTATTTCCGTCCTGCAGGTATGGCAGCACGTACAGGTGATCCGACACAAGCAGCAAGTGTAAATGCAACTGCTGTAAGTCAAAGTGCTCCAGCAGCACCAACACCACAACCTGCGGCAGTAGTTGAAACTGCAACTGATACAGGTTGGAAAGATGTTGCACCAGTAGTAGCAGCACCAGCACCAGC
>Ga0209192_10001273_pt1 | contig 20584 bp, 23 predicted proteins | sample ArcticOcean_MG_C_11_FD_187433 | JGI IMG/M metagenome (GOLD analysis project Ga0209192, IMG submission 187433) | Marine microbial communities from western Arctic Ocean - ArcticOcean_MG_CB2_154 (SPAdes) (version 2) | ecosystem: Environmental > Aquatic > Marine > Oceanic | place: Arctic Ocean... | reverse complement strand
TGCGTATAAACTCCCAGAAAAAATACACATACCCAAAGCCAGCAGCCTAAAAACCCATACCGAACAGATAATTGGTGCCGCAGATAGTCCGAATACTATTAGACTCACCCATGCCTGATAACGAACGGCGACACCCCAAGTTACCAAATTTTCTGCGCTAACAATGGATGCCAAACCATGCGCGCCAAAAGCACCCGCTACGATCACAAAAGCCATTGATATCAGCGCAAACCGCATCCAATTTACCCGATCCACGAAACCACCATCCAAATTACTCCTGACACCACAAAGCCCAGCAAAAAAAGAGTAATCAAAGTTGTCTGAATCCAATCCTTCAGTAAAGCGTCGCTTAAAAACCGAGTAATTTCCCCACCAAAGACGAGCCAACACACCAGAAGTGACACCGGAAAAAATGCCATCACAAGAATCTGTACTGCAAAGAATTCTATGAACCGGAGGCGTAAAAAAGGGTTTATTTTTGAGTCGACTTTTTTCATCTCAACAGTCTGCCACAGCCAGACCAATTTCTATTAGTCCAACATGAAACTGAGATATATTTACAGAGTTCACTCTATTTGATTGGCCTCTGTATGAACCAAGGCAGGATGAAATATCCGGAGATAAATCCACCCAAATGAGCCTGCCATGCGATCGTCCCACTCATAAATACATGTAAAATGACATGAATCACAATCAAGCCAACCAGGACTGAAATCACCGAACGCGCGGGCCTCCCATAGGAAATCGCCTCTACTCTAGAGCTGTAAAGCCACAATCCTATCAAACAAAAGACAACACCAGATGCTCCAATCATTGGGCTAGATGTGTCACCCAATACGCCAAAAATAAGGGCGCTTGAGACTGCACCAACAAGCATCCCAAGCAGTACCTGCTTAGTGCCAAACGCTAAGGATAGGGTTTTTGAAAGCGCCAAAAAGATCACGGAGTTCATCAGAACATGCAAAGTGCCGGCGTGTAAAAAAGCGTGAGTAAACAACATGGTATACGACTGACCGGGAAACAGTGCGCGATCAACAGAACCCGGCGGGAACAAAAAATCCCAAAATGCACCATAAGAAATTACCAAGCCGCGCAAATCCACAGGACCAAACAAACCGTTGTCCGCGAGCTGCAATAGAGCCTCAAGACCGAGCATTAAGCCGGTAATCCAATAAAGTACTGGCGGCGTTTTAGGCGCGCCAAATACGGGAACGATCTGCATGAATATCCTTTTTCTGAGCATTGACTGTACCCGAGCCAAGACTACTCACCAACAAACTTAAAATATCACTCTCAAGATTAAGAAAAAGCCTACCGGAAGAGCACAGCTTGAGGGCGGCCCTGCCCTGCCAGAAATAAAAGGTATGGATCAGGCTGATTTATTCGAAAAAGAAACTTTTCAGGTCTGCTCACAGTTAGACCGACTCGACAATGCGTAGAGCACCCCGGAGACGGCTGAATATTCTGAAAATTTGGACTCTTTTGTAAGAACGCTGATCACGATCTGCGTAAGTTGTTGGCTAGTCCATGAATCCGGGAGACATACTGGCCTCCCGTGCAGCTGAAATGAGTAGGGCTGAGCCTTTAAACGCTCGCGGGTTTGATGCCTGGCGCCCTCGGTGACGCCCATAACAAATGCGATACAACTATCGTGCTCGACCGCACACTCAAGAAGAAAATCTTTAACAGTTATTATTCCGCCAGCCCCAAAGGACAAAAAACTGGGGAAGATTCCAAGCAAGAAAATAACCGCCCTCAAATTTGTGGCACTTCAACAGTTAATTTAAATGCAGCATACCAGGCACCTAAATTCTTCATGTCATCCTTAGACATCGACTGCGCGATCAAGCTCATACGGCGATCATGTCTCGAACCTTTCTTATAATCGACCAATGCTTTCTCAATATACAAAGCACTTAATCCAGCCAGATTAGGGGTCTCAGGATGTCTCGAAATACCATCCTTCCCGTGACAAACAGCACACTGTTTTGACAACGATTTACCGACTGCCAAGTCAGCACTAATAGCGGGCATACTCATAAAAAAAATGCTGACACCAAGAATTATTTTATTCACTCTAAATTCCCCATAAAAAAAGCCCTAACCAATATGGTTAGGGCTTCCTCGTTTTTAGTATTAGCCTTCGTATGAAATACGGTAAATCGCACCCGCATAATCATCAGACACTAAGATTGATCCATCCTTCATCTGAACGATCGACATAGGGCGTCCATCGTATTCCATATTTTCGTTTAACCAGCCCTCGGCAAATGGGGTCATGGTTGCCTTACCATCCTTATCAATGGATGTGAACATTATCCGCGCACCGCATGGTGTTGTACGATTCCAAGATCCGTGCTGAGCAGAGAAAATACCGTTCTTATACTTCGCTGGAAATTGCTTTCCTGAATAAAATGCCATACCAAGATCAGCACAATGAGCAGTCGTTTCTACGGCTGGATGCACTATATCAAAAGGTACTTTCTTGCCTTTGTATTCATTCGTACGCGTCTTGCCGCCACCAAACCAAGGATGTCCAAAGTGCTGACCAGCCTTCGTTTGACGATTTAACTCACCTGGTGGGATATCATCCCCCATTCCGTCAACTTGGTTATCAGTCCACCAAAGTTCCCCTGTAACCGGATGGAAATCTTGCCCAACTGAGTTACGCACACCATATGTAAAGACCTCACGATTCTTGCCATCACGATCCATGCGGATGATGCCACCCATCCCGAGCTCTCTATATAAGTCTACTTTATCTTCTGGAGTAACATTCCATGGCTGACCGAGAGAAATATAAACCTTATTGTCCGGGCCAATATCTATAACGCGCGCCGTGTGGTTGTAGCTTTCCTCATCCACCGGAATCAGCTCGCCCTTAGGCACTATGTCAACCGCAACAACGTCCGGTCCTTCATAGAAGAACTCTGCAGCAGGAAATAAGCGCACATGGTTACGTTCAGCAATGTAAAGGAATCCATCCTTTGTAAACTGCACACCATTTGGCACATCAAACTCCAGCGATGGGGCGAAATCCTTAACCTCATCGGCAACTCCGTCACGATCACGATCCGATACGACCCAAACTTTATCCTTACGCGTTCCAACAAACAAAACTGTTCCCTGAGGCGCCATCGTCATGTCTCTAGCGTCCGGAACAATGGCATACAGATCAATTTTAAATCCAGCAGGAAGCTTTACGTTTTCTAAAACTTTTTTCAGATTTTCTGCCTTGGCGCCTCCTTGCTCAATATAAGTGTGATCATTCATCGTTTTGCCAGAAGTCGCGAAGATTCCGACGTTTGCTAATGCTGTCGCGGACATTGCTAAACCAGCAACGCAAGCGGCAAGCTTCTTCATTTTCACCATGCTCAAATCCCTATTTCTTATTCTCAAAATTTACTATTTACATTGGCTATCTTCGAGCTCAACGCTTACATCTTCAAAAAATGCGAAAAATTTAGTTTTTCACAGATTTCATAAGTTAGTTATATATGTCTAGTGAACTCCAATCAAGCCTAATGAATGGGACTTTAGTCGCAACCTATAAATTCGATGAGATTCGCGTTAGAAAAATTTGGAAAGCCTTTTCAAAAAATTTTGCCCTCCATGTCTCAATTTTGCTACTTGTACGTACAATAATCGTACGGAGACGTGAATTAATTTATGAACAGATGTGAAGTCCACTTAATGCAGTCCAGACTTTTATAAAATGGAGCCAGAAAAATTCTTATCTTATGTGTGGATCCAAGAAAGTAGATTATCTAACATGCTCTACTTTAGTATTTTCTACTTTAGTATGCTCTACTTTAGTATTTTCTAACTGTTACTTCAGCGATTTATCGCAATCGTAAAAAGCGAACCTTTAACAAATAGCATGTAAAAAAATTTGCTTCTTCAACACCGGGAATCTCCAATGAATAAAATTTATTCCGAACTTTTAGCGCAAAAAAAAGAAATCGAGGATCAACTTTCTGAAGTGAAAAAATCGGAAAGAACTGCTGCGCTCAAAATGGTCAAAGAGCTCTGTGAAGAATTTCAATTCACCGCAAAAATGCTTGGACCCTCATTAGCCAAAGGGCGCAGGCGCCTAAAACCATAGCATTCATAAAAAAGAAAATTGCGCCTAGCGGCATCAGGAATCTTGATTTCCGGATACCTTGAGCGATCATAAATTACACTCAGAAATTTCAATACGAGCAAAGCAAAAAGCACGGCGCAATCACTATTCTCACAAAAAAATTTATGGCATTGACCAGTCAGCAACTGCCTCACCTGCTTAAAAAGCTTATATTGTCTTTACAAAACATAGCTTATCCCAATAATTTGGATAATTATGAGCAATTAAGAGCAGGACACCATGGCGCTATCTATTCAAGATGCAAGCTATTCTTATGGGAAAGCTGTCGCCTTGAAAAACTTTTCATCTTGCTTTGAGCCAGGCGCCGTAACCGCATTGTTAGGACCCAACGGCGCTGGAAAATCGACCCTGTTCAAACTAATTTCAGGCTTAATTCGCCGGCAAAGTGGTGACTTTTCGTTAGATGGAGAATCCTGGACCTCCCACTCACCTAAAATTTTTCAAAAGTTTGGTTTCGTATTTCAAGAACCTGCTCTTGACTCGATGCGCTCAGGATTAGCCAACCTTAAGTACGCTGCAGGGTTACATGGGCTGGACAGGCCAAAGACGAAGCAGCGCATCGAAGAAACTACATCACTAATGAATTGCAGCTCCTATGTTCACAGAGATATTCGAACACTTAGCGGGGGGGAGCGTAGACGAATCGAAATCGCTCGGGCACTAATCCATAAGCCGAAATGGCTTCTTTTAGACGAACCATCTGCGGGGCTTGATATCAATTCGAGAGCAAAACTTTCTTTAGATCTACATTCGTTAGCAAGCAACAAAGGTCTCGGAATACTCTGGTGTACTCACGTTACTGATGAACTGTGCCCACAAGACGCGCTAGTCATCTTAATCAATGGTGAGAATAGATACTCTGGATCTTGCGGTTCTCAAGACGAAATGATTCGCACATATAACCAAATGGTTGATAAACATGGATAAGCTAATCAGGCCTCTCGTTGTGATCATAGAACGGGAATTTGCGCGGTTTATATCTCAAAGAACTCGATTGATCTCTGCAATGGTTCGCCCACTATTCTGGCTTATCGTATTTGCAGCAGGCTTCAAAAGCACGCTTGGAATCGCCATTCAACCGCCTTACGCGACCTACGTAACCTACGATCTATATGTCATTCCAGGCCTAGTAGGAATGGTCTGCCTATTCAACGGAATGCAATCTTCATTAGCCATGGTTTACGACAGAGAGGCCGGAGCGATGAAGGTTCTGATGACCGCCCCACTGAGCCGCAGACTCGTCCTTGCCTACAAACTAATTGGATCTACATTAGTCTCTGTCATTCAGTCATATCTCTTTTTGTTGATTGCCATCGGTTTTGGTGTCGATTTACCAGTTTTGGGTCTAATCCAGGCATTGCCAGCAATTATTATTAGTGCTTACGTGCTCTCTCTAATCGGATTAATTCTTGCAAGTCATGTCCATGGACTTGAAAACTTTGCAGGCGTCATGAATTTTGTCATTTTCCCAAGTTTTTTTCTCTCAAGTGCTCTCTACCCCCTCTGGCAGCTTCGTGAATCAAGCGAATCTATTTACTGGATTAGTGAAATGAATCCGTTTACGCATCTGATAGAGCTTATCCGCTTCGGCTTGCACGGGGAGCCCTTTTCCACCAATACTCTTATAATCGTAGCTATAGCCTTATTCACAACAAGTTTCATTCATTTACTGTTTAAACCAGACTCTTAGGAAGTGAAGTGCCCTCAATTTTAAACAATAAAATATCCTCCTCTCTAATTCTCAGCTTCATGGCATTAATTCGGCACCGACTGAACCCTCAACGCAGGCCAGTCTGGTTAATCCATGTGCTAACGTTGATTTTAATACTCGCGTCTTCACGGCTTGCCGTTGGCTTTGAGGCCGTTATTAGCAACGAACGTTCTGGCGACCTTGTTTTTCTTGATGAGTCGGGGAATTCTTTAGACATTATCAAACTATGCAACCGCCCCCGCGGAATGGTCCAAGATCGACCAAAGAAATTACTTTACATTGCATGTTCAGACGACAATAAAGTACTCGAATTCAATCTCCAGACGAAAAAGATCATTAGAGAGTTCCTGGGAATTCCAGGCGCTATGGCCGTCACATTAAATACGAAATCCAGGCGACTATTTATTACCAATGAGGGAGCGTCAAAAGCGACTGTTTTAGATATCGATACCGGGAATTTATTGAGCACTCTTCAGACTGGGTTTGAGCCAGACGGAGTAATCGTTTCAGATGATGGAAGTCGAATTTTTGTAGCCTCCGAAAATGCAGGACTAATTCACGTCTTCGACGGCAACACATACAGCGCAATTCAATCTATTATTACAAGCCTTCGCCCAAGGCGTATGGCAATTCGAAATACCGAGCTCTGGATATCATCAGAAATGGGTAGCAGAGTAGAAATCTTTGATTTAAATACGCTTTTGAAAATAGATGAAATCATCTTCGCCCCCAAGGGATTTAGAAGTGAACAAATGACACCTGTGGACATCCTCTTTGACAGTACAAAAAAACTATCTTTTGTTGCGCTCGGAGCCGCCAATCATGTTGCCATTATTGATGCGGAAACTCGGTCAATCGAAAAGTATATTTTGGTCGGTCGGCGAGCTTGGGGATTGGGGATCACACCAGACGATGCACGCCTCTTCGTTCTCAATGGTCTCTCTGATGATGCCACTATTATAGATCTCAAAACTAGACGGCCCATCAAAACCGCTCGCACAGGTCTAGCTCCACATTCTGTAGAGGTTTTCGATAGATGATAAAAAATATTTTATTCATTACCAGCATCTTCTTTTCCAGTGCTTCAATCGCCGGCGCCTTGGAAGTCACCATCATTTCTGCTGAAGCTGAAGAAAGAATGAATCAGGGACAAAGTTTTGCTGGCATTACGGTTGAACCAGATCGACCTGTTTTGCGGGCTGTTGAACTTGCGCTCTTTGAATCAAAAACCCTTCTTCAGCGACTTGGATTTCATGATGCTCTTAATACGTTGGACATCAAGCCAGATCGGGATCTACGCGAACAACTTCTCGCCATCTCGCCATCCAGTCTTGTTATCCTAGATATTCCACTCAAAACAATGCTCAAAGTTGCGCCTATTCTGAATGAGCTTAAGCTCGTCTCTTTTAACGTAAGGCACAGCGAACCAACTCTAAGAAATTCACTCTGCATGGACTACTTATTTCATGCAATCCCATCCGATCATATGTATTTTGACGCCCTAAGTCAGTTTCTTATATACCGTGGGTGGCGGAAAGTTCTAGTCGTGCGCGGGCCATCCAAAAAAGATGATGCCCGAGCGGAGACACTGATAGTTAGTCTGAAGAAGTTCGGCGCAAGTGTTGTAGATAACCGGCAGTTCTCACTGTCCCATCACCCAGACGATCGAGACAAAAATAATCCCGAATTTTTGACTGGTGGGGCTTCTTATGACGTCGTCGCTGTTATTGATTCAGAAAAAGATTATGGCCGCTATCTTCAGTACAGCACTCGAAAAGCAAGGCCCGTCGTTGGAGATGTTGGCTTGACTCCGAAAAGCTGGCACTTCGCTCTAGAGAGATATGGGGCACCCCAATTGAATGAGCGTTACAGACACTTCAAAAAAGGTGACCCTCTCAGCTCCCAAGTCAGTATGACAGATAAAGAATTCGCGGCCTGGAGTGCTGTTAAGCTCGTTACCAATAGTCTGAGTACAAATAAAAAAATCGGAACAAACTTTGATCTCTTAAACTTACTCAAAAATCCACAATCACAGGTCGATCTATACAAAGGAACGCGAGGTTCAGTTCGCCTGTGGAATCATCAAATACGACAACCTATTCTATTGGCAACACCAGACACTGTTGTGGCCGTGGCTCCCATGCCGAAGTTTTTACACCCAAAACACTACGTCGACACGCTGGGTCTGGATGAGCCTGAATCCAGCTGTCAATTGTCTAAAAAATGATCCCTATACCTCGCTGATAAACGCCGGAGAACCACCTAGATAAAACTGCTTGGCTTTCAGGCGTTCAAAGTGATCAATCTGATGTGATACTAGAAGAATCGGGATGCTTCGTGAATGAATGATTTCAACCAAACAATCTAATAAGCGATCAATATTAAGCTGATCGAGAGACGCTGACGGTTCATCCAGAAGCAAAACATCAGGCTTAGCAATTAATCCGCGAACAATTGCGGCCCTTCGCTGCATTCCTAGAGACATTTGACCTGGTCTCAAACCAAGGCAATTGTAAAGACCAAAAGAATCTAGCCATTTGATAGCCACTTCATGTTCTTTTGAAACAAGCGCTAAATTCTCTTCTAAAGTCAACCAAGGTAGCAGCGTAGGTTCCTGGAAAACCAAAACAGATCGAATCTTTGAATTATTTTGCGCGATCGCCCGAAGCATGGTTGTTTTGCCAATACCCGAGTCACCAGACACTACCGAGCAGCCAGGATGAAGTGCCAACTGCCCTGACTGAAGCACTTCTTTACCGTCAAACTTGCAATTGGGCCAGCTGACCGTCACTACGCCATCTTTGAACATATTTCTCCAAAGGTCTTACGCACAGCCACTCTATTAATTGCATCACTACAATAAAGCTCAATGCATAAGCCAAAATCACATCAACCTCAAATAACTGAAAATATAAGTGAATTTGAAAACCGACACCCGAGGACCGCCCGATAAGCTCCACCACAAGAATCACTTTCCATGTCAGCGATAATCCCGTTCTCAACGCCGTGAATAAAAAAGGCTCGAGCTGAGGTATCCAAATGCTTCTCACCTTTTGGCTAAAGCTCAACCCATAGTTAGATGCAAATTCATCATATTTTGGATCAAATTGCCTCACCCCATCACGAACATTGACAGCAATTAATGGTGCCTTATTAATTGTCACCGCCAAAATAGCCGCAGTTTCGGTCATCCCAAGCGCAAGGTAACAGACAACAATAACGACCAATGCGGGCAAGTTTAAAAATGTAGTGACCCATGACCAAAACCAGCGATCAAGAAGCTTTATGCGACCAAGAGAAACACCGATGACTACACCAACCATCCACGCCAAACCAAATGCCATGACTACTCGAAAAAGGGTTGCACCAAGATGTGTCCAAAGCTCTCCTGTCCCGATTTCGGTCACTAATGCGTAAAATACGGCATCTGGAGGAGGCAAAACGAGCGGATCTGAAATAGCGGATACTCCCCACCACAAAAGCAGCAGGCCAAGCAAGGACAGACATGCTTCAACAATCCGCATTCAAATAACGAGAATCAGCACTTGGCTATTTCTTAATCGCAAAAAATGCACCGGCATCGAGAGATGAATCCTTCTTGATCAATTTCCCTTCACCATATTGCTTCATGAACGCAAACATTGATTCAGCGGAACTGTAATCAATCGCTTGACCAGGAACTCCTGTCCTCCATGCATCGCGAAGGGCAATAAATTCCTCCTGACTCTTTGGTTTCATCAGTGTTTTTAATTTTTCCCAGGCGAGGTCATCTGTCGCCAGAATTGATTTGGCTTCTCGGGACGCTGCATAAAGCCCCGCCACAGCTTGTGGATTGGCTTTAGCCCAAGCCTCTTTAAAAACGTAGCCGAGTAACGGGGTATCAGCGGACAATCCCAGTTCACCTGCGGCTTCTTGGACGTCAATCACCTTCCTGAATCCTTTCGCTTCCAGCTTGGCAAGATAGTGCCAAAAATTAATAACAGCATCTATTTCACCATTCATTGCCTGCTTGAATAAAAGAGGAGGCGCACCGAAAACTAGCTCATTGGATTTGGCAAGGTCGAGGCCATGCCGTTTTTTTCCTATCGCCTGAATGATGATCCAACTCTTATCTAACGGACCACCGGCGATACCAATACGCTTGCCTTTGAGGTCTTCCAGCGAGTTTATTGGCGACTTGTTTGCGACCAACATGCCACCAACGGCTTTTGAATATGGAAAGAATTGATACTGCTGACCTTTACTGCGCTGATTTGCAACCCATAGCCAGTCAGTAACAATTACATCAACCGCATCATTTTGAATCGACAACGACGATCCTTGCTTTCCGGCAACATCTATTACCTCCAATTCAAACCCATTTTTTCGGTCCAAACCAAGGTCTTTTATGGTCTGCAATTCCCATTTCACTGTCCCAAATTTCAAGGCAGCCAATTTAAGGGAGGTCGCCTCTACAGTTTGGCTGAATGAAGTAAGGATCAGCCCGCAAGCGAGGGTGAGCATAAGTAATGTTTTGGGCAAGCGAAACATCAATGTGATCTCCTGTTTCTTTCTTATCATTAATCTCGTTATCATAGCAGGATCTCGGATTGTTTTCGGGCAAAAAGGCATGAAGTTATGAGGCTGAAACTTAACGCGGGAAAATGAAAGGTGCTAAGGGCTCGCTTTGCGTTTGTGAAGTGAAATAGAGCAGCTCTTATTTTTTACTCCGATTAATTTATAATTCTCTTGCCTGGAGTGAGTGCGTGATCGACTTAACAAAATTTGCCAAAAAAATTATTTTTTTCGTGGTCGTCGTACTGGGCTTCGTTCCCGTGAATGCTAGTGAGAAAAATTATCTAATCATCAGCAACGAACGCTCAAACGAACTGACAATCCTTACCCATTCCGGTGACTTTATTCGTTCCGTAGAAACGTGCGGAAGGCCCCGGGGAATGCATCTATCATCAACCCGACGGTCTTTCTACGTGGGCTGTGCCGACGATGATCTCATTCTCGAGTACGAGCTAGACACCTTTAAAGTATTAACGCGCTTTACGAATATATGGGCCCCTGAAACGTTTGATCTTAGTCCTGATGGAGCCTCACTTTATATCTCAAACGAAGAAGATGCGGTCGCAAGTGTTCTCGATATCGAAACAGGCGAAATAATCGCAACTTATGAAACGGGCGAGGAACCAGAAGGAGTGCAGTTCACTCGGGATGGCCGATATGTATTTGTTGCCTCTGAAGTAGCTAATTTGGTTCATGTCATCGACACGAAGTCCAAACAGGTCGTTAAGGATATAATTGTCGATACACGACCCAGACGCTTCGCACTCAATGCTACTGAGACCGAGCTCTGGGTTTCAGCGGAGTTATCAAGCGTTATCAATGTTATTAACTTAAAAATGCTCGAAGTTATAGATACAATAATTTTTGATCCCCCAGGATTTCGAAAAGAACAAGTAACCCCCGTTGATGTGCTAATTAATCAGAAAGGAGATACCGCATTTGTCGCCCTGGGAAGAGCTAACCATATTGCAATGATTGATGTTAAAACTCGAGAAATTTCGGACTATATTTTGGTGGGCAGTCGTGCGTGGGGTCTTGCTTTGAGTAAGGATGAGAGCAAACTATACGTCGCTAACGGCTTATCTGACGATATGACAATAATTGACACGAAGAAACGGAAAGCAATTCGATCAGTGAAAACAGGTGAAGTGCCCTATGGGATCTTGGTTATCAATTAGAATAATTTGTTTTTTCTGTTCTGGCCTATTTATTCTGGAACAGGCTCAAGCGGCAACAATCTCCGTCGCATGGATTCACACAAAAAACGATCCATTTTATGAGCAGTTAGAGAGCTACACTAGCTACATTCTTAAAGACCAAAAACGTCCCAAGAGAGCCATTCTGTCCGCACTGACAGAAGCAAAAACCAGGGCGCGGGCGTCAGGAATCAAGTTGTCATTCAAGGCACTGGAAGTTAAAGATCTAGATGCGATAAACGACGAGCTTAATGCCTTTGATCTAGACCAGGAACTTGTCATTCTTGACCTGCCTTATGATTCTTTTTTAGATGCCATAAAAATTCTTGCCAAGAAACAAGTGACGGTGATTAACGCAAGACATCGCAATGATGAACTGAGAGGCGTTCTATGCCAACCAAATATGTTCCACACCATACCATCTAACCGGATGTATGCCGACGCCCTTGTCCAATGGCTTAAGTTTCGACGCTGGGATGAACTATTAGTCTTAACTGGACCCGGGGCAGAAAATGAGCTCTTGCGAGAGACGTTTGAATTAAGTGCTCGCCGAATGAATCTAAACATCAAATCAGTCCGAGACTTTTCAACATCAAAAAATCCAGCAGAGCGCGAGAAAAACAAAATTAGCTTCTTAACTAGGGATGCTCGATATGACGCGGTTGTAGTGTTCGACTCAAATGCTGACTTCTCTCGGTTTATTCCATTTCAAACACATTTGCCAAGACCAGTTGTGGGTGATATCGGTCTGACAGTACGTGCTTGGCACCACGCAGCTGAGCGTTTCGGAGCTCCGCAACTCAACCAACGCTTCAATAGACCGTCTGTATTAAAACTGGCATCAAATGATGAATACCCACGCCACATGTCTGATGAGGATTTTGCCACATGGGCTGCAATTAAATTCTTAGCCACGAACTTGCCAAAAAAAGCAGACATTAGCCAAAATATAAACGCCTACGAAATTTTCAATACAAACAAATCAGCATCAGTAGATCTCTACAAGGGCTCGGTGGGATCATTTAGATCATGGGATCATCAATTAAGACAGCCAATGTTTATAACGACCCACAATGCAGTCATTCACATTGCACCACTTAAAGGTTTTTTGCACCGCATCAATTACAACGATACGTTGGGTGTGGATAAGCCAGAAACAGCATGCTCATTCAATAAATAGGACGATAAAAATGAAACGTTTATATCCACTTTTCATGGCTTTTCTATTTGTACTATCGACTACGGAAACGAGAGCGTCAAATATCCTCAAACGAGCAGAGAGACTTCCTGAGATCCAAATTGATGGTGTCAGCGGATTCAGTGTCAGAGAACTTACCTTAGTTGCGGGGAATTTTTATAGATTAAAAATGACGAGTGATGGTAAAGACGAGTATTTAGTCACTTCCTCCAACGGCTTTTTTCAATCTATCTTCGTGAACGAGGTTGTCGTTAATGATCTTGAAATTAAAACCACTTCTATCTGGGGGCTTGAGTATGACGATGACGGATCAATCGAGGTATTTTTCGTTCCAATGCGAGTTGGCAAATATTCAATCGGCATTCAAGGATTAACACCAGACGGATTTATTACTCATATCTCGGTTCAATGACCTCTTGGCTTTCAAACGCCTGAACTCGAGCCAAATGAAAACGCAAAATATATTCGGCACAATCCTCTGGGTTATCGAGCTGCAATTGGTGCCCGCCGTCAACAACAAACAACTGCCCACTTGATCTCGCCGCTATATCTTGTTGAAGACGCATCCAGACGTCTTCCATTAATCCATCTGTAGAATGACTGTCCCAATCTCTTCGTCCATGCGCAAGAACCATTGCCGGCACTTGATCCCATTTCAAATGATCAACCAACAACATCGTTTTCTTCACATTACGTAGCTCGTTATAGAGTGTTGAACGTACTTTTGGCTTACGTGAAATCTGATACGCTGTTCGGGCTAATGATTCTGGCAATCCATAACCAATAACTTCTGGACTAGAAAAAATAATTGCCCTAGATGGCTTCGCTGGTAAGTCGACATTTGCTTCATTTTTTAGTCTTTCAAATTGATTCGGATGCATCGAGTCAAGAAAAACCAGCCCATCGACTGATCTGGGCGTTAAGTTCGATATCGCTACTCCAATCAGTCCACCATATGAGTGTCCAACAAATGTGATTGGTCGAGGTAACTTCAGTTGGGCAGCCAAATCATTGAACTCACTCGCGGCCCGAGTTGCCAACCGAGGCTTCTCTCCCATCGACGACCAACCATATCCAGCGCGATCATAACTGCAGACCACTACCGCATTTTTTGACAATATTGGCTGTAAAAGAGACCAATCTAAATAATTTCCACCTAATCCTGACTCAAGAATGATTGTTGACTGGCCAGAACCAGTGCAAAATACGTGATAGTCAAGGAGGCCGACCGAGACCATCTCTCCGTGGCGATAGGATATATCCGGCGCAGCTTCAACTGCCTGGAATATGCTGACTAAACTAAATAGAACGATAAACTTTATTTTAGAGATCCATAACGTGTATTTATTCAAACGCATTTCTTACGGCCTCACAATTTTTTTCACTTCCATTATCCTGGGGACAACGACTCAAGTCGAGGCTGGCGGCCATAACAAAGCCGGCGAAAATAAGCTGGTCTGCGATCTAGTCAGAGACAAGCGTATTGCGCTTGGAGATAAAGCATTGGTGCGAGAGTATTCTATGCTCCTATTGGAAGCCAGCGAGAAAGGTTGCCTAATTGAGGTCACCCGGCTTATCGAGTTAGGTGCTCTGATCAACGTCAAAGATCGACTAGCCAATACGCCAACCATTCGTGCTGCGCAAGCCGGTCAATTAGAAACCCTCAAATATTTAACTTCTCATGGAGGACGGCTGGACCAGCCTAATCTGAGAGGCGCAACAGCATTGCTAAAAGCTGTGAAAAATAACCGCAAAAAAACAATCAAATGGCTTTTAAGTCAAAATGTAGAAGTCAATGTTATAACTTTAGACAATGAAACCCCGCTTTCTCTTGCAGCATTCGATGGAAATATTCAATTTGTTAAACAACTTCTTAAAGCCGGCGCAGATCCAGCGAAGCGAGATAATACTGGTAAATCAGCACTAATTTATTCAGCTGCAAAGGGCTTTCACAATATCGTCAGCCTGTTGCTCGACGCAGGTGTTGACCCAAATGAAATTTTTATAAATGAGACAACTCCTCTCATGTGGGCTGCCGGCCACACCGCGGACACTCCGCCAGACGACGCGTTGAAAACCGTTCAGATCTTATTGCAGGCGGGCGCGACAACTTTAAATGCTGATAATCGGGACTTGACCGCGCTTGACTATGCGAATCAAACAAATCACGTAGAGATAGCGCAGCTAATAAAGAATCAATAACAAATGAACAAGGAACTCTGTAGCGGAACTTCTTAAAGGCACTACTGTCCAATCTAAACGGTGAATTAAATCGAGAGTCAATTGGGAGGCATCCATTTAAGAAGTTATTGATCACCAATATAATTAGCTAACGCACTAATATCTGAGTCTGATATTTCTTTAAAGAGAGTATTTTTTGTTGCTGCATTTAACCGGGTCTTTCGTTTAAATCCTTGCATCGTTTCTCGCAAGTAAGAGCTCTTTTGGCCCGCTAATCGCGGCGTCCCATTTAAACCGATAAAATTCGCATGACATTTCAAACATGCGTTACGCCCTCCAGAAGCAAGGATTTCTGAGGCTCGCGCATCATCTCGCCCATCCACATTAGATTCAACCTTTACCCAAGCCTGTTCAGAATAGTGATTGGCCAACGCTTTCATTTCCTTCTTAGAGAGTTCTGCTGCAATTGAGGTCATCACTGAGTGGCTTCGACGCTCGGCTTTGTAGTCCTTGAGTTGTGTATATAAATAAAAAAAATGCTGGCCTCGAATGTTGGGCGCTAGTGGATCAGCCTTCAATCCGCCACCAGCGTGGCAGCCCTCACATTGAAGAATTAACGTCGAAACCTCGTCTCCGATCGCCATTTGATTGGCTGGACCGAGAAGCAAAATGAAAAATAAGGACTTAAAGACAACAAAAAAATATTTCATTTCAACCATTTAATTATTTAATAACACTACTGGCTAGCTAAAAAATCCGCTACCGCCTTGATTTCTGAATCCGACATAGTAGAAAACAATGCTGACTTAGCCCCAGCATTCATTCTCTCCCTTTGCTTAAATGCGCGCATCGTCTCTTCCAAGTAACTAGCCTTCTGACCGGCCAGTCGTGGTATCCCATTTAAGCCCTTGTAGTTGCCATGACACTGCGTGCATTGCCCTGCAACCATCGCATTACCAGCAATTTGCTCATCTAAAACACCATTCGGAGCACGATTAATCCACTTTTGCTCAGAATAGAATTGCGCAAGTTGCTTCATCATTTTCTTGTCCAAGCCGGCAGACATCAATGTCATAATTTGATGTGATCTACGATTTGCCTTGTAGTCTTTGAGCTGAGAGTAAACATAATAAAAGTGCTGACCCTGAATTTCGGGAACTTTAGGATCATTTTCAACCACAGTTGGACCATGACACCCCTGACACACGGCCACCTGGCTATTAAATACCTCATCCGCGTTAGTGCACTGAACTACAACACTTGTTATGAAGGCTGCCAAGATCGACACCCACTTAGGTCTCATACAACCTCCTGCTTAAAATTTTCGTATATTTCTATTAATTACTAGAATGTGATCGTCCAGTATTCGTGTAGTTTTCTCGCCAATCACTGTCATGCATCCCAGCATTCAGGCAACAGGCCGTAATAGGATATTGATCCTGAGTTTGTGGTGTCAATCGGTCATCTTTTTTGCTTTTTTGAACAAACATCACGCAATTAATACCGTGAATAACGCCATTATCAGCGGATTGATCCTGCTCTACGACAATCATATCTTTTACGTAAAGATCTGAGTCTCGATATAGCTCAAGAGACTTTTGACTAACTGTAACTGTTAACGTTTTTTTCGATTCATCAACTGCGTTAGATGACAGTTCACCTACCAATAAATGGTCAATCAATAAATTTTTCAGTAACTGTGGATCATTATCAAAACCTTCCCTCATATCTTTCGAGAGGCTCTCAAATGCGTCGTTAGTTGGCGCAAAAACAGTCCACTTCCAGTTCAGAGGCAATCCCAAGCCAACGTCTAATCCGGTAGTTTCGAGATGCTTAACCAATGTTGAATATTGAGGCTGATCCCTCAAAAACTCGATAACGGAATATTCATTTGCAACCGCGCTGCAGCCGAAGAGAGATAGAATGCCGAAAATCATACCTTTGCTTACTAGCATGTACATATTTACGCTCCCGCCTAAGTGTTTCTTTAAAACAAAAAAAGCGCCTTCTGAGACAGAAGGCGCTTTTATAGGTTGGATTAATTACCAGCGAGTTTAAACGCGATAATATTATTGCCGTATTTATAGCCGAGCTGAGCGTTACCGCCAGCTGCAACTACGATGTACTGATCACCATCCACTGTGTAAGAGGCTGGTGGGGCATTGACACCCGCACCGGCTTGGAAATTCCACAGTACTGAACCAGTCTCAGAGTCATATGCTTTAAACTGCCCGTTTCCTTCACCAGCGAAAACTAAACCACCGGCTGTGGCTAAAATCCCACCAATCATTGGCTGCTCAGTCTTAACTTTCCAGCGAATTTTACCAGTATGGTAATCAACCGCAGTAACATTACCCCACTGCTCTTCACTCGGAATCACTTTGAATGCACCACCAAGCCATAATTTTCCGGCTGGGTATGGGGTACTTTCAACATGGTAGGTCATTGGCTGATGCAGATTGATGGCGTAGCTCAGACCGAGACCTGGGTCAATCGCCAAAGGTGACCACTCAACACCGCCATTTGCGCCAGGTAACATACGAGCACCTGCAGCTGTAGGCAATACCCACATATTTTCCTGTGGGACCATGGCTTCAGAATAGCGAATCAACGAACAATCATCAGCCCGGTGAGCGTAGATGTGTCCTGACTTACCACCATGAAGGATACCCTTCACCATTTTTCCACCATCATTTATATCAGTAATCACAGGCGGAGAAACGGCATCTAAGTCCCAAACGTCATGAGCGATGTACTGGAAATGGCAAACGTATTTACCAGTGTCCAAATCTATAGCAACAAGCGAATCGGTATATAAGTTATCACCCGGGCGTAACGAACCGTCCAAATCTGGCGATGGATTTCCAACAACGAAATAGATTCTATTTGTTTCCAGATCAACTGCTGGATTCTGCCAAACACCACCACCCAATGTTTCATAGGGGTCGCCCAGCTTCTTCAGTGCTGCTTTCTCGGCCTTGATGTCACGAAGCATGTCACGACCAGTTGCATCGTGTGTAGCCCATTCACCAACTGAGTTTTCTGGAATTGTGTGGAATGTCCACAGTACTTTTCCAGTCTCAGTATCAAGCGCTTTAACAAAGCCACGGATACCGTACTCGCCACCATTGGTTCCAATTAGTACTTTATTACCTACGACTGAAGGCGCCATCGTCTCAGAATAACCGAGCTCTGGATCAGCCAACTCAGTTTCCCAAATCGAGCGACCTGTCTTGGCATCCAAAGCCACCATCTTCGCATCAAGAGTCGCCATGAATACTTTATCGCCAGAAACCGCAACACCACGGTTATTCGGACCACAACAATACGTTGTGATTGGACCTAGTTTCTGTTTGTAGTGCCAAAGTTCTTCACCGGTCTTTGCATCAAGCGCATGAACGTGATTATACGATGTCGTGACGTACATGACTCCATCAACAACAATCGGCGTAGTTTCCAAAGAATCGACAATTTCTGTCTGGAAAATCCAAGCTGGAGCTAAGTTTTTCACGTTTGCTACATTGATCTGCTTGTTTGGGTAAAAGCGAGTTTGCTCGTAGTTACCATTCGTGTGCAAAAAATTATTGCCGTCCGACGCTGCTCGGTCGAGCATGTCTTGGGTGACTGTCTTCATATCTCCGTACTTTGTTGCTGCAGACACACCTGCACTCAACACCAGCGCCGAGAGGATTATTGCTAGTTTTTTCACACTAGACTCCTTGTTTATTTTTTTTAATTACAAAGCACTAAAAATTATTTTTAGCAGCGATCATAATCATTGAAAGTAAATCTACGCTACAATTTTTATTCGATCAACTTTACACCAATGAAGAAAATACTAACGCTTATTAATTTTTCTCAACGCATTGAAAAACATGATGTAAATAAAGTAAAAAACAATAATTACAAAAGCCGAGAATCAGAAAGTCAGTAAAATTTAAAAAAATGAGACTAAGTAATCAGAAATTTATCAGGGGAAAGCAGTACATGCTCAAATTAATCACACATTGCGTCTTTTTGTTTCAATGCCTAACTATTGCTGGAACCCTCTCCGCTGCAGAAAATTGGTCGCTGCAAATAGCCGAGGAGGCATTCATTAATGGAGACAGCAAAACCGCCGTCACGCATTGGCAAGGTCTCGCTGCGTTGGGTGACATAGTAGCAATGAATAATCTCGGATATGCCCACGAAAAAGGGTTGATCGTCCACCAAAACGATAAATTGGCACTTGTCTGGTACCGCAAAGCCGCAAATCATGGATTTCCAACAGCCATGTTTAATGTTGGTGAGGCACTATACGAAGGGCGAGGGACCAACTCAAATAGTGTTGAAGCATTGAAATGGCTAATTCTTGCAGGTTCAAACGGGGATCCAGAGGCTCAACGCCTCGCCTCAACGGTCTCAAAAAAATTAACTGAGTCTGACGTCAAGGAAGCTATCCAGCGAGCGAATAGGTGGCGGCCAGAAAAATAGTCTGCGTGGTGCTAATTTACAGCTAACAACCGGAATCAGCCGTAGTGCCATCAGCAAGAATAGTGTTACAGAGAACGGCCCCTTTTAGTTGTGCAGCAGTAACCTTCGCACCCGATAAATTTGCTCGAGTCAAGTTAGCTCCCGCTAGCTTCGCATCCTTGAAATTCGCATTTCTCAAGTCAGCTCCAATCAATGAAATACTTGAAAGATCTGTTTCACGAAGATAAGCATTGGACATCAGAGCGTCGCGCAAGTTGGCATTGGATAAATCAGCCCGCCTCAGATTGGCACTTTCGAGGTTCGTAGGAGCCACCTTCTTCTCGTATTTTCGCGGCTCTAAATTAGCCCCAGCCAAAATAGCATCCGACAAATTAGAGTTCATTAAATCCGAACCCTGTAACGATTTTTTACTTAAATCAGCACCGGTAAGATCGCAGTACTGACATTTGAAGGACATCAAATATTTCGATAACTGAGCGTCATCTGCTGCCCTTAACGGCATCGCCGAAACGCCGAGTACCAATCCGACTGATAAAATTAGCTTAAACATGATTAAAAGCATCCACACAACAACTGAATTTTTGCAACGTTACCCGAGGTCGCCATCGAATTGAACGGTTAAATTAGTCAAAAATTATAAAAAACATGAAAATTACCTCTTAAATGATGAAGAATTAGAGGCAATCTCCATCTATTCTGCAATCCGTTGTCGAATGTATAATTTTAGACTAGCGGACAGGAAACGTTAATATCCTCGGGGCACATGAATGTTAAAAAATTACTGACAGCAGGATAAGTACAAAATTAAAATTCGAACATAACCGTTTATAAAGTTCATCTGGCTGGGGCGATGGGCGGCTTAACTTGGCGCGTGAAGTCAACTTAGCCCACGCACTTTACGGGAATGCGCAGCGGGTGCAGAGGAACTTCGCTGGGCGCTTTAAAAATGAAGCAAGATTAAGTAGCCGACAGTCATTTATTTGTCGATTAGATCTTAAAGGCCCAGAACGATATTTACTTCAACTATTTATTCTGGCGAATTCTCTTTCCTAAAAAATAAAAAAGGAAAGCATAACGCTCACCTTAATCTTTTGCCGGGGACGGAAGGCATTGAGTTCTCCGACCCG
>Ga0209192_10001270_pt1 | contig 20623 bp, 19 predicted proteins | sample ArcticOcean_MG_C_11_FD_187433 | JGI IMG/M metagenome (GOLD analysis project Ga0209192, IMG submission 187433) | Marine microbial communities from western Arctic Ocean - ArcticOcean_MG_CB2_154 (SPAdes) (version 2) | ecosystem: Environmental > Aquatic > Marine > Oceanic | place: Arctic Ocean... | reverse complement strand
TAATGGCAGCTGCTAATAAAGACGCTTTATTTATGCATTGTCTGCCAGCTCACAGGGAAGAAGAAGTTTCTAGTGATGTAATTGACGGCAAACAAAGTGTAGTATGGGATGAAGCTGAAAATAGACTGCATGTACAAAAAGCACTTTTAGAGTATCTGTTATTAGGGAAAATTCAATGATAAGTAATGTAAAAAAAATTGTTTTAGCTTACTCAGGTGGGCTTGATACATCTGTAATTTTAAAATGGTTACAACAACAGTACAGCTGCGATGTTGTTACATTTACTGCTGACCTAGGTCAGGGAGAAGAGGTAGGGTTAGCAAGAGAAAAAGCAAAGTCCGCAGGCGTTAAGGAAATTTTCATTGAAGACCTCAGGGAAGAGTTTGTTAGGGACTATGTGTTTCCAATGTTTAGGGCTAATACTGTTTACGAAGGCGAGTACTTATTAGGAACCTCAATTGCAAGACCACTAATTGCTAAAAAGCTAATTGAAATCGCTAAAGAAACTCAAAGTAATGCAATTTCTCATGGTTCAACGGGTAAAGGTAATGATCAAGTGAGGTTTGAGCTTGGAGCTTATGCTCTGAATCCTGATATTAAAATTATTGCGCCTTGGAGGGAGTGGGATTTGCTTAGCAGAGAAAAACTAATCAAATTTGCTGAAAAAAATAATATACCGGTAGATATGAAACATAAAGATGGAGGCAGTCCTTATAGTATGGACGCAAATCTTTTACATATCTCATATGAAGGAAGGGATTTAGAGGACCCAGCTTCCTCTCCAGATGAATTAATGTGGAGGTGGACAAAGAGTCTTAAAAATGCACCGGACGAAGCAGAGGTGATAACGATTGGTTTTAATAGAGGTGATCCGGTAAGTATTAATGAAAAAATGTTAAAGCCCCATGAGATTCTGCATCAATTAAACGTGATTGGAGGAAAACATGGAATTGGAAGACTTGATCTAGTTGAAAACAGATTCGTTGGGATGAAGTCAAGAGGATGTTATGAGACACCAGGAGGAGCAATTTTATTAAAAGCGCATAGAGCAATTGAGTCTTTAACTCTTGATAGAGAAGAAGCTCACTTGAAGGACGAATTAATGCCAAAATATGCATCAATTATATATAACGGATTTTGGTGGTCGCCGGAAAGACTTGCGCTCCAATCTCTAATAGATACAACTCAATCTAAAGTTAATGGGTGGGTTAAGATAAGTTTAATTAAAGGTAATATAATAATTATGGGCAGAGACAGTAAAAATTCTTTATTCGATTCAAATATTGCAACATTTGAGGATGATAAAGGCGCTTATGACCAAAAAGATGCTGAGGGCTTTATTAAAATAAATGCTTTGAGGATGAGGATTGCCGGTAAGCAAAAAAAATAAATAAAAAAAAGGAGATTAAGATTATGCCTTCATTTGATATAAGCTCAGAAGCCAATATGGTAAATATAAAAAATGCAGTTGATGTTTCAGGCAGAATGGTTGATAACAGGTATGATTTTAAAGGCTCTAGTGGGAAGGTTGAGCTTTTAGAAAAAGAGATGACTATTAATGTTTATGGTGATTCAGATTTTCAGTTAAATCAAATTAAGGATATCTTATTTCCTGCTATGGAAAAAAAAGAGCCCGATAGTTCAAGGAGGATTGTTTCAAATGAAATTGAGCAAATCTCCGGAAACAAAGCTAAGCAATCTTTGTCGATTCAAACTGGAATTGATATTGATTTAGCAAAGCAAATTGTCAAAACAATCAAAGAGTCTAAGATGAAGCTTCAAGCAAGTATTCAGGGCGACTCAGTAAGGATTAGTGGGGCTAAGAAAGATCTACTCCAAGATGGCATAGAACTTGTAAAAGCTAACCACAAAGACTTCCCTTTAAACTTCGGAAACTTTAGAGATTAAATCTATGGCTCAGACTCTTTATGAGAAATTATTTTCAAGGCACGTTATTAAAGAGAATAAAGATACTTATTTAATTTATATTGATAGGCATTTAGTTCATGAGGTAACAAGCCCTCAAGCTTTTGAGGGAATAAAGTTAGCCAATAGAAAAATTTGGAGAACTAAATCAATCCTTGCTGTCCCCGACCATAACGTTCCTACAACTAATCGTGTGGATGGTATTGAGGATCCAGTCTCTAGAATTCAGATTGAGACACTTGACAAAAATTGCAAAGACCATGGCTTAAACCAATTTAAAATGAATGACCCTCGACAAGGTATTGTTCATGTTATTGGACCAGAACAAGGCTCGACATTACCTGGCATGACTATAGTTTGTGGAGACTCTCATACTAGTACTCACGGTGCTTTTGGCTCACTAGCTATGGGCATTGGTACCTCTGAAGTCGAACATGTCTTAACAACCCAATGTCTTTTAATAAAAAAATTGAAAACTATGCGCATTGAGGTGGGGGGAGAATTAACTACTGGGGTAACAGCAAAAGATGTCGCACTTTCAATAATTGGCTTGATTGGTACGGCAGGAGGAAATGGTTATGCAATTGAATTTACAGGTAATGTTATTAGATCAATGTCTATGGAAAATAGAATGACGTTATGCAATATGGCAATTGAAGCAGGCTCTCGAGCAGGTATGATTGCTGTCGACCAAAAGACACTAGATTACCTTGAAGGGAAACCGTATTCTCCAAAAGGGGCATTATGGAACAAAGCAGTGATTGATTGGGAAAAATTAGTTAGTGATGAAGGTGCTGTTTATGATAAGTGTATCGAGGTTGATGGATGCTTAATCGAGCCTCAGGTGACTTGGGGAACATCACCAGAAATGGTCATTAGTATTAATGAAAAAATTCCAAACCCGAAAAGCTTTAAAGATAAAACCGTTCAAAAAGATTATCAGCGAGCATTAAATTATATGGACCTTAAGCACGGACTTTTTCCTAACGAAATATCTTTGGATAAGGTTTTTATTGGGTCATGTACAAATTCTAGGATTGAAGACTTAAGGGCCGCTGCTAATATTGTTAGGTCTAAAAAAGTAGCAAAAAATATTAAATTAGCATTAGTAGTTCCTGGTTCTGGTTTGGTTAAAAAAGCTGCCGAAAATGAAGGTTTGGATAAAATTTTTATTGATGCAGGTTTTGAATGGAGGGAGCCAGGATGCTCAATGTGCCTTGCAATGAATGCAGATAAGTTAGAGCCGGGCGAAAGGTGTGCATCAACTTCAAACAGAAATTTTGAAGGTAGACAAGGGCAAGGTGGGCGCACTCATCTTGTTAGCCCAGAGATGGCAGCTGCAGCAGCTATTTATGGTAAATTTACTGATATTAGGGAAATCGATGGATCCAATTAAAAGACATACGGGGATAGTAATACCCATTGATCGAGCAAATATTGATACAGATGCCATAATTCCAAAACAGTTCTTAAAGTCAGTTAAGAGATCAGGGTTCGGTCCAAATTTATTTGATGAATGGAGATACCTTGATCATGGTGAACCAGAACAAGATAACTCTCTAAGGCCGCTGAATACCGATTTTATTTTGAATAAAGAAAGATATTTGGGTGGTTCCGTCCTAGTTACTAGGGAAAATTTTGGTTGTGGTTCTAGCCGAGAGCATGCTCCCTGGGCTTTATTGGATTTTGGTATTCGCGTTATTTTGGCCTCAAGTTTTGCGGATATATTTTACGGAAATTGCTTTAAAAATGGTATTTTACCTGTTGTCCTACAGGAAGATGTTATAGATAAAATTTTTACCAACACATTCCGCAATATTGGCTATTCATTAAGCATTGATCTCGAATGCCAAGAAGTGAAGCATGAAGAACTTCTTTTATCTAATTTTGAAATCGATGACTTTCAGAAACATTGTTTGATAAATGGCCTAGACCATATCGGCCTCACGTTAAAAGAAAAAATGGCTATAGAAACCTTTGAAAAAGAATACTATTTGAAATTTCCGTGGTTAAATTAAGGCTAAATTTATGAAAATTTCTGTATTACCTGGAGACGGAATTGGACCTGAAATTGTAAATCAGGCAATTAAGATTTTAGAGTTCTTTAAATTAGATAAAGACCTTGTTCAAAATAAAATTGGCGGTATTGCTTTTGAAGAGTTTGGTGACCCCCTTCCTGAGGCAACACTATTAAGCGCTTTATCTGCTGACGCAGTTTTATTGGGTTCAGTGGGTCACTGGAAGTACAACGATCTTCCAAGAGACAAAAGACCTGAGCAAGGTTTGTTGAGGATTCGTAAAGAATTGCAATTATTTGCAAACTTAAGGCCAGCTACAATGTTTTCTGAATTAATCGACTCGTCAAGTTTAAAGCCTAATCTCGTAAATAATCTTGATCTTATGATTATTAGAGAGCTTACTGGCGACATATATTTTGGAGAACCTAGGGGCATCCATAAGGATAATGATGGAGAAAGATTTGGTATTAATACGATGAGGTATTCAGAGTCCGAGATAATACGAATCGCTCATGTTGCTTTTACCGTTGCAAGAAAAAGATCAAAAAAATTGTGCTCAATCGATAAGGCAAATGTTCTTGAAACAACAGAGCTATGGCGAGAAATTATGATTGAGGTAGCTAGTGAATATAATGATGTAGAGCTTACCCATATGTATGTTGATAACGCTGCAATGCAACTTGTAAGAGAGCCAAAACAGTTTGATGTAATTGTTACTGGGAATATTTTTGGCGACATTTTATCAGATCAAGCGTCAATGCTCACCGGATCGATTGGCATGCTTCCATCAGCATCCCTTGATAAAAATAAAAAGGGAATGTATGAGCCAAGTCACGGCTCAGCACCAGACATTGCTGGACTAGATAAAGCAAACCCTTTAGCAACAATTCTATCGTTAGCTATGATGTTTAGATATACTTTTAACGATGAAGATAAGGCAAAAAAAATAGAACTTGCAGTTAAGGAGACATTAGCTGATGGACTTCGAACTCAAGATATACTTTCCAAGGGCACTGAATTAGTTGGTTGCGAAGCCATGGGAAATGCTGTCGTTGAAAGATTAAGGGAAATATAATATGAAAAAAGTTGGCTTTATTGGCTGGAGAGGTATGGTTGGCTCAGTTCTTATGCAAAGAATTGAAGAGGAGTCTAATTATAAAGACATCGAATCATTCTTTTTTTCCACATCACAAGTAGGACAAGCTTGCCCAAAAGAATATGCTAAAGACCCTATTCTTTTAGATGCATCTGATATTTATGCTTTATCTAAAATGGATATAATTTTATCTTGTCAGGGAAGTGATTATACAAAAAAAATATTAAAACCATTGAGGAAAAGTGGGTGGAATGGTCATTGGATTGATGCCGCGTCTGAATTAAGAACGAATGATGATGCCGTAATTGTTTTAGATCCAATTAATCAAAAATCTATAGAAACAGCATTTGATAAAGGGATTAAGAATTGGGTTGGTGGAAACTGCACTGTCTCACTTATGCTTTTAGCAATTCAAGGTTTGATTTCTGAAGGAGTGGTTGAGTGGGTTTCATCAATGACTTATCAAGCAGCTAGTGGCGCAGGAGCAGAAAATATGAGGGAGTTACTCCTACAAATGGGGCAACTTCATAGCTCTGTCGAAGGCAAGCTAAATATAAAAAATGTAAATATCCTAGATTTAGATAAAGAAGTTCAGGGCACTATAAACTCTAAGAATTTAAGTACTGATTACTTTAAAGTGCCACTGGCAGGAAGCCTTATCCCATGGATAGATGATGATTTGGGAGATGGCTATAGTCGAGAAGAGTGGAAAGGAGGAACTGAAACAAATAAAATTTTAGGGTCTGAGTTCAACTCAATCAATGTTGATGGAATATGTGTTCGAACTGGAGTAATGAGGTCACACAGTCAAGCCTTAACTATTAAGTTGAATCAAAGTTTATCCCTGGAAAGAATTAACGATTTAATATCATCTGGAAATTCATGGGTAAAATTAATTCCAAATGTGAAAGATTTATCAATGAAAGAGTTAAGTCCAGCTGCTGTTTCAGGTAAACTTGATATTGCGGTAGGAAGAGTTAAAAAGCTTAACTTAGGAGATAATTATATTTCTGTTTTTACTGTTGGTGATCAGTTGTTATGGGGTGCTGCAGAGCCAATTAGACGAATGTTAAAGATTCTTGTAAATAAATAGGGTACTTAGAAAATAGAATGCAAATAAATTTAAAGAATATAGTTTTGTTTTGTTGTTTTGTTGTTTTTTCACAGCATTTGTTTGCGCTTCAGCTAGGCGACATCAAGGTAAATTCAACTCAAGATCAAAAGCTGAATGCAAGTATTAAGTTAACCTTATCTGATAATGAAAGTTTAGATGATTTAAATCCCTCCGTTGCTGGCAAAGAAGCTTACATATCAAGATCAATTGACAGATTTGATATACATAGCGATATTCAAATGGTTATTAAAAAAACAGCAAAGGGAGCTGTTTTACTTCTATCATCGAATCTATTAGTCAAAGACCCATTCATCGATTTATTAATTCAGATCGATAGCCCAAAAGGGAGGAATTACGCAGAATACACTGTGTTACTAGACCCACCTCCCCCTGGACAAGAAATAAAAAAAGAAGAATCAAAGCCTGCACCCAAAGCGGTTGAAAAGCCTGCACCTAAAGTGGTTGAAAAGCCTGCACCTAAAGCGGTTGAAAAGCCTGCACCTAAAGCGGTTGAAAGAAAGAATGTTAAATCTAAAGCTGGACAAACCTTGTATCAAATAGCTAGAAACAATAAGCCTTCAAAGGTAACTATTGAGCAAATGGTTGTCGCAATATTTCAAATTAATCCCAAATCATTTTCTAAAAGTAATCTAAATGGACTTTTAGTAGGACAAAGCCTCGAGCTGCCGAAAGAAAATTATTTTGAGAGCTTGTCTTACTTTGAAGCCAGAAAAATTCTGAGAGAGCAGAATAAGGAATGGAAACTACTAAAAACAAAGGCTCAGCCTAAAAAAATAAATATTAGTAACGATATTAGTGAAAATAAAATTAAATTGTTAGAGCAGGAGCTAGCGGAAACCAAAAGAAAGCTTTTGGAAAAAACTAATGAAATAACAGAAAAACAAAAGCCAGAGGTTGAAACTAATATCCCAAAGAAAAAAGCTGAGCCAAAAAAAGCTGAGCCAAAAAAAGCTGAGCCAAAAAAAGCTGAGCCAAAAAAACTCGAAGCAGTTTCAGGGGATGAGAAGCAAGAAGATGTGAGGGAGCCTAAGTTAAATCAAGCTGAAACTTTTAAATCCTCAATTTCTAATCCTAAGGATGACATAATAAACGAAATCATTCTTGAGAATGAAGAAAATAAAAAAGAACTATCTACTTTGCATATGTTGTTATTAACAGGTCTTTTAGTTTCTCTTATTGGCTTACTTGTAACCTTATCTAGAAGAAGAAAGGCTAAGCAAACGTTAGATAGTAAAATTTATGCTGACTTAAATTCTAATAATGAAGATGATGATGATATTTTATCGAGCTTACAATCTGGTAGAGAATTTATTGATTTATCTGATAAGGATGAATACTCATCCTCTGAATCAATTTCGGAAAGACCTCAATCCAATGAACAGAGCAATTCAAATAAAGATGAAGATAAAACATAGACTTGTATGCGTGATTCATTTTTTTTAATATCTGCAATATTATTCTTGATAATCGTAAATTTTTTTACTATAAAAGTTAATCTTTTAGTAACAATATTTTTTTTTATTTTATTCCTATTAAAAAAAATATCATTCTTAGGATTTCTTAGTAAAATTAAATTTTTCTTAATTGCTTTATTTCTTATATATGCTTTAGCAACCCCTGGAAAAGTTTTATATTTTTATTATTTTGTATCAATAACTCAAGAAGGAATTTTATTAGGAAGCAATAATTTACTTAGATTACTGAATACTTTTATGACTATTTTTTTATTAATGAAAATAGTTAAAAGGAATTCTTTAATTGGGTTTATTGTTAAGTTTGCCTACCCATTTAAATACTTAAATTTGGATATTGATCGACTGACAGCAAGGCTTTATTTAACATTAACTTACCTGGAATATTATAAAAATTACACTTTTAAATTTTCTAATCTATTAGATGAAATAAATAAAAATACAAAACATCAAGGCTTTAAAGAACTACGTTTTATCCAAAAGGTTCAACCAACCTACGAAGACTTATTTGTAGTAATAATAGTTTTTTCGATTTTTTTTCTAATTACATATTTTAAATTTATATGAGAATAGCTGCATCAGTTGAGTTTATCGGAAGCAGTTTTTCTGGTTGGCAAAAGCAATTAAAAGTTAATACTGTCCAAGGTGAGATTGAAAAAGCTTTATTTAATGTTACGAATAAGAAAATATCTTTAACTGCAGCAGGACGAACAGATGCCGGGGTTCATGCGTTAAGCCAAATTGTACATTTTGATGTTGATATAATTAGACCTATGCATTCATGGGTAAAAGGAATAAACGCACACCTTCCTGACTTAATCAAAATTAAATGGGCAAAGATTGTATCGGAAGATTTTCATGCAAGATATTCTGCAAAATCACGAAAGTATCAATATTTATTATTAAGCCAACCAATTGCTTCTGCAATATGGAGCGACAGATGTGGGTGGACATTTTATGAGCTAGATTATAATCTTTTGCTTTCAGCCTCTAAAAAATTCTTGGGTAAGCATAATTTTGATGCCTTTAGATCCTCGGAATGCCAAGCTAAATCTCCGATTAGAACCATAAAGATAGTAGAGGTAAAGAAATTTAATAATTTCTTTTTATTTACCTTTGTCGGAGACGGCTTTCTTCATCATCAGATAAGAAATATGATGGCCACAATTATTAAGGTGGGTAGGGGTGATATGAATGTAGATTACATAGATGAATTATTTGATAAACAGAATAGACATTTAGTACCTGCCACTTTTTCTCCTAGTGGTTTATATCTTGCTAATATCGAGTATGATGAATCTTTTAATTTACCTGATCAACAAAATCAGTTAAGTATATTCAATAAATAAAAGTTATGAAAATAAAAATAAAAATTTGCGGTATTACTAATGAAGTAGATGCTTTATCAGCTTCAGATCTAGGAGCCGATGCGCTAGGCTTTGTCTTTTATAAAGATAGTCCAAGATATGTTGACCCAAGAGATATAGTTAATTTATGTAAGAATATAGGACCTTTTGTGACTAGAGTTGGTTTATTTGTTGACGCAGATGTGACTCAAGTTAGACAAGCTATCCATGCCTCTAGTATTAACTGCTTACAATTTCATGGTAATGAGACTGAAGATTTTTGTAATGAGTTTGGACTACCTTATATTAAATCTATTTTAATGAAAGACGATATTAATTTGTTAGAATGTTGTAATAGATATCAATCTGCTTCAGCCATACTGCTTGATACATATTCTGATTCTTTAAAGGGTGGGACTGGTTTAAAGTTTGACTGGAGTGTGATCCCAAAAGACTTACCATGCAAGTTAATAGTGGCTGGGGGCCTTAATAATAATAATGTCTCAGAACTAATTAATGAAATAAATCCTTATGGTGTTGATGTAAGCGGAGGGGTTGAGATTGAGAAAGGTAAAAAAGATTATAATTTAATGAAAGAGTTTATTTTAGGAGTTAATAATGCAGCCGTATGATTTACCAGATGATTTTGGACACTTTGGCCAATTTGGAGGAACCTTTGTTGCCGAAACTTTAATTGAAGCACTTGATGAATTAAAAGATATGTACGGCAAATATAAAGACGACCCAGATTTCCTACGTGAATTTCATAGCGATTTAAAACACTTTGTTGGTAGACCAAGCCCTATTTATTTTGCTGAAAGACTTACAAAAAAAATCGGTGGAGCTAAAATCTATCTTAAGCGTGAAGACCTTAATCACACAGGAGCACACAAAGTCAATAATACTGTTGGCCAAGCCCTTTTGGCAAAAAGAATGGGTAAACCACGTGTTATTGCAGAAACTGGAGCAGGGCAACATGGGGTTGCTACAGCTACAATTGCAGCAAGGTTAGGTCTTGAGTGTGTTGTTTATATGGGCTCTGAAGACGTTAAAAGACAATCGCCTAATGTGTACCGAATGAAGTTATTAGGGGCTACCGTTGTCCCTGTAGAAAGTGGTTCTAAAACACTAAAAGATGCATTAAATGAAGCGTTAAGAGATTGGGTGACAAATGTATCAAATACATTTTATATTATTGGAACAGTGGCGGGGCCGCATCCTTATCCGATGATGGTTCGAGATTTTAACTCAGTGGTTGGTAAAGAATGTTTGACTCAGATGCCAGAAATAGCAGATCAACAACCTGATGCAATTGTTGCTTGTGTGGGAGGTGGATCAAATGCAATGGGAATTTTTTATCCTTACATAGATAATAAATCTGTTGAATTAATAGGTGTTGAAGCTGCAGGTGATGGAATTGAAACTGGAAAGCATGCTGCTCCCTTAACCTCAAACAGTGCAATAGGAGTTTTGCATGGTAACAGAACATACTTAATGCAGAATGATGAAGGGCAAATTATTGACACGCATTCGGTCTCAGCTGGATTAGATTATCCAGGGGTTGGACCAGAGCATTCTTGGCTTAAAGACTCAGGAAGAGCAAAGTATGTAGCGATTACTGATGATGAGGCTTTAAAAGCTTTTCATAACCTTTGTAGAGTTGAGGGAATAATCCCCGCTCTTGAAACAAGTCATGCCTTAGCTTATGCAGAAAAGATGGCAGCAAAAATGTCTTCTGATAAAGTCATTTTAGTTAATTTATCCGGGAGGGGTGACAAAGATATTAATACCGTAGCAGATATCTCTGGCATTTCATTGTAAAAATTATGTCTAGAATACAAAGTTACTTTAAATCATTAAAAGAATCTAATAAAAAAGCCTTAATACCATTTATTACTGCAGGAGACCCGCACCCATCAGAAACTGTTAAATTAATGCATGCTTTAGTGACCTCAGGTGCTGATATGATTGAGCTAGGGATTCCATTCTCAGATCCGATAGCGGATGGGCCAGTCATTCAAAGAGCAAGCGAGAGAGCATTAAAAAATAGTGTTGGTATAACCTCTACGATAAAACTTGCAGCTGAATTTAGGAAAGAAAATAAAGATACTCCTGTTATCTTAATGGGATACGCAAACCCAATTGAAGCGATTGGGATTGATAACTTTATAGATTTAATAAATGATGCGGGTGTTGATGGCGTCATTACTGTTGACTACCCTCCTGAAGAGTCTTCTGTTTTTGTTTCAAAGCTTAGGAAGTATGATATCGATAGTATTTTTTTGCTTTCTCCGACGACTGATGACGATAGAATTAAGTTGATAGTTGACCAAGCATCTGGTTTTTTATATTACGTATCGTTGAAAGGGGTCACTGGATCAGCAAATATTGATATTCAGCAAGTAGCTGATAGGGTTAAAAATATTCAGAAACATACAGATTTACCAATTGCAGTAGGTTTTGGAGTCAGGGACGCTAAAACAGCAAGTGAAGTTGCATTAGTTTCAGACGCAGTGGTTATTGGAAGTAGGATTGTTCGTGAGATAGAGGATGCAGACCCAGACAATCTTATACCTAAAATAAATTCTTTGATGACTGAAATTAAGAGTGCAATAGATTCGAAGAGAGAAAAATAATATGAGTTGGTTAAAAAATGCTATCCCACCTAAGATCAAAAGAATTTTGGGTAAGGTTAAGAAAAGTATGCCTGAAGGGCTTTGGCACAAGTGCCCGGCTTGTCAGTCTGTTTTATATAGAACGGATCTAGAAAAAAATAATCAAGTCTGTCCAAATTGTAGTTTTCATAATCGAATATCTGCAAGAGAAAGGTTGGATTTACTTTTAGATTCTCCTGGTCGCATTGAACTAGGACAGAAAATATCGCCAATTGATCCCCTAAAATTCAAAGATACAAAGTCATATGAATCAAGAATTTCATCTTCCCAGGAGTCGTTAAATGAAAATGATGCTCTTATTGTTCTTAAGGGTAAAATTGAGTCACTACCAGTCATTATCGCTGTTTTTGAGTTTAAATTTATGGGCGGCTCTATGGGGTCGGTTGTCGGTGAAAAATTTGTTATTGGATTGAATGATGCAATTAAAAATAAATCTCCATTTATTTGCATAACAGCAAGTGGAGGAGCACGAATGCAAGAGGGCTTACTATCACTAATGCAGATGGCAAAGACGAGTGCGGCTTTAACAAAACTGAGCAAGGCGAAACTTCCATTTATTTCAATTCTAACTGATCCAACCATGGGGGGGGTATCAGCTAGCTTTGCAATGTTAGGTGATATTATTATTGCTGAGCCGAAAGCATTAATAGGTTTTGCAGGTCCTAGGGTAATTGAGCAAACAGTAAGAGAGAAGCTACCTGAAGGATTCCAAAGATCAGAATTTCTTTTAGAGCACGGGGCGATTGATATGATTGTTGATAGAAGACAGTTACGTAAAACAATTACAGGGTTAATTTCCCACCTTAATACTCAATAGTGAATCCATTATTAAATGAATCGTCTTCATTGAGTGAGTGGCTCACTTACATTGATGATGTTAGTCCTAAAAAAATAAATTTAGATCTTGGTCATATTTTAAAGGCGAATAAGCATCTTGGAATAAAGCCTAATTTTCCTATAATTTTAGTAGCAGGGACAAATGGAAAAGGTTCAACTTGCGCTTTTTTAGAGTCAATCTTCACTCAAGCAAAATATAAGGTTGGTTGCTACACATCACCTCATTTGTTTGAATTTAATGAAAGAATAAAAATCAATCAAATTCCTTGTGGCGACCAAGATATTTCTAAGGCAATTAATTTCATTGATAAAAATAAAAAAAAAGAACCGCTTACATATTTTGAAATTACTACTTTAGCTGCGGTCAATATTTTTTGTGAAAATAAAATTGATTTAGCTATTCTTGAAGTAGGTTTGGGTGGTCGACTAGATGCAGTAAATATATTTGAGCCTGATATTTCCATAATAACTTCAATAGCGTTAGATCATCAAGATTACCTTGGGACCTCTATTGAAGAAATTGCATTTGAAAAATCAGGTATTTTAAGATCAAACAAGTATTCTATTATTAACTCTAGGACAGGTGTGGATACAATAATTGAATATGGGAAAAAGATTAATACAAACCTATCCTTAGTAGGAGTTGATTATTCAGTTTTCGAGGACAAAGGAGGATTGACCTACCATTCTAAAGACTTAAGTCTTTCAGAATTACCATATCCAAACTTAGCAGGAGAAAAGCAAATAGAAAATCTAGGTGCTGCTCTCCGTGCAATTGAGTTAATGAGTAAAAGTTTTAATGTGACCAAGGACAATGTAGGCAGTGGAATTATTAATACAAATCTCAAAGGCCGCATGGAGATATTTAGTCTGAATCCATTAATACTTTTAGATGTTGCTCATAACGAAGAGTCGGCTATAGCTTTGTATAATTTTGCTAGTAAGAAAAAAAATAACGGGAAAGTTTTAGCTGTATTCTCAATACTTGCTGATAAATCAATTGAGTCAGTTATTAGCCCTTTTATAAATTTAGTTGATGAATGGTATATAAGCACTATTGACCATCCAAGAGCATTGCCTGCAAAGGAGATTGGAGCAATAATTAATAAACAAACAGAAAATGTAAAAATATGTATTTTTTCAAACTTACAGGCTGCATATAAAAATGCAAGAAAAAATATCGCAGCTAATGATAATATAATAGTATTTGGTTCTTTTTTCACTGTAGCGCAAGTTAATTTAAGAGAATAATAAAAGAGAATAATAATGAATAATTCTACTAATGTTGTTAATAAAACAGTACTAATAAAGCGTGCAAAAAGAAGACTTCTTGGGGCACTTACTATTTTAATTTTGATAATTATTTTGTCTTATTTTTTTATTAAAAATGAACATGAAGTTATTCGTGATAACGATGTAAGGATATCTTTTCTTGAATTACCTATTTCAAATAATAAGAAAGGAAAATCAAGTAATCATAAGCCAGATAATGATGACGGCATTTATTTGAAGGCGAAAACAATTTCAACTTCAGTTGTAGTGAAAGATAAGGGTATTTTGCTTCAAGCGGATAACCCAACTTTTTTTATACAAATTGGGGTTTTTTCTGATACCAAGAATGCTAAAAGACTACGGGAAAAAATTAGTGTAATTGGAATTAATACCAAAGAAGAGAGGGTGATCCTTGCTGGTAAGGATAAAATAAAATTAACAACTGATTTTTTTAGTTCAAAAAAAGAGGTTAATTCAATTTTACTTAAGCTAAAAAATTCTAATTTACCAGGAATAGTTAAGGAGGTTAAGTAAAATTTATGACTTATATTGACTATTTTCTTATTTTAATAATTTTACTATCTTTATTTTTCGGCTGTTATCGTGGTTTTGTTAAAGAGCTGCTCAGCGTTCTTGGATGGGTATTAGCCTTTTATCTATCAAACCGGTTCGCAGAATTTTTTGTAACAATACTCCCTTTTGAATTCGAAGCTTCAGTAAAATTTATTGTTAGCTATCTTTCTATTTTCATTACCGTGTTAATTTTTTCATCTTTAATTATTAAGGCCCTAAATAAATTTTTTAAACATATTGGGTTAGGGTTTTCTAACTTTATTTTAGGTGGTCTTTTTGGCATTTTTCGTGGAATTTTAGCTGCTTACCTCTTAATTTTTCTTGTTGAAAGAACGTATTTTGTTGTTAACCCAGTATGGCTTTACTCACCAACAGTTCCAGTAGTTAAGTTATTTGTTGAAAAAACACTATCTTATTTACCAAATGAATGGAGTAACAAGGTAAAATATGACGATTCTGTCACCTAAATAAGGGTGTTGTTATGTGTGGAATAATTGGGATAGTTGCTAACGACCCTGTAAGCCAAATGCTCTATGATGGTTTGTTAGTTCTTCAGCACCGCGGACAAGACGCAGCAGGTATAGCTACATGTGATAAAGGCCTCTTCAACATGCATAAAAATAATGGCCTTGTTAAAGATGTATTTTATAATCGTCATATGCGAAATTTAACAGGAAATATCGGTATAGGTCATGTTAGATACCCCACTGCTGGATCAACATCTGCAGCAGAAGCTCAGCCTTTTTATGTCAATTCCCCTTACGGCATAGTACTTGGGCATAATGGCAACCTAACAAATTCTGATAAATTAAAAGAAGAGTTGTTCAAGCAAGATTTACGGCACATCAATACAAATTCTGATTCAGAGGTTCTTCTTAACGTTCTAGCTCATGCAATAGAAAAATCAACGCAAAATAATGTTTTAACATCCGATATAATTTTTGATGCAGTTAGCTCTGTTTACAAAAGATGTAAGGGTGCATTTGCAGTTGTGTCAATGATTAATAATTTTGGATTACTCGCTTTTAGAGACCCGCATGGAATAAGACCATTAGTTATTGGAGTAAAGCAATCTTCTGAAGGACCTGAATATGTTGTGGCTTCTGAAAGCGTAGCCTTGGATGTATTAGGATTCAAACTCCTGAGGGATGTAGAGCCAGGAGAAGCAATTTTTATTGATTTAGATGGAAATTTTTATTCCAAATTATGTGAAATTGAATCTAAAAGAGCCCCATGTATTTTTGAATATGTTTACCTTGCCCGACCAGATTCCATGATTGATAATGTTTCTGTTTATCAAACAAGACTTAATATGGGTCGATCTTTGGCCAATAAGATAAAAAAAGAATGGTCTCATTTAAAGATAGATGTCGTAATTCCAATTCCTGACACCAGTCGCCCAAGTTCACATGAGGTTGCTTTGGCACTTAAAGCAGAATTTAGAGAAGGGTTTATAAAAAATAGGTATATAGGTAGGACGTTTATCATGCCTGGACAGGCCTTAAGAAAAAAATCGGTTCGTCAAAAACTTAACCCAATTCAAGTTGAGTTTTCTGGAAAAAATATTTTATTAATTGATGACTCAATTGTCCGAGGAACCACCTCTAAAGAAATAATACAGATGGCTAGAGATGCAGGTGCTAAGAATGTATATTTTGCATCAGCGGCACCTCCTGTAAAATATCCAAATGTTTATGGTATTGATATGCCATCCAGGACAGAATTAGTAGCATTTGATAAAACTGATGAAGAAATATGTATGGCAATAGGGGCTGATAAACTAATCTACCAAGATCTCGACGAGCTTAAGAGAAATATAACTCAAGAAAACCAAAGCTTAGATAACTTTGATTGCTCTTGCTTTGATGGTAAATATGTTACAAAAGATATAGATGAAGGTTACTTAAATAAAATTGAAGCATTAAGGGCTGATGATAATCTTATTTCCGATATCCAATCAACATCTCAATTAGATTTAAATCTTGATTCTCCCGCTATGGAAGAGCAAGGTTAAAAATACTGAAGCTTACTTGTAATTTTATTTAAAAAGCATAGTATAAATATAAACGCCGTTTTGATTCAGCTTGCAGGGCGTAAAAAATTTTCTGCTAAACCGATTGACACCCGTTTTAGCAAATCAGTGCTTAGCGGGTTTTTTTTATTTTAGTACTAGTATAAAATTGAAAATATTGCGCAGAGCAAATAAATGATTCTCAGTAAAAATTTACGGGTGGATTTATGTCAACTTGCTTCACCCAGACATCTGTTAAAGAAGCTAAATAGTGATTAAAAACTTAAATGAAAAATAATAAAAAATTTGAAACAAATTCGATTAGAGCTGGATCAATAAGATCTAATCAGGGAGAGCATTCTGAAGCATTGTACTTAACATCAAGCTTTATTTTTAAGGATGCTGAGGAAGCTGCTGCTAGATTTGCTAATACCGATGAGGGTAATGTTTATTCTAGGTTCACAAATCCATCCGTAAGTATGTTTGAAGACAGATTAGCTGTTCTTGAAGGGGCGGAACAATGTGTTGCAACTTCTACTGGTATGTCAGCGATATTGGCTTGTGTTATGAGTCTTTGTAATACTGGAGATCATATTATAGTTTCAAAAAGTGTTTTTGGAACAACTGTAAAGCTATTTGATAACATACTAACCAAATGGGGCTTAAAGGTTACTTATGTTTCCTTGACTAAATTAAATGAGTGGAAATCAGCCGTTAAACCTAATACAAAGTTATTTTTTGTTGAAACGCCCTCGAACCCATTAACTGAAGTTTGTGATATTACCTCCTTATCGGAACTAGCTCATGAATCAAACAGTTTACTGGTTGTTGATAATTGTTTTTCTACACCAGCACATCAATTGCCAATTAAGTTCGGTGCTGATGTAATTATTCATTCTGCAACAAAATATCTAGACGGACAGGGTAGATGTTTGGGCGGTGCGGTTTTAGGGAAAAAAAATAAAATGAGTTTTGTTGCTAATTTTTTAAGATCTGCGGGAACATCAATGAGCCCCTTTAATGCATGGATATTTTTTAAAGGTTTAGAGACTTTAAAGTTAAGGATGGATGCGCATGCAACTAAGGCGATGGATCTTGCGTTATGGCTTGAGGATCATGAATCAGTGGTCAGAGTATACTATCCAGGACTCCCCTCACACCCACAGCATGCTTTAGCTATGAAGCAACAATCATCGGGGGGTGGCATTGTTTCTTTTGAAGTTTCCGGACATAAAAAAGAAGCTTGGGATTTGATTAATTCAACAAAGTTAATTTCTATAACAGCTAACCTGGGCGACACTAGGTCGACAATCACTCACCCGGCTTCCACCACCCACTCTAGGTTAAGTCAACAGGAACGAGATGACTCTGGAATTAAAGATAATTTAATAAGAATAGCGGTCGGCCTAGAAGATATTGATGACATTAAAGCAGACCTATCGCACCTTTAATTTATGCAGCTTTGATGAATTTTTTGTTCAATATACATGTTAAAATATCTTAAAATATCACACTAATTTAACACTTAAAATATAGAAAAAATATGGATCAATTCGCAAAAGAAACTATCCCTGTAAACCTTGATGATGAAATGAAAAAGTCCTACTTGGATTATGCAATGAGCGTTATTGTAGGGCGTGCATTACCAGATGTCCGTGATGGATTGAAGCCAGTTCACAGAAGAGTTTTGTTTGCAATGCATGAGTTAAGTAATAGCTTTAACCGCCCTTATAAAAAATCTGCACGAATCGTTGGTGACGTAATTGGTAAATACCACCCCCATGGCGATACAGCTGTTTACGACACAATTGTTAGAATGGCACAAGACTTCAGCCTCCGTTATATGTTAGTTGATGGCCAAGGTAATTTTGGTTCTGTCGATGGAGATAATGCAGCTGCTATGAGATATACAGAAATTCGAATGTCCAAAATTTCTCATGAACTACTTTCAGATATAGAGAAAGAAACTGTTGACTTTGGACCTAATTATGACGGCTCTGAGCACGAGCCACTGATTATGCCTACAAAGCTTCCAAACTTACTTATTAATGGCAGTTCTGGTATTGCAGTTGGTATGGCAACCAATATCCCGCCTCATAATTTAAATGAAATTATTGATGGCCTATTTGCGTTATTAGATAACCCTGAGACTTCAATTGATGAGCTAATTGAAAAAATACCAGCTCCAGACTTTCCAACCGCTGGAATTATTCATGGCATTTCAGGTGTTCGTGAAGGTTATAAAACTGGACGCGGCCGAGTTGTTATGAGAGGGAGAACTCATGTTGAAGATTTGGATAAAGGTAAAAGAGAGGCAATTATCGTTGATGAGCTTCCTTATCAGGTAAATAAAAAGAATTTTATTGAGAAAATTGCCGAGCTTGTTGGTGATAAAAAAATTGATGGTATTTCAGACTTAAGAGATGAATCAGATAAGTCAGGTATGAGAGTTGTTATTGAATTAAAAAGAGGTGAAATCCCAGATGTTGTTTTAAATAATTTATATAAGCAGACCCAGCTTCAGGATAGTTTTGGTATGAATATGGTGGCCCTTATTGAGGGACAACCAAAACTTTTAAACCTTAAGCAAATTTTAGCTGCTTTTCTTAAGCATCGTCGAGAAGTCATAACTCGAAGAACAGTTTTTGAATTAAAGAAAGCAAGAAATCGTGGACATGTACTTGAAGGCCTTGCAGTTGCATTGGAAAATGTTGATGAAATGATTAGAATTATTAAAGCTGCCCCAACCCCTCCTGATGCAAAAGAAGAATTAATGAAAAAATCTTGGAAGTCGGCTGTAGTAGAAGGGATGCTTAAAAAAACATCTGAAGATCTTTCAAAGCCAGAGGGTTTGTCGGCTGAATTTGGTCTTAGGGACAAAGGGTACAAGCTTTCCGATCATCAAGCACAAGAAATTCTTCAACTAAGGCTTCAGAGGCTAACAGGTCTAGAACAAGATAAGGTGGTTAGCGAGTACAAAGAAGTACTGGATGAAATTATAGATTTATTAAATATTTTAGATACACCGGAGCGAGTAACGAAGATAATTAACTCGGAACTTAAGGACATTCAAAGTCAATATGGAGACGATAGGCGCAGCGAAATTGTTGCTAATGCTCAAGATTTATCAATAGAAGATTTAATTACACCTCAAGACATGGTAATAACTCTTTCTAATACTGGTTATATAAAAGCTCAAGTTCTTGACGATTATCGCGCTCAAAAAAGAGGTGGTCGAGGTAAGCAGGCAATGACAACCAAGGAGGATGACTTTATTGAGCAAATGTTTGTTGCAAACACGCATCACAATATCTTATGTTTCTCTAGCAGGGGTCAGGTGTATTGGCTTAAAGTATATGAGGTTCCTCAAGGCAGCAGGATAAGTAAAGGTAAACCGATTGTTAATCTTTTCCCGCTAATGCCAGGAGAAAAAATAAATGCTATTTTAGTGGTAGAAGATTTTGTTGATGACAAATTTATCTTTATGGCTACTTCTAAGGGTACAGTTAAAAAAACCCCACTGTCAGATTTTTCAAATCCAAGAAAATCGGGAATTATTGCCATTAAGCTCGATAACGGAGATTATCTTGTTGGCGCGTCAATTACAAACGGTAAAAATGATATTGTTCTTGTTTCTAGTGGGGGTAAAGCAGTTTGGTTTGATGAAAATGACGTTAGAAGTATGGGAAGAAATGCGAGGGGTGTAAGGGGAATGAAGTTAGTACAAGAACACCAAGTTTTATCTCTATTGATTGCTGAGTCTGAAGAAGAGTCAGTACTTGTTGCTACAGAAAATGGGTATGGTAAACGCACAGTTCTTTCCGAATTCAGAAAATCTGGAAGAGGCACGCAGGGAGTTAAAGCTATTCAAGTTAGCGATAGAAATGGTATTGTTGTTTCCGCCAGACTGGTCGGCGATCAAGATGAAATTATGTTAATTACGACTGGTGGAGTTTTAATCAGAACTAGAGTTAGCGAAATAAGAGAGCTTGGGAGAGCAACCCAAGGAGTAACGTTGATTAATTTAGGTGTCGATGAAAAGTTATCTGGACTAGAAAAGATTGTCGAGCCTGAACAAATTAAAAGTGATCAAGATGAGCTGCCGATTTAATTTTTCAGCTGGTCCATCATTACTTCCCAAAGACGTAATGATGAGAGCCCAATTAGAGATGATAAATTGGAATAATACCGGAATGTCGGTTATGGAAATGTCTCACCGAGGTAAAGAATACACCCCAATAATTTTAAATGCTGAAAAGAAT
>Ga0209192_10001265_pt1 | contig 20677 bp, 18 predicted proteins | sample ArcticOcean_MG_C_11_FD_187433 | JGI IMG/M metagenome (GOLD analysis project Ga0209192, IMG submission 187433) | Marine microbial communities from western Arctic Ocean - ArcticOcean_MG_CB2_154 (SPAdes) (version 2) | ecosystem: Environmental > Aquatic > Marine > Oceanic | place: Arctic Ocean... | reverse complement strand
AAGTTGAAAATAATCGTCTGGGACTCTTAATTTTTTCGCTAATCCTATTTGAGCTCCTGTTATTTCAAAAAACTGATCTTTATTGGCTTGACCAGTAAAGTAGTCGTATCTATATTGTTTCGTTCTTGAAACAGAGGTTGAAAAAGAAACAGGTTGTCTACCTCCAAGCCATGGTTCTGAAAAGGAAAAACTAGCAGTATTATAAAACCTGTTGGCTTGAAGCCTTACTGAAAGGGCTTGCCCATCTCCCATCGGAAGAGGTTTGTATGCAGCTTTGTCTTTTAGACCTCTTACTGAAAAGTTGTTAAATGATAACCCTAATGTTCCAATAAAGCCACCACCTCCATAACCACCTTGAAGTTCTACTTGACTAGCACCTTTTTCCACTAGACCATATTCAATATCAACAGTTCCAGAATTCGGATCAACATTTTTAAAATCAGGACTAATTTGTTCAGGATCAAAGAATCCCATTTGACCAAGTTCTCTAACAGTTCTAACAATTTGAGATTTACTATAAATATTACCAGGTTTAGTTCTTAATTCACGATGTATAACATGATCATTAGTTCTTGTATTTCCAACCACAGTTATTTTATTAAAATAGGCTGGTTTTCCTTCGACGACTCTAATTTCAAAGTTTATTGTATCGTTTAAAACAGAAACTTCAACTGGATTTATATTTGAAAATAAGTAACCGTTGTTTTGATATAAATTTGAAAGGTCTTCTCCATCAGGTTTAGTATTATCAGAAATTCTTTTCTTTAATAAAACACCATTATATGTATCTCCTTTAAAAAGTCCTAAAGCTCTTGCAAGCTGTGCATCTGAATAAACAGAATTCCCAAGAAATGCTATATCTCCAAAGTAATATTTATTACCTTCCTGAAGGTCAATATTAATAGTTATTCTATTTTTATCTGTAATAACAGAATCACTAATTATCCTAGCATCACGGTAACCTTTTTCTTTATAAAAGTCTAAAATTGAATTTAAATCTTCTTTGTATTCTTTTTCAATGAATTTTGATTTTTTCCAAAATCTTCCTAATAATTTTGTTTTGGTCTTTTTCATCTTCTTTTTTAATTTAGAAGACTTTGTAAGTTCATTTCCTGTAAAATTAATTTGATCAATTTTGACTCTATCTCCAAGATCAACATTAATTAACATTTTACTAAAATTAACTTCAGTTGAATCAGGTAATATATTTATTGAAACTTTTGTATTTAAAAAACCATCTTTTTTGTACTTGTTGATAATAAAGTTTTTAGTGGTTTTGATAAAATTTTCAGTAATTTTTTTTCCTTTTTTAAGTTCTGTTTCAGCGACTATTGTTTCAGTCTTAGATTTTTTTAAACCAGTAATTTTGAATTCAGATAAAGTTGGCAATTCTAATATGTCAATTTGTATACTTGCTTCACCATTTTCGATATTTGTTAAGTAAAAATTAATATCACTGAATAAGTCTAATTTCCAAAGTTTACTAATAATAGCACTAATTTCTTCACCAGGAATTCTGATTTTTTGACCTTCTTTAAGTCCAGTATAAGTTATTACAGTTTGTTCATTAAAGTTTTTTAGGCCAGAAACTGAAACCTCTTTTAAAACATACTCGTTGCCTTTAACATAAGATGTTTCTTGAGCAACAGAATTAAAACTTAATAATGCAACTAGTAGTATTGTTAAATACTTACTAAAAGCAAACGTGTTGTTTTTTTTATTAATTAATTTTTCCAAATCTTCTTTCTCTTTTTTGATAATCTTCTAAAGCATCTAAAAAATCTTCTTTTTTAAAATCAGGCCAAAGTATGTCAGTAAAATACATTTCTGCATATGCTATTTGCCATAGCAAGAAGTTACTAACTCTTTTTTCACCACCTGTTCTAATTAAAAGATCTACATTAGGTAAATTTCGGGTGTAAAGATGCTCATTTATTATGTTTTCATCAATATTTTTTACAGAAATTATGTTATTTTTAACTTTATTGGAAACTTCTCTGATAGCATTTACAATTTCTTGTTTAGATCCGTAGCTAATTGCTAAATTCAAATTTAGTTTTTTGTTGTTTTTTGTCTCTGAAATTATGCTTTCTAATTTTAATTTTGGTTTATTTTTAAGGGAATCTAAATCTCCTACAACATTTAATTTAATATTATTTTCAATAAGTGAAACTCTTTCCTTGTCTATTGAATAAACTAACAAATCCATTAGCGCATTAACTTCAAATTTTGGTCTATTCCAGTTTTCTGTAGAAAAGACAAAAAGGGTTAGATTTTTAATACCAAGTTTAATTGATTGATTTATACATTCTTTAACAGATTTAGTTCCGCTTTCATGACCAAAAGCTCTTTTTTTTCCTATTTTTTTTGCCCATCTTCCGTTACCATCCATTATTATGGCAACATGATTTGGTAAATAAGTGAAATCTTTTTTGTTCATAATATTTTAATTAGGGCAGTAGCATTTTTTATTACCAAAAAGATAAGTTAATGTAATTCCACTAAAAACATACCAATCGTTACTTAACGTCGATCCGAAAGCTTCATCATATAACGGAGCAATTATAGCATTTTCATGTGGATCGTTTCCATCAAGATTATCAGTAAAAGTTGCATTAGCAGTTATTTCAAATCCGATTATAAAACTCTGAAAAGGTTTAATTTTGTAACCAATAGTAATTGGTATGGAATAATTGTAAAATGAGCCATATTTTTCTGCTGAAGAAATGCCTTTTTTGTAACGTAAAAGATTAGAAGAAAACAAGGAAATTCCAGTGTTAATATATGGTGTCATTTGAATTGACGAATCTAAAACATCAAAATCAATAAAATTAAAATCAATACCTAGTCCATATTCTAATATTGTATTTTGAAAACTCTTTCCTCTTTGCTGTCTATATAAATCGCTACTAGGCATTTTATCATCACTTCCAATATTGGCATAATTAATTTTAAACCTAGCTGAAATTCTGCTATTAAAATTTTTTCTATAAATTAAGCCTAATGAATAAAATGTTGTTTCAGTTCCAATTGTTTCTAAAAGTTTTAGCCTTGAACCGTTATATTTAAATGGGTTAATGTATGTTGTTGGCCCTACATCTCCAATATAATTTGAACCTCCAATAAAAACTCCAATCTCATTATTTTGTGAAAATACTGTCATTGAAATAAATAAAATTATGACATGTATTATTTTTCTTTTCATAATATGGACACAAATATAGATAAAATCAATTTTTAATAAGTTCTATATATTCCTTCTGTCTTCTCCCCAAAGAAGTTTATTTCTTAAAGTTTTATAGAAACTGTTATTGTTTATTGAAGCTAACTTAATTTTATAATTGGCTTTTTTTATTTTTATTTTAACATTATTATTCAAAGAGATTATTTGAGAATCTAATGAAAGAAGATGTGATTTTTCTCTTCCTTCAACCGAGAGTTGAATTTTAATTTCATCTGAAATAACCAAAGGTCTTGCGTTTAAATTATGTGGTGCAATTGGAGTGATCGAAAAAGTTTGACTTGATGGTGTCATTATTGGACCACCACAGCTAAGAGAGTATCCTGTAGAGCCAGTTGGAGTCGAAACTATTAAGCCATCAGCCCAATAAGTATTTAAATATTCTCCATCCAACGTAGTTTTAATTTCTATCATTGACGTAGTGTTTTTTCTTCCAACACTAACTTCATTAAGAGCGAAATTAAAATCAGAAAAATTATCATTATCATCAACGCTTACTTCAAGTAAACTTCTTTCTTTTACATCAAATTCGCCTTTTAATACTTTCTTTAATTCAATATTTAATAATTCTTGATTTAATGTTGCTAAAAACCCGAGCCTTCCTGTGTTAATTCCGATAATAGGAATTCCTAAATCTCTTATGTAAGTAATCGATCTCAATAACGTGCCATCTCCTCCAATAGTAATCATCATATCTATACTTTTGTCAAGATCATTATAAGACGAAAACACCTTGTGATTATGGTTTGTTTTCAGTTTTTTTAATAGAACTGAATTATACTTTTCCTCAACAAATAACTCAAGATTCTGACTTTTGCTAATATTTAAAATTTCTAAAAATATGTTCTTAGAAATTTTGTCTACTGACTGACCGTATATTGCAATTTTCATTTAAGAAATTATTTTAATGCAAATTAATTAAAATAACATATAACAAATCTTTAATTTTGAATTATTATGACAAAATTAAGTGTTAATATAAATAAGATTGCAACAATAAGGAATGCAAGAGGAGGTGATAATCCCAATTTATTTCAAATGGCTAAGGATATTCAGTCCTATGGAGCTCACGGAATTACCATTCATCCAAGACCTGATCAAAGACATATAACTTACAAGGACGCAACAGATTTGCCTAAAGTAATTTCTACTGAGTTTAATATTGAGGGCAATCCTATTAAAAAATTCATTGATTTAGTTTGTAAAATCAAGCCTGATCAAGTTACACTTGTTCCGGACAGTATTGATGCTATTACCTCCAATTCTGGATGGGATACAATTAAAAATAAATCATTTTTAAAAGAAGTGATTTCAGAATTTAAAAATAATGGAATTAGAACTTCAGTTTTTGTAGACACTGATCTTAAATTAATTGAAGGAGCAAGAATAACTGGCGCGGATAGAATAGAGCTTTATACAGAATCGTTTGCTGTTAACTACCAAAAGGGTAATAAGGAAGAGATAAATAAATATATTAATGCTTCAGTTTTTGCAAATGATTTAGGAATGGGAGTTAACGCTGGTCATGATTTAAGTCTTGAAAATATTCATTTTTTTGTTGATAAAATCCCGTATTTAGATGAGGTATCTATCGGACATGCTATAATTTGTGAATCTTTGTATTTAGGGATTGAGAACGTAATTAATATGTATTTACAGAAAATAAACAATGCTTTTAAAAAGTAAAATCTTTGGATCAGAAGGTGATGTTTTAATAGTACTTCACGGATTTTTAGGAATGTCAGATAATTGGAATTCTTTTGCCAAAAAAATTAATGATAGAGGATTTCAAATTCATTTATTAGATCAAAGAAATCATGGAGAAAGTTTTCATAACAAAAAATTTAATTATGAAATATTAGCTAACGATTTAAAATACTATATTGATTATCATAAAATTATAAGTTTTTCATTAATTGGTCATTCAATGGGCGGTAAAACAGCAATGATGTTTGCTAATGTTTATCCTAATCTTGTTAAAAAACTGATTATTGTAGACATCCTACCTTTTTATTATAAAAATGATTATAAAAATATTATAAATTCTCTAAAATCATTAGATTTTAAATCAATCACTTCAAGATTAGACGCAGATAAAGCTTTATCGATCTTCATTCAAGACCAATCATTCAGAGCATTTTTATTGAAAAACTTAAAGAGAGTTAGTAAGGATGAACTTACTTTTAAAATCGATTTAAATATTATTTCAGAGAACTTATCTGAAGTCGAAAAAGCATTGCCAAGGGATCTTTATTTTCCTGGCGAAACACTATTTATAAAAGGGCAAAAATCTGATTACATTGACAATCAAAAATTTAAAATAATTCATAATAATTTTCCAAAATCTAGACTAGTAGAAGTTTCTAATGCTGGTCATTGGGTGCATGCAGAAAACCTTAATGATTTTGCTGAAGAAACATTATATTTTTTAAAATCTTAAAAGTTGGTCACCTATGCAAAAAGACCTATTTTTGCGACCAAATTTGTAAAATATGAAGGTTTCAAAAAAGGATATCGATAAATTAAATTCAGTATTGTCTGTCAGCATTGAAAAGACTGATTACGAATCAAAAGTAGAAGAAGTTATCAAGGATTATAAAAAGAAAGCTAATATTCCGGGCTTTAGAAAAGGTCACACGCCAATAGGATTAATAAAAAAACAATATGGAATTTCAGTGAAAGTTGATGAAATCAATAAACTGATGCAAAAAGGATTAAGTGATTATTTAGGTGATGAAAAATTGGATATTTTAGGTAACCCACTTCCTGTTGAAAAAAATGATTTAGATTGGAACGCTGATAATATTACTTTTGATTTTGAAATAGGATTATCTCCAGAGTTTGAAGTTTCATTAAAAAACAAAAAAGCTATTAGTTCTTATGAAATTGATGTCGATAAAAAAATGATTGATGATCAACTCAAAAACATTCAAAATCAATATGGAAAATTAATTGCAAAAACTAAAATTGAAGACGGATTTGAAATAAATGGAAAATTTATAAATGAAGAATTTGAAGTTGATAATACATCAAACTTCAAATTGAAGGATATAAAAGGAAAATCTAATAAAGAAAGTTTAAAAAAATTAAATATTGGTGATTCAATAGATTTAAAGACTAAGGATTTGTTTGATAAGGACTCAGATTTATCATTTCATCTTAAAACAAATGATGATAACAAAGACAAGGTGAAAAGTATAAAGTTTTTATTAAACGAAATTAACGAAAGAGAGCCAGCAGATCTTAATCAAGATCTATTTGATAAATTATTTGGAAAAGATGCTATTAAGTCTGTAACTGAACTTAAAAATAAATTAAAATCTGATGCTGAATCAAATTTCATAAATCAAACAGATCAAAAACTATTAAATGACGTTACGGAATATTTAATTGATAATACAAAATTTGATTTACCAGTTAATTTTCTAAAAAAATGGATGCAAACTGCAGGAGAAAATAGATTAGATGAAAAAGAAGCAGCATTGGAGTATGAAAAATCTGAAAAAGGACTTAGATACCAATTAATAGAATCTAAAATAGTTAAGGATAATGATATCAAAATTGATCATGATCAAATTAAAGACTTTTCTAAAGATTTAATTAAAACTCAAATGAAACAGTATGGTCAAAATAATCCTGAAGAAAAAGAGTTAGAATCCATTTCTCAAAGAATTCTTTCTAATAAAGATGAAGTTAAAAGGATTTCTGATCAATTGTTAAGTAAAAAATTAATTGATTTATTTAAATCAAACCTTAAGTTTAAAAACAATAAAGTTTCTTATGAAAAATTTATTGAAATGGCTTATGCTAAAAAATAATTAACTTTAGTTTATTATAAAAAATAATTTTTATGGATTACTCAAAAGAATTTAAAGAATATTCAATTAAACATCATGGAATTAACTCTCTTTATTATGACAAGTTAGTTAGTAGCATGACTCCATATATAATTGAAGAAAGACAGCTGAATGTTGCTCAAATGGATGTTTTTTCTAGACTGATGATGGATAGAATAATTTTCTTGGGTACAGGGATAAATGATTCAATAGCTAATATTATTCAAGCTCAATTACTTTTTTTAGAGAGTACTGACAAAGACAAGGATATTCAAATTTATATTAATTCTCCGGGTGGATCTGTGTATGCTGGCTTAGGAATTTATGATACAATGCAATTTATAAATCCTGAAGTTGCTACAATTTGTACTGGTATTGCTGCATCAATGGCAGCTGTTTTATTATGTGCTGGTCAAAAGGGTAAAAGGTCAGGGTTAACACATTCTAGAGTAATGATTCACCAACCACTAGGTGGAGCTCAAGGTCAAGCTTCAGATATTGAAATTACTGCTAGAGAAATTGGTAAGCTAAAGAAAGAATTATATGCAATTATAGCCAATCATTCGGGTCAAAAATATGATAAAGTTTATGACGATAGTGATAGAGATTATTGGATGAAAGCTGAAGAAGCTAAAAAATACGGAATGATTGATGAGGTTTTAACAAAAAAATAACTTCATGTCTGAAAAAGATTTAATTTGTTCGTTTTGTGGTTTAAGTAAAGTTCAAACAAATTTACTTGTTGCTGGTCAAGATGCCCATATTTGTGATAGTTGTATCGAACAAGCTTATGGTATAATAATTGAAGAATCAAAAAGAAGTTCTAATCCTAAGCAAGAAGATGAATTAACAATTTCTAAACCTAAAGAAATAAAACTTTTTTTAGATGATTACGTAATTGGACAGGATCATACAAAAAAAATTCTTTCAGTAGCTGTTTATAATCATTACAAAAGACTAAATCATCAATCATCAAAAAATGATGTAGAGATTGATAAAAGCAATATTTTAATAGTTGGTGAAACAGGTACTGGAAAAACATTAATAGCAAAAACAATTGCAAGAATGCTAGATGTTCCATTGGCAATTGTTGATGCTACTGTATTAACAGAAGCTGGATATGTTGGAGAAGATGTTGAGACTATTTTAACTAGACTTTTACAGGCTTCAGATTATGATCAAGAAAAAGCTGAAAGAGGAATTGTGTTTATTGATGAAATTGATAAAATTGCTAGAAAAAGTGATAATCCGTCCATTACAAGAGATGTTTCAGGTGAAGGCGTTCAACAAGCATTATTAAAATTATTAGAAGGAACTATTGTAAATGTTCCGCCAAAAGGAGGAAGAAAACACCCTGATCAAAAATTTATAGAATTAGATACTCAAAATATTCTTTTCATTGCGGGAGGAGCGTTCGATGGTATTGAAAAGATTATTTCAAAAAGACTGAATATGCAAGTAGTTGGGTATAAAAATCCCACTTCCACTAAAATCAATCAAGAAAATTTACTTTCATTTATTTCCCCAAAAGATTTAAAAGACTTTGGATTAATTCCTGAAATTTTAGGAAGATTACCTGTACTGTCTTATATGAATTCTTTAGATAAAAAGACATTAAGATCAATTTTAACAGAACCAAAAAATTCTCTTATTAAGCAATATGAAAAGTTATTTGAAATTGATGGAATAAAAATATCATTTACAGAAGACGGTCTTAGCTATATAGTTGATAAAGCACTCGAATTTAAGCTAGGTGCTAGAGGGCTTAGATCAATTTGTGAATTGATTTTAAACGATGCAATGTTTGAACTCCCAAGTTCCAAAAGAAAAAAACTTCATATTGATAAAACTTATATTTCTAAAAAATTATCAAACTCTAGCTTAAGTATTTTGAAAGTAGCTTCTTAATTAAGTTTAATTAGTTCATCAATTATCATTCTATCATTACAAAGTCTTGGAATTTTATTTTGCCCCCCTAATTTATTTTTAAATTTCAACCATTCGAAGAACAGTTTTTCTTTAGCAACAATAATTTCTAATCTTTTCATTGTTATGTTTTTGAAACGTTTTGATTTATAATCAGAATTTAATTCTTGTAGATATTTGTCAAGATCTTCACAAAACTTGGAAATATCTGAAGGTTTTTTTTCAAATTCAATCAGCCACTGATGACACCCCGAATCTTTTTTGCTAATAAAAGATGGTGCTACTGTATATTCAACTATTGTAGATTTATGTTTCAATAATGTTTTATTTAATGCATTTTCAGCATTTTCAATTATTAGTTCCTCCCCAAACGCATTTATAAAACTTTTAGTTCTACCAGTGATTTTAATTCTAAATGGATCCAACGAAGTAAATTTAATAGTATCTCCAATTTTATATCTCCATAATCCAGCATTTGTAGAGATAATCAAAGCGTAATTTGTATCTAATTTTACTTTAGAGAGATTTATTATTTTAGGCTTTAACTTATTATCTAGAGTTTCAAACTCAAAATAAATTCCATAATCTAGCATAAGTAGCATATCATTATGATCATTTCTATCTTGAATTGCAAAAAATCCCTCTGATGCATTGTAGGTTTCATAAAATCGAACACCATCTCCTAACACAGATTTAAATTGATTAATATATGGGTCAAAATTTACTCCACCATGAAAATATACTTCTAAATTTTCCCAAATATCTTTAATTGTTGTTTCATTTCTTTCTTCTAAAATCTTGTTTAGAAGAATAAGCATCCATGAAGGCACTCCTGCTAAACTTGTAATGTTTTCATTTAATGTGCTATTTATTATAGCTTTTATTTTTTCATCCCATTTATCCATTAAAGAAATCTCATTATTAGGAGCGCTTAACATTTCAGCCCATAATGGTAAATTATCAATTAATATTGCTGATAAATCTCCAAAATAATTATTATTATTTTCATATAATTTTTTACTTCCGCCGAGTCTTAATGATTTCCCTGAAAATAAATTAGAATCCTTATTGTTATTTACATATAAGCATAAAACATCTTTTCCTGCTTTATAATGACATTCCTCAAGAGATTCTTTACTCACAGGGATGAATTTACTTACAGAATTAGTTGTTCCACTAGATTGTGCATACCATTTGATTGCAGAACTCCAAAATATATTAGATTCTCCTTTAATAGATCTTTCTATATATTTTAAAAAATTTTCATAATCTGTTAGTGGAATATTATTGGAAAATGAAGAGTAGTCTTTAATTGAATTAAAATTATATTTTTTTCCAAATTCTGTATTTTCAGCATTTTTCAAAAGATTAATTAAAACTTCATTCTGAACCTCTAAAGGGTATTTTTTAAATAATTCAATCTGATGCATTCTTTTTTTAAGAAACCAAGTCGTAACAGTATTTAGAAAAGAGAATGGCATTTTAACTATCTTTATTTTTTTAATAATATAAATAAATTTTTTTTATAAATGTTTAAAGGAGTATTAAATAAGATGAAAACTGAAATAGATGATAATTTGAATTATTTTCTTGAACTAGGAGATGATTTTATTAATGTAAATCAACTACTAGGTTCAAAAATAAAACTATCATTTAGTGGTTATGAGTGTTTGAACTGTAAATCTGACATGCAATTATATAGACAGGGGCATTGTAAAAAATGTTTTTTTGAATTACCAAGTACTGCTGATTGGATTATGAAGCCAGAGCTTAGTAAAGCACATTTGCACATAGAAGACAGAGATTTAGAGTTTGAAAAAAAAGTTCAATTAAAACCACATATTTTATATTTAGCTTTTTCTAGTAATGTTAAAGTAGGTGTTACTAGAAAAACTCAGGTTCCTTACAGATGGATAGATCAGGGAGCAATTCAGGCTATTGAAATAGCAGAATTTCCTAATAGGTATTTAGCTGGGATATCAGAGGTTGCACTCAAGAATTTTTATGCAGATAAGACTAATTGGAGAGAAATGTTAAAAACAAGTAGTTCCAATGTAGATCTTCAATTAGAAAGAGATAATGCTTTAGAAAAAATACCAAAAGAAGCTTTAGATTCCGTTCAGACTAAAAAGTATTCAACCTTTAATATAGATTATCCAGTAAATAAATATCCAGAAAAACCTAAAAGTCTTAATTTACCTAAAGAAAAATCTTTTACAAATGAGTTGGCTGGAGTCAAGGGACAGTATTTAATATTTAATGACGGAACTGTTTTTAATGTAAGATCTAATGAAGGTGTTGTTATAGATTTAGAAATTATTAAATCTTAATTTCTTCTCCAATTTTCAAGTCAAATTTCTTTCTAAATAAATAAACAAATAAGTATAACAGAGGAGTGTCTAAAAATGCTATTAAAATTTTAAAAATAATACCTGAAACAACAAGACCTAAAAAACTATCCCAGCTTAGTACTTCAAATAGACATAAAAGGGAAATAACAGTCACAGTATCAATTATTTGAGAACTAAAAGTTGAAAAGTTATTTCTTAACCACAACATTTTTCCTTTAGTTAGCTTTTTCCAAAAATGATAAATTTTAATATCGATAAATTGAGCACATAGATAAGCAAGCATAGACGCTAAAACTGCTAATCCAGAAAGTGAAAAAACATTTGAAAATGTTTCATCGTTTATTGGTGATGATTCTAAAGCTGGAACATAATTAGAAATTAAAATTATGCTGATTGAAAAAAATGATGCAAAAATACCAGCCACTACAACTTGATTAGCTTTCCTTTGACCATATATTTCAGAAATTAAATCAGTTACTAGAAAAGTTATAGGATAAGGAAGTATGCCAACAGAAAGTTCAAATAATTTTATACTACCTATTGATATGTCAAATGGATACCAATAAAAAAATTTTTGAAAAATTAAATTTGAAACTACTAAAGAAGTGATAAATAGAGCAGCCAAATACAAGTATATTTTTCTGGCTAAATTTTGTTTTTCCTCAGACATTAATTTCTAATTAAAAATATTTGTATTACTTAAATAAAGATACTTAAATAAAGATTCTTTTTATTTAATTTGCTTAAGTGAATTTAAACAAAGTATATCTATCATTAGGAAGTAATTTAGGTGATAAAATTAAGAACCTTCAAAGTGCAATAAACTTAATTGACACTAGCATTGGAGATGTTCTGTCAATTTCAAATGTTTACAAAACAAAATCCGAAGGGTTCATTGGAGGTGATTTTTTTAATTGTTGTATTTCGGTTGTTACAGAATTTAATCCAACTCATTTAATTGATAAGTTATTAGAAATTGAATCTCTTGAAGGTAGAGTAAGGTCAAATTCAGCAAAACATGAATCTCGAGTTATAGATATTGATGTTTTATTGTATGAAGACAGGATTATAAATGAAACTAACTTAGTCATCCCTCATCCAAGAATGCATTTGAGAAATTTCGTTTTATATCCTCTTTCTGATATTGCAAAAAGTAAAATACATCCAATATTAAATGACACAACTATTAATCTTTTAAATAAATTAAAATCTACAGAAATATTAAAAAGTGATGAAGTACTGTTATTGCCTGTTTTATCAAAATTACAATCATTTAAAAACATAGTGATTGAAGGAAATATTGGAGTTGGCAAAACAACATTATCAAAAAAACTTTCAAATGATTTAAATAAAGATTTAATTATTGAGGGCTTTATGGATAATCCATTTCTTGAAAAATATTATAATAATCCCGACAGATATGCTTTAAATGTTGAACTCACTTTTTTAACTGATCGCTGCCGTCAACTTAGTAATTTTAATAATCAGATGAATTTTTTTAGCTCTGGATTAATAGCAGATTATGATATTTTTAAATCTCTAGTTTTTGCTGGTGTTTCTTTAAATGAAATTGATTTTAATTTATTTAGAGATATTTTTTATTTTATGACTAAAGATTTATTTAAATCTAATTTGGTTATATACTTATTACAATCTTCAGATCAGCTTTTGAAAAACATTAGTAAAAGAGGAAGAAGTTTTGAAAAAACTATTAGCAGAAATTATTTAGATAAAATAAATTCCGCTTATTTGAAGCATATTAAAAATAATTCTGATTTAAATGTCGTGTATATTGATGTTTCTGATTTAGATTTTGTTGAATCAGATGAAGATTATGCGAAGTTGTTATTTAGAATTAAGAATAATTTAGCTGAGTCTTTTAAAGAACTCCCATATTAGTATTCCTGAGCATACTGAAATATTCAAAGAGTGTTTTGTTCCGTACTGAGGAATTTCAATTACTTCATCGGATAAACTAATTGCAGCTTCAGAGACTCCTTTGACTTCATTCCCGAAAATCAAAGCATGTTTTAAGTTTTTATCTAGTTTAAAGGATGTTAATTTTTTTGATTTATTAGCTTGTTCAACACTCCAAATAAAAAACTTATCTTTTTTTAATTTAATTATAAGTTCTGAAATGTTTTTACAATACTCCCAGTCAACACTTTCAGTTGAGCCTAGTGCAGTTTTATGAATATCCTTGTGTGGGGGACAAGCAGTTATTCCACACAAATAAATTTTTTCAATTAAAAAAGCATCACTAGTTCTAAAGACCGATCCAATATTATTTAAACTTCTAATATCATCTAGAATAATAGTGAGTTTAGTTTTTTCCGAGTTTTTAAATTCAATAATATTCTTTCTATTAAGCTCAATGTTTTTTAATTTTCTCATAAATTTATTCTTCTATTTACCAAGATTATACAAAGTAATAGATTAAAAAATTAATTAATGCTATTTTAGCTTTAATTCATGTTAATTTGGAAAAGAAAGTAACCCCTTTAATGCGTCAATATTATAAAATAAAGGATAAATATCCTGACGCTTTATTATTATTTAGAGTTGGAGACTTTTATGAAACATTTCACGACGACGCTGTGAAGGCCTCTTCTATTTTGGGAATAATTTTAACTAAACGTGGAGCAGGCAGTAATAGTGAAACAAAATTAGCCGGTTTTCCGTATCATTCGTTAAACACATATTTACATAAATTAGTTAAAGCTGGGGAGCGTGTTGCAATTTGCGAACAATTGGAAGATCCAAAAAAAACTAAGTCTATAGTTAAAAGAGGAGTTACTGAGTTAATCACGCCTGGAGTTGCTTTAAATGATGGTATTTTAGAACAAAAATCTAATAATTTTTTAGCGTCAGTATTCAACATTAAAAACCATTACGGAATATCTTTTTTAGATATATCAACTGGGGAATTATTAATAGCCGAGGGGAACTTAGAATATGTTAAAAATCTTCTTTCAAGTTATGATGCCAAAGAGATATTAGTTTGTAAAAAAAACAAATCTACTTTTAGTAAAGAATTTGGTAATTATAGCTCTGTATTTTATTTTGAAGATTGGGTTTTTAACAAAGACTTCGCTTTAGAAAAAATAAAAAATCATTTTGATGTTTCTAGTTTAAAAGGATTTGGAATTAGTGAAAATAATATAGGGCTTTTAGCCTGCGGATCTATTTTACATTATTTAGATGAAACGCAGCATAAAAAATTAGAACATATAACTAAAATCAATCAGATAATTGACAGTAGTCATGTGTGGATGGATCAGTTTACAGTTTCTAATTTAGAATTGATTTACAGCAATTCTAAGGAAGGCAAATCACTTATTGACATAATTGACTATACGTCAAGTCCAATGGGTGCAAGAATGCTAAAAAGATGGCTTATCCACCCCTTACTTGATTTAAAAAAATTAAATTTTAGACATAGTTCAGTTGATGAAATTATAAGAAATGAAGATTTATTAATTAGTCTTCAGTCTGAGTTACAATCGCTTTCAGATTTGGAAAGAATAATTGCGAAAGTTGTTACTTTTAAAATTTCTCCTAGAGAATTAGTTCAATTAAAAGAATCTTTAATTAAAGTAAAGTCAATAAAAGATCTCTTGTCAGATAAGTCATTGAAAAATTTATATAAAATTAATTCTTCTTTAGATTACTGTGATTCTATAATAAACTTGTTAGAAAAAACTTTAAATAATGAAGCTCCAGTAAATATTAAAAAAGGAAATGTAATTAAAGAAAATTTTAATTCAGAATTAGATGAATTAAGAAGTTTGTCTATTTCGGGAAAAGACTATTTAAATAAGATTCTAGAAAGAGAAAAAAACAATACTGGAATAACATCTCTAAAAATAAGTTTTAATAACGTGTTTGGATATTTTATTGAAGTTAGAAACATACATAAAGATAAAGTTCCAGAAGAGTGGATTCGTAAACAAACCTTAGTAAATGCTGAAAGATATATAACTAGTGAATTGAAAGATTATGAAGCTAAAATATTAGGAGCTGAAGAAAAAATTTCTATTCTAGAATCAAAACTTTTTGAAGAACTTATTATTAAATTAGTTAAAGATGTTGAGATAATTCAAAAGAATTCGTTTTGGCTAGCTAATTTGGATTGCCTTGTCGGATTTGCAAGTTTAGCTTTGAAAGCTAATTACTCTAAGCCAATACTTAATAACTCCAAAGATTTAGAAATCATTAATGGGAGGCATCCTGTAATTGAATCACAGCTTTCACAAGACAGTCCCTACGTTCCTAACGATTTAAAACTTTGTGACAAAACCAATCAAATTTTAATGATAACTGGGCCGAACATGTCTGGTAAATCAGCAATTCTAAGACAAACTGCATTGATAGTCTTATTAGCTCAAATTGGAAGTTTTGTTCCTGCTGAAAAAGCAAAAATTGGTATTATTGATAAGATTTTTACCAGAGTTGGAGCTAGTGATAATATATCAGCTGGTGAATCTACTTTTATGGTTGAAATGAATGAATCTGCTTCAATTATTAATAATATTTCTGAAAACAGTTTAGTTCTTTTAGACGAGATTGGAAGGGGAACAAGCACCTATGATGGTATTTCTATTGCTTGGGCAATAGCAGAATTTTTACATGATCATCCATATAAACCTAAAACGCTATTTGCTACTCATTATCACGAGCTTAATATGATGGCAGATTCTTTTGAAAGAATTAATAATGTAAATGTTTCTGTTAAGGAAACTAAAGACAGTGTAATATTTTTAAGAAAACTTGTTCCTGGAGGAAGTGCACATAGTTTTGGAATTCATGTTGCACAAATGGCGGGAATGCCAAAAGGATTGATCTTATCAGCAAAAAAAATGTTAAAAAAATTAGAGAAATCTCATAATGTTGGAAATGATTTTTCTAAGAACAATGAATCTGACCTACAACTTAGTTTTTTTAATTTAGACAACCCAAAATTAGAAGAGTTAAAAGAAGATTTAATGTCGTTAAATATTGATGAATTAACCCCAATTGAGGCATTAATAAAATTAAATGAAATAAAAAGAATTTTAAAATCTTAATTAAACTTATTATTAATTACTTTTTTTGAATTTTTATTTTACATTTGCAATCCAATTTGCGAAAGTAGCTCAGGGGTAGAGCATCACCTTGCCAAGGTGGAGGTCGCGGGTTCAAATCCCGTCTTTCGCTCAGAAAAAGAAACTGCTCGAGTGGTGGAATTGGTAGACACGTTGGACTTAAAATCCAATGATCAGTAATGGTCGTATGGGTTCAAGTCCCATCTCGAGTACAAAGGGGATAATTTCGAAAGATTTTATCCTCTTTTTTTTTACCCAAACAAACTTAAAGTCTATTTAACTGCTATTTATCGTCTTCATTACTTTTATAGTTTTAGTAAATATCTAAAGATATTGTCATATTCATTATAATCGTATATTAAATGAAAACTCAAAATGAACATAATAATATTTACAATAGGTGCATTAATATTTGCTATTTTTCTTTTGAGTGATATATCGGAAGTTAAGACTAAAGAGAAAGTTGGTGATAAAAATCATGGGTACTATGCAAGACATCAACCCGAAGATGATGAAATTGATCTATCCTAATCTCAAATAATAATCAGCTATATCCCCTCCTTTTTCAAGTATATTTTCTTCATGCCATAACTCACATTCAATAAATGTTGGTTCTAAGCTAATTAATATGAGATTAAAAGAATTAATTAACTTTAGAATATGGTAAAATTAATAGAAGATTTGGGGGAAACTCATAAAAAGATTGTTTGGAAGTTTGTAGTTGAAGTCAATGATATGAAAGTTGGTGTTGTTTATGAATCAGATAATAATGATGAAGGATTTAGTTACTATAAGTTTATTGAGAATAAGTTTAGTTATGATGAAGAATTAGAAGATGATGTGTTAAGTGATGATGATAAATTTGAGATTGAAGAAGTATTTTTTAATGAAAGTGATTATAGTGGTTAATTCTTAAAGATTTTGTCATATTCAGATTGATTCCACTGTTAATGTGCGTGCTGTTCGGGCTTTTAATTATTTATAATTTTATTTAATAATGCGCATTTTTTTTAAATTTCATCTGCTAATTCGTTACCAATAATTGAGCCAATAGCAACTCCCATTCCACCAAGTCTAATGCCGCAAAAAACATTGTCACTAATAGATTTAACTATAGCAGTTTTTTTAGTCCCAACGCCCATTATGCCACTCCATCTGTAGTCAATTTCAAATTCATTTTTTGGAAGAATTATATTTTTCAAAATCAATTCTAACTCAGATTGAATAGTGTCGTTCAGTCCAAATTTATCAGTCTCTTCTTTTTTAAAGTCTAAATTTCTTCCTCCGCCTAATAAAATTCGATTATCAATATTTCTAAAATAATAGTAGCCTCTATCTAGATGAAAAGTTCCTTCAATTTGAAGGTTTTCAATCGGTTTTGTTATTAAAACTTGAGCTCTAGCAGGTATTATTTTTTCATTTAATAACTTGTTTGAAAATCCATTTGCAGCAATAAATAATTTTGATGATCCATAACTAAAATTTTCAGTTACTATTTCTACAGAATTATTATTTTCTAAAAATGAAGTAACATTTATATTATTAAGAATTTTTATATTTTTTCTTTTCACTTTTTCAAGTAGAGCTTCCATCATCATGCCAGTATCTAGTTGACCCTCAAATGGATTAAAAATAAGCTTGTCAACTATTTTTTTAAATCCAAAAGCATTGTCTTTGATTTCAAATACACTCGATGAAAACAAGGGTTTAAGAAGTTTATTTACTTCATTTAATTTTAATTGACAGTTTTCAAAAAGATCAATATCTTTTTTTGTAAAAATCTCAAAACCACCATTCTGTTTATAATTAAGATTATTATCTCCAATTAAATTTCTCAAATATTTTAAACCTTCTGTTCTTTTTTTTATTAGAGAAATGATTTCAGATTCGGAGTGACTTTTTAAATCATCAATTATTTCAGACATACTTCCAAAACAAGCAAACCCTGCATTTTTAGTACTAGCACCCTCGGGAAGGCTGCCTTTTTCTAAAATTAGTATTTTGGCTTTTGGAAATTTCTCTTTAAGTCTTAAAGCACAATTTAATCCTACAATTCCACTACCTACAATAGTGTAGTCAATATTACTTAACCAAGATTTAATTTCCCAATAAGATAAATTCATGTGTAGAAACTATAATGTAAATCTAATTCCTCCAAAAATAGTTCTTTTTGGTGCAGGCTCATAATATCTCCCTCCAAAGGCATTTATTCTGATGTTATCAAAATATTCATTATCAAAAACATTACTTATAATTAGATAAGGATATACAATAGATCGGGATAATTTAAACTTTTTTCCTATTTTAAAATTGAATGTATTGAATTCATCAACTTTAATAGTATTTGAGTTATTAGCATATAAAGCACCAATATTTTTAAAATTTAAATTTAAAAAAAGTTCATTTATAGTTTTATGCTCAATACTTAAAGTAAAAATATCATTAGGGATTCCAGGTATTTTATTGCCTTTATAATTAAAGTTATTTTCAAAAAATTCTTTAAAAACATAGTCTCCTAATGAATATGAAGAACTTATGACAGTTCGATTAAGTGTGTAAAAACCTGTGATTTCTATCCCATTCCTTTCTGTTTTACCAGCATTATTATAGAATTTTTGATTTGGAAATTTTTCATCTTCATAAGAAAGAATTTCATCATTGGTAATTGATTTAAAATAGACTAAATCAATATTTGATTTTTTTTGTGTATCAAATAATGAGAATCCTAATTCAAAACCCATATTTATTTGAGATTTTAAATTTTTATTAAATCCAGTTCCAATTGGAGAAGAGCTAAATTCATTTAATGTTGGCGTTTCAAATCCGCTACTAGTATTAATAAATACTCTACTTTTTTTATTCAACTTGTAGTTAAGTCCAAGGCTAGGATTGAAAGAATTCAATGTTATATTTCCTGAAGAATCTCCATCAGAAAAAAACAAATCCTCTAACTTTACTTTGTTTGTGTCATACCTTAATCCTGAGCTAATTGATAAGCGGTTTAAATTATAGTTATTTACTAAATAGATTCCAAGGTTCGAAAATTTTTCATTTTGATCTAAAACTTGTTCCCCAATAATTCCAATATCATTGTTATATCTTTTTCTTCTGTCATTTTGATTTCCAATATCAAAACCTATTTGAGTTTTAAGTTTTGATTTAAAAAGAAAGCTTCCGCCAAATCCCCAGTATTTTCTTTTTAAATCTATAGCTCCTCCGTTTTTTACAGGGATTTTGCCATTAAAATTCCTGTTTGAAATAAAAGCATATGTTGAAAATGATAATTTTTCATTTATTTTTTTATTAAAGCTTGAGCTAACTTTGTAGTGATTTATTTCTTCGCTGGTATTGTATTGTAAATTACGCTCACGTGCTTGTTCTCTATTCAGATTTACTTCCTCTATTTTTAACCCGCCCGGATCATTTGAATATGGACTGTCAACTATATTAAAATTAAAACTCAGCCATGAATCTTTAGAGATATTTTTCTTAACTCTAAAATTTAAATTAGAGTTTTTAAAATCTCCAAAATCCCTATATCCATCCCCTTTTGTTTCACTTACTAAAAAAGTATAATACGTTTCATTACTTTTTACACCAACCAATGCTTGTTTTTTTTCTTGATTATTAGAGCCTAATGCATATCCGATTTTTGTAAAATTTTTATCAAATTCGGAAATAGATTGAATTCTTATAACTCCTGCCGATGAATTACCATATAAAGAAGAGCTGGTTCCTCTTATTATTTCAATTTTTTCTATTATTTCTAAGTTTAAATTATCTATTTGAGACTGTCCGTCAGGTGTAGTTTCTGGAACGCCATCGACAATTAATTTTATTCCTCTTATTCCAAAGTTTGCTCTAGATCCAAATCCTCTAATTGATATTCTTGAGTCTTGTGCAAAATTATTATCATTTGAAATAAAGACTCCAGGAACACTTTCAATATATTCACTTAAATAAAATTGTTTAGCTGAGGTTTGAAATTTTGAAAAGCTTTTTGATGAAATTGCAAAAGGAGAGTTTTTAATGTTTTCCTTTATTTTTGTGATAGAAACAATAACTTCTTTTAGCCTAATACTATCATTCAAAGAGTTTTGCGAAAAGCCAAAAAATCCTTGAAAAATTAAAACTAATAGTATTTTATTTTTTAGCATAATTTGTTGAAGAGTTTGATAATAATACTTTTAATTCAGATAATTCAGATTCACTAAAATACCTCCATTCTCCTACTCTAAT
>Ga0209192_10001263_pt1 | contig 20696 bp, 21 predicted proteins | sample ArcticOcean_MG_C_11_FD_187433 | JGI IMG/M metagenome (GOLD analysis project Ga0209192, IMG submission 187433) | Marine microbial communities from western Arctic Ocean - ArcticOcean_MG_CB2_154 (SPAdes) (version 2) | ecosystem: Environmental > Aquatic > Marine > Oceanic | place: Arctic Ocean... | reverse complement strand
ATTGAGTACAGCACCAGATACTTTTGTTAAATTGTTAGCATCTGCTGTAAATACTTTTGAAGCAGCAGTTGTACCTAATGTTGCAAGATCAGAATAATTTAATTCTGCTGTAGTTACAGTTGCGTCATCTAATAAATTTAATTCTGCTGCAGTAGAATCTATTGCAGCAAGTTTAGTTAAGTCTGCTTGTACTAATCCAGATACTCCATCAAGTAAATTAAGTTCAGTCGCAGTAGAAGTAACGGCTGCAAGTTTAGTAAAATCAGCTTGAACCAATCCACTAACATTATCTAATAGGTTTAGTTCTGTTGCAGTAGAAGTTAGTGCTACATTCTCATTTATTTTTGGTGCAGTTAAAGTTTTATTAGTAAGTGTTTCTGTTCCAGCAAGGGTTACTTCTGGTGTTGTAATTGCAATCCAAGCAGAACCATTCCAAACATTTAATTTATTTGTACTGCTATTAAAATATTGATCTCCAGTTGTTAATGCGTCTCCATCATTATCTACACTTGGAGCTGAACTTTTTGCACCTAAATAAATATCATCAAAATTATCCAGAGCTGTTTCGGCTGCATTTTTAGCTGTTACAGCTTCATTTTTTGCAGTTACGGCTAAATCTTTTGCTGCTACCGATGCGTCTTTTGCTACTACAGATGCGTCTCTTGCAGTTACAGCTTCCGCTGCTTTAGTTGTAGCGGTAGATGCAGATGTTGCAGCTTCACTAGCTTTAGTTGTGGCTGTCGTTGCAGATGCAGCAGAGGCAAAAGCATCTACTAATAATGCAAAGTGATCTGTATCTGTTAAAGCATCGCCAATAGCAGAAGCTGCTACACAAATATAAACATTATTTAATTGAGCTGTTGTAGTTGCTTTCACAATATCTCTTTCTACAAAAGCAGCTGTAGTAGTGGTTGCACTTGTACCTTTAAAAGTTCCTAATTCTTGTGTTACTGAAATCTCTCCAGAACTATCAAAGGCTAAAATTTTACTTGCACGATCTGCGGCGGCAACTGTAAATTCAGTTGAAGTCATCGTGTTGGTTCTTGATATTTTTATAGACCGATCTAGTTCTTCTTGTAATTCTTGATTTTGCATTTGGAGTTTATCCAAAGCGTCTTCGTGAGTTTCCGCAGGAAATGGATCGTTAGCAACGTAATCGGTTTCTTGTGTAAGCGTTGTATTTCTTAAAATAACTAAAGTAGTTCCAGCAGCAGGAGCCGTAACCATAGTAACTGTTCCGCCTGTAGCTCCGTTATCTGCAATACCATAATTAGTAGATCCTGTGCCTTGAGCTTTAACTACCTCTGTACCTGTAGCTGATCGTTCAATGACGGTTATTTCCGTTGTAGTGTTAATAGGAAATGTGTAGGCAAACGCAGTCGTGGATCCGTTACCACTATATGAATTTTTAAGTGTTGTTGTAGATACTGTCAAAGCATCCTCCTTATAAAGTTATGTTAATTGGGTTGTGAAAAAAAATTGTAGGCGTGAAAAACCTATTATAAAGTTTTCTTTAATAAAATTTGTGGTTACTGTCTATAATTATTTATGGTGTTAAATCGCCAGGAGACCACCAGTATTCTTGGCCAGAACGTTTATACAACGATTTTTCTTTTCTACGATTGTCTGCTTGAAAATTTGGATTAATCAAACTATCAAGTGTGTCAATCACTATTCTTTCATAAGCCAAGCGAGCATACCAAAGACTATTTCCAGGTGTGTATCTTTGAACAAAGTCTGCAAATTCTTTACCCGCATTAGTTTTTTCTCCAGATGCTAACTGCATAGCATTTCCAAGCGTTAAATTAATACTATCACTTACAAAACCTACTACTGGCCCCGTCATAGTTTTAGCTAACGAACCCCCATATCTATTTTGATCTGCAAATAAAAAATCTCCAAATATTCCCAATCCTCCTCCATAAATTAAAGCGTTTACCCAATATCTAATACCCATGTTTTCTACAGGAGTAGGCGTTTTACCTGCGGCCACTTGTTTAATTTCATAAGACAAAGCACCAAACATAGCTCCTGTAATTAACATAGGAACTAAATATTTTCCTTTACCCATTAATCCTGTTTGTTGAAGACCCCTAGATAAATGGGTAAAGCCTAATGTGATTGCAAAGTTTTTATACATTAATGCTGAATTAATAAATTCTCCTTGAACTGTTCCAGGTTGAGTTCTACCTGCAAGTAAAGTTTTTCCTTTTGCAGAAGAAGTGGGTACTGCAAAATTAGTTTCAGAAACTACAAAATTCATAAGTCTTGTTACTAAATCTTCTCTTACGTCTGGTGTTAAATCTGCTCTGGCATGAATATCATCAGGTCGTAAAAAAGTTGCACCTTTACCAACCATGGTTGGCTCATCTATTCCAGCATCATATAATTTTGTGTTTCTTATAATTTCCCAGGCTTTATCATCTATGCCATATGCTTTTAATTGTTTTTGCAAATTGACATTTAATTTATTAAAAACTTTTCCACTTTCTTCAGCTAGCGTTCCCATAACCGACATCCCATAACCCCATTTTCCAGCTTGCGTTATGTGAGATAATCCAGAGCCTCTTAAAACTGCATCCGAAACTCTTTTAGACCAAAAAGGAGCATCAATTTCGTTTAAAAATCTTGCTTGCACTCCCGCAACTGTTGACCAATGTTCAGCAATTAAACCAAGTCTAATGGCCGTTCTACTAAATACTTTATCTTTTTTAACACCATCGCCTAGCAACTTAACTGTTTCTTGATTTGCTTTAAAAGAAGGTAAACCATTAAATTTAGATGTAATACGAGACCAGTTAAAATCTGATAATGCCATAATACTAGCACCCCCTAATTGTGCAGAGGTTAACAATTGTCTTAACGCTGCAAAACTTCTACCAAAAAAACCATCTACTGGTTTATGCAAAGTTCCTTTGTGTAAAGCGTATAAATTATTAATATTATCTACAATAGATGTAGTTCTATCCATTTCAGTTCTTTTTTTAATTTTTTTTTGTCTTACAAATGTTCCTTGTGCTTCAGCTGCTGTATCTATAGCGGCTTGTTTTTTTACAAGTTGAATTAAATATGTGTGAGTGGCATCTGGATTTGGCCCCAATGCTTTTAATAAAGCAATATCCCTAGACATTCCGTTGATGTGTTCCATCATAGTTTTAAACGGATCTGGATTGCCAAATTTAGTTTGATACTCCATCCAATCATCTGCACTTTTAAAAGCTAAAAATCTATGATCGGTTCTTCTATTAGATAAAGATTTTCCATATGAAGATGAGCCTGGCTTAAAAGTTGCCATACCTTCCGTTGCAATATTATCATAAACTTCATCTAAAGCTTGTCGAATACTTTTGTCAGTAAATGGTAAACCAGATCTTTCATTAACCATTTTATCCAAATCTAATTTAGGTAAAATATATTCAATCCAATCTGCTTTAGGTGTTTGACGAACCGTTAAAGAATCGTGCATAGTAGGTAAACCCCAATCTTTTCTGGATAAAACTTTACCACCGTAGGAATTAAATCTTTTTCTTAAATGTTCTGCGCCTGCTTTCCAGGATTCCGCTAAATGTTTTGCATTTTGATTTCCTGTAGTTTCCCCCATTGCTTCTCGAACCATCAATGTTAGATTAGTTTTTTGATTGGCACTTCTTCTTCCACCCATTTTATATTTAAATTCATCTAAAACATTGGCCATTAATTGATGTGCCTTACCTCTTTCAATATCAACTAATCTTTCTATGCTTACATCTTTAGATACAAGATCGTGTGCGTAAATAGATCGAACAGCATTTGCATAATCTTTTTCGCCATTTACATTCCTATAATTTTCTAACCTGGATGATATTTCATCTATTCTTTTTTTTTGTAGTAAAGTAGCTCTAAATTTTTCTGCATTTTCTATTTGCAATTCATCATAGGTTTTTTTCGCAGCCAACTTTTCAGCTTCTGTTTTATTTAAACCTTTATTAACTTGATAAAATTCTTCTAATTCATCTAAATTATTTTTTAATTTCTGTGCTTGGTTTTCGCTAATTAAACCTTCTTTAAGACCATTAAGAATACAATTTCTAAAACTACTCATATGCAATCCTTCAATCTATTTAACATGGTTGTATTTTTTGCTTGCTCTTCAAAAGCTTCCCTGGCAGTTTTGGTTACTACCACTACTTCGCCTGTTAGTTCATCAAATCTTTGACCAACAGCTATTGGCTGATCTAGCGGATCTGTTGTTTTTAATAATGAAAATTCTTTATCTTTAATTTCAAAATATTTAGATTTTAATTCTTTTTTAATTTTGTCATTTTCTGAAATTAATTCTTTTAATTTAGATTTTGATATAACATCTTTTTGGTATTTTATTTGTTTGTTAACTACATAAGATTTATCTGTTAAATCTTTCAAATCTTTTAATCTAATTTGCAATTTAAAAGAAAATCCATCTTTAGTTAATACTTGAGCATGAATAGCTCTGTATTCAGAGCCTTGGATAGATCTTCCAACATCATCTAAAAAATCGTCTAAATGAATTAATTTATATTGTTTGTTTAAATCTGATAAAATTAATTTTGCTTCATTAATACTAGTAGTGTTTATCCTTACATTTAAATAATCTGGCATATGTTGAGCTTGTAAGTTTTGACTTAACTTTTTCTGTATTGATTTTTTAGTTTTTATTCGTGCCGTCATTTCGCCATTATATTTTTTAGCTAACGGCTCTAACGTACTAATAACTTCATTTTTAACTTTAGATAATCCATCTACAATTTCATTGAAATTATTAGAAATATGATATACTCTGTCTTTTGTTATGGAATTAAAATCGCCAACAGAACTTGTAGTAGAACCCCGTATAAGCGGTGGTTTAGTCTGTGCAGTTGCTAAAACTGCTGATGATGGTGCTGCTTCTGTAACTTGGGATCCTGAAACTGCTTCTTGGATTTTTGCTAAAGGTTTACCAGTAGGAACTGTTTTTGCAGCAGATGTTGCGCCGCCTTCTGTTTTAATGGCTAAAGCTATTCCCTCATCAAACATATCCGCTTCAAGCGAATTAGATTGAGCTTTATAAGCAGCTTCTGTAGGTACATCAAAATTTTTAGTACCTTCAATATCATCTACTAATTTAGTTTCATTCTTATTAAAAGCTGGGTTTTCTGTTTTAACTTCATTAATTTTTACAGAAGATTTATCAACCTTTGCATTAAAAGCGTTTAAATCTCTTATAAGATCTTTGTAAGTTCCTTGTTGGTAATTAATTCTATTAGCATCTTTTTCAAAATATTTTTTGTGTTCTAATAATTTTTCTTTTACAGCATTAAATTCTGAATTAGATAATTCTGATATTTTTTTACCTTGAAATCCAATATTAGGAGATCTTATAATATAATTTGGATTTTTAATATTAATGAATGCAGTTGATTTTGGGTCTAATGAAATTACTTGTACCGTTCCATCTGGCAATTTAACTTTAGCAGAAGTTCCTGATTTGCTTACAGCTAACGCTTCTACATTTATAATATTACCTTGGTTGTCATAAATATTTGCAAATTCTCCTTGTTTTAATGTCGGAGGTGGTACTAAATCTTCTTCAACAATTTTAGATTGTGGTGGAGGTAAATCTATTGCTTCGCCATTTTCCATAGCTCTAACAGCAGTATTAGTTCTTTCCATGTGTTCAGTTCTAGCTGCGGGAGTATCATCAAAAGGAGAATCTTTTTTTGGTAATTCATAAGAAGTTAAATCTGTATCTTTATATTTTGGATTTACGTCTCCTATTTCTTTATGGATTTGTTGCAAGTCTTCAACAGATTTTTTAGCTAAAAGTTTTTTGCCTTGGTCAATACCTTTTCCAAATGCTTTAAATACACCTAGTAACAATGGAGACAGTACAGCAGATGCTCCAGCAACCATTGCAACTGTTTTTGCACCAGTCTCAAAACCAGCATCTTCAAATCCTAATTCTTTTCTATAAGGCTGTACTTGAGTTTGAATAATAGTTTCAGCCGATGCTGCAATAATACCTTCCATTAAAGCAACTTTTAATGCAGCTTTACCAAAAGTTGCAGGTACAGAATAACCAAATGAAATTGGAATAGTCATTAGCATGATTGGGTCTGTAAAAGCTGCTCCACCCATTCCAGCAACCCCCCCTATTTTTCCACCTGTAGTCGCTCTAGCATTTGTTTCATAAAAATCTTTCCAGGCATTTTGACTTTTGCTGGCAATAGTTTTTTCCATACTTTCTAAAGAATCTAATCCAGCTTCAGATAATAAACTTTTAAAATTTTCGTCTGTTTTTTTTCTTTCCGATACTTTATTCCAAAATTCTACTTGTAATTCGTCTCTACTTTTAAATACTCCATCTATATCGCCATCTTCACTTAATGGATCTGTATTTATTTCTAATGGAGAAATAAAATCAGAGTGGCCTGCTTTTTGAGCAATGTTAATAATATTAATATATTCTTCATCTAAATTATTTCTTTCAGATGTCATTAATTCCGATCTTCTAAATGCAGAATACGCTTTGCCTGCATTTTCCCCAAGACCAGTTCTTTCGCCTTTAGACCAGTTTTCATTTGAGCTAGGTACTGAAGCTGTATCTTCATCAAAGAAAATGCTCATTATTTAATTCCTGTAATTATTTCTGATTTAATTTTATTAAGGTTAATAATAAAATATCCGCCATCACTATTTAGTAAATATTCTGGATCTCCGCCAAATTCATAAGGATTATCTCCGTTGGCAATTTTATATTTTCCATTACCAACACTTACAAAATGTGGATTTTCTGTAGTAAATATATTGATAAATTCTTTGCCATTAATATCTAAAGCTGCTTTGCCATTAGAAGAAGCTTTTAATACTAACCCAGGATCATTTTTTAATATTTCTTCAATTTTTGGAAATGTTCCTTGTTCAATCCAATTAGGAATATGAACCATAGCCATTCTGCTAGTTTGGTCAAACCCACCCATTCTTGTATCGGGAGATAAATAATCCATACCCATTAATTTTTTTGTAACAATTTTAGCACCTGCTGCTAATTCAAAAGCATCTTCCCAATCAGAGCCAACAAAATTATCTTCTTTAGTTTTTCCTTGGTTTTTTAAATTAGCTGCGTGAATATAGTTGGCCACTTCAATAGTATTATTTAAAGTTTGTAAATTTTCGCCAAAGGCGTTTCTATATTTTGCAATAGATGTAATTAATTTTGGTTCCGTTTTATTAAATTTATAAGCTGCTGCAAGATCAGGTTGTTTTGATAACAAATAACCTTCTACTGCTAAATTAACGTTATTGTTTGGATTGCCGTCATTCATTAATACCAAACCTCCAATATGAGATAAGAAAGTATTATCTTTTGAAAGTTGTTTAAATACAGTATCGGATTTATCTCCAAAGCCTCTTACTAATTCAGTAGCTAAATTTATTATCTGTGCTGGTTTTGTAGCAGTATCAAATGCAGATTTAATAGCTGTTGCTTCGGTGTTTGTTAAATAAGTAACGGGTCTTTTATAAAAACTTGCTGCGGTTTCTGCATTAGCTTTTCTAGTTTGTATTGATGCTGTAAAATCTTCTACTTTTGCACCAGGGGTTAATAATTTTTCAAAACCTATTTCGCTAATTTGTACAATATCTCTTTCCGTAGCTGTTTTTAAAAGATCTTTTTTTAAATCAGAATCTAGTTGCTCAAAATATTTAGTAGTAACATTAAGATTGTTTGCGTCTTCCAAATTTAGGCTACCACCTTTTCTGCTTTTTATATTTTGTAAAATATTTATTTTGCTTTCAATGTCAGCAACCGACATAGTTTTTAATTGTGCATAAATAGAACTATTTTTTTGAATTTTTTCTAGTTTTAATAAAGTTTTTTGGTCGCCATTTTGAGTTGCTATAGATACAGCTTTTTTAAATTCTTCTTCATTTGGAATAATTCCTTTTGCAACATTGCTTTCCATGCTGCTAACTTTGTCTTTATTAATATTATCGGTAGTAGTTCTACCTATTTTAAAAGCTGTTTTTAATTTATCTATATCTGCAAGATCTAATCGATTATCTTTTTTAGCTTCTGCTAAAGCTTTTGTTTGATTTGCAATAGCTACATTTTTATAACCATAAAAAGCAATATCTCTTTTAGTTTTTTGATTTACTTTAGTTAAAGTTTTTCCAAAAATATCTTTTGTTTTGCTGCTTTTTAACAAAACATCTAAATCTACAACAGCTCTTTGTCTTTCCTCTTCTGTTTGTCCAAAAATAATTGATTTTTTTAATGTTTCTATGCGATCTAATTCGTTAACTCTGCGGGAGGAAATCATATTACCCGTTGCTTTTTGTTTAATGCTATTAACGTCATTAATATTTTGTTTAGTCATTAAAGACTTAAATTTTCTTTGAGCCATTTTGCCAGACAAAGTTTCACTATTTCTATCGAAAATTCTTTGCCATTCAGAATTATAATAAGCACCTGCTTTATCGGGGTCATTCATTTGACCAGCTGTAGTAGATATTTCAGTTAAGCCTTTAGAATTTTCAGTACCATTCATTACTTCTTTTTGTTTTTCTAAAACTTCGTTGTCTGTTTTAATATCTAGGTGCTTTACATAAAGTTCTTGACCTGATTTAACCATTCCCTTCCAGGCATTTCCAATAGAGGCAGCTTCTTGGGGGTTAATAAAAGCTTTGTTTGCAACATTAGAACTTTCCGCTGTTGGTGCAATTTGTGATTTATAGATTTTAATTGCCATTATTAAACCATCCCCGCTGTTTGAGCTTGAGACGCATCGCCTAATAAACTTTTTCCTGCTGCATAGTAACTAGTTTTTTTCGCAACTTTACCTTGCCATCTGGATAAATCTGCTTCGGCTCTTAACATAATACCCTCGTTAATATCTTTGTCTCTTTTGTTTTCTGCGTTGTACGTCATGTTATCCCTGTCTCGTTCTAAGTTTAAAGCTTGTTCATACAAAACTTCCATTGGAGTTCCTTCAAAAGCCACACCACTTGATGCAAAAGCAACTCTGGTACCTCCTTGTATTTCATCAACAGTTTTGTCAAATTGAGGAAGGTTATAATCATTATGAACAGACATAATCTGTTTTGCTTCAGCATCTTTTGCCTTTGCATTTTCTTCTAATATTTTTGCATTATAGTTGGATGCTGCTTGAGCAGCTTTTCCTGCAAATAAATCTCCTAAAAAACTCATTTTATAATCCTCGCATATCTAAAATAATCTGAACCATCGGGGCCATAATGTTTCATTAAACCTTCTTCTTTTAAACCAAGCCACTTTGCAAAACGAATAGCCAAATCGCAATCTGCTTTCACACTTGTTTGTAATCTTTTTATATTATTATTTTTCAACATATATTCGGTTCTGTGCTTAATAACTTTCGCAAATGTTATTGGATAGTTATTTATTTCTTTGGTTGCTAACACCCACCCTTCAGCAACATTCTCCCACAGGGGAAATACCCCGCCAGCCGCTATAGGTTTGTTATCAACTAAACCTGTAAACGACATTCCAATTTGTTTTAAAAAATAAGCATACTTTTTATGCTCGGGTCTCAATTCTAAAAACTTACTATTAGATGGTTGATTTAAAATGTATTCAGCGTGTTCATTTTCAAAAGGTACAAAAGATATGTTAGACACTCTCTGTCTCCAATCTTGGGTAGATTCCTAAAATGGTCATAGGTAATGCTTGGGGTTGTTGAATATAAACTAATCCTTCAGTTCCATATCCTGTGTCAAATTCTATAGACTTGTCTCCTGTAAATAAGGGAATAGGCAAATCCATAGGCGATCCACTAGATCTAAAATCAATTGAAGTTAGATTGCCTGCATTTGGCCCCACGCTAGCTCCTACTGTATTATAAAATCTAACTGATAAATCATAAATACGAGTTGTTTTTGTTTGGGTAGTTTCGGTGTAGCCTTCGTCTAATCTCATAGTTTGCAAATCAGATGAATATAACAATCCTACTTTGGCTTGTTCAGTTGCGGTACTTAATGTAATTGCTCCGCTTGCAACGGTTTTAGAAGTTTGGGTAGAACCTTCTCCAATAACATCTACTACTTCTCCCTCTAAATGATCTAAACCACTTAAACTAGAAGTGTTATCTCCAACATAACTTAATCCACTATCTAAATAATGAAATGAAGTTAAATCTTCATTAAAATCAAATGGGGTAAAGTATTCAACATATCTTCGCACCGCACCATTAACCCATCGTTGAACAATTAACCAAACTTGATCCTCATCTTCATCGCCGTCAATTACTGCAACGCTTTCTACTTTAGCATGAGTTAAAATATTATCAGTTTGTTCGGATGTGTGCGCAGAAGTAATATTAACTACCGTAGCTAATGTTTTATTAGAATATAATTTAAATTGATTGTTATCTATTTTTTCTACGAAATATTTTGTATTTTCAGCTAATCCACCAATAGTAGTACCAGCATTTTCATAATAAAAAATATCTCCAGTAACAAATCCATGAGCTGCTGAATAAATAAAATTACTAGAAATATTTACACCTTGATAAATATATTGTGTTGTATCAGAGCTTGGAGCCGAGGTTAAAGAAATAGCCGTACCTGCTGTAGCAGTAGTTGCGGTAGTTGCTAATTTTATAGTATTGGCATCTGTTCTTATAACATAATAAAGAGTTGTTATATCCAATCCTCCTATAACACTAGATGCTGCATAATAATAAACAGGATCTCCTGTAGATAATCCATGTGATGATAATGTAATTGTATTATTGGTTGTGCTAACTATAGTTGCGTTAGAGGTAAAAGAAATTTGTTGTTGAATAATATTTTTACCTGTATCAGATTTTCCACCAAGAATATGACGATGCCAGGCTGTTACGTTTTCTAATCGGTTATAAGTTAAACCAGTTAATACTCCATCTGTTCTTACCCCCCAAACTACTGAATACGGTTCTTGTTGGTAATCCATTTGAACAATTCCCGTTTCGCTTATGTGATCTGCTAGAATAGTTAAGTCGGGAGCTACATATCCGTCTGTGTCAAAATTATAAGCAAGCTCTCTAATTTTTCTTTTAGCTCTTTGTAAAAAAATAGTTGCGTTACCAATAGATAAAGCATCTACCCCCGCAGAACCATAGTTAGATTGTTTTCTAATATTAATATTGGTTGGTGTAATAGCATCTTGAGCGGAACCAGAACTTACTGCATATTCTCCACCTGTAGTCATACAAATTAAAGTTCTAGTAGCTTTTAAAGATTTAATTGCGTTTACCTGGTTGGAAGCCAAAGTGTAAACCATGGCATTGTCTGCATCGGTTCCCGATGTCATATTTTCGTAATCTCCCGATTTAGAAAAAAACATTGTTTGTGGTTGATCGGTAGTTGCAGCAAAAACTAATCGTTGTTCAAAAAAAGAAACAGAACTTGGATGACCCGTGGTGTCTGAAAATGCACCTAACTGCCAATCTGTAACTGCATTAGTATTGCTAAAAGCTGTTGTAACGGTAGCAACTGCAACGGTTGCATTAGTACGTGCTGTAATAGTGGCTTTACCGCTATTCATAGATATTACTCTACCTACATCCGTAGCTAACCAACCTACTCCACCATTAATACCTGTAACAGCTGATGCTGTAATATTTCTTGATCCTGTAGATGCGCTTGACGGTGTTAAAGTCGTAGCTGTTGTATTGGAATCTAAAAATGGCCCCGTTGATTTAAAATCAACCTCATCTAAACTCCAAGCAGTATGACCCGTTCTGGATAATTTTGAAGCTTCATGTAAGTTGTGGCAGATGTACATAACGTCTGCAGATTGCGCAAATTTTAAATCAAATAATTGTGCTGTCGTATATTCTGTTGTGATTTGGTAAATTTTGTTAGCAACTCCATCAGAAGAATAAGTTGTGTAAGAAGATGTATTAACATTAGTTCCATCTACGTCTGTTAATTCAAAAGTATTAGTAGCTTTGTTGGCTACTTTAAAAGTTTTACCGTTTACCTCTGTCATCCCTACTACGCCAGAAATATTTACAAAATCTCCATTTGAATAACCATGACTGTTGGCAGTAACTACTCCAGGATTGGCTTTGGTAATTGCAGATATAGTAACATCTGATTCTACTATTTGACCATCATCTTTAAAAAATCTTATGTAAAGATTTCCAAATTCTAAAATATAAGTTTGCTCGGTTGAAAAAGTAAAAGGTATTAATCTTGTTTTTGCTGAACTTGTTTTTATTTCAGACACAAAATAAGTTCCTGGTCTTCTGGTTATTGGCCCATGTGGAAGCACTACAAAATTTTCAATGTTACTTGCGCCATTAAAATATTTTGCAAAATCAGTTCTTCCTTCCATAGACGAAGAAAGCTCCCCAGCAGTAAAGCTAGGTATGCTTAAAAGTTGTTTTGGCATAATTAATATCTACTGTTAATAAAGTCTTCTGATAAAATTTGATCGGTGTTACCTAATGTTGGATCGGTATTATATCCTTCGCTAGCGTCTGTATGTTTTGCTTCTGATAATTTTAAACCATACTTTTCAATCATTAATTTTGAAACAGCCATATTAGAGGTTATGGCATAAGCAATATCGGAAGCTAATCCAGCAGCAATAGTTTCTCTTAATAAAATATCTAATTGATTTACGTCTGTTTCAATTTTTAAATAAAGCATAAAAACAGAAGATTCATTAATTAATAATTTTCTGCCTTCAATTTTATAATCAGCGTCATAATTTAAAATGGTTAATACTCTTAAACAGTCTGATGGTAAGGTATATTGATATGAAAAACCCCAGGCTGGAGTATCGGTATCTTGAGCTAATTGAACTCTTGTAACTAAACAATTCCAAGGATGAGATCTAAATACTGCGTCTCTAATTGTTTCATATCTTTCGTTACAAAGTCTAGCGTTTTTTGAATTTTCTGTTAGAGCGGTAATGGAGCTTGCACCCAATTGATTTAATGCTGAATTACAAATTTGTACTATTGATGCCATTTATTATGCCTTTGCTGTTTTAGCAGCTCGTTTAAAGTTAGCTGCTGTTGGAGATCCTTTAGATCCTACTTTTCGCATTTTTTCGTTAGAACCTGCAGCAATACGTTTACGTTTTGCGTGAATGTTTGCGTATAAACCTTGTTTTGCCATATCTAATCCTTTTTAATTATATATTTTCTTCTTAATTTTCTTGGTGTAACCAAAGCAAATAATTCAGCTTCGGTTTTTTCTAACTCTTTATCAAAACCTAAATGATGTTTTGAGCTTGTTGGAAATCTATCTACCAAAACATATCGGTAAATATAATTTCCACTTTGTAAGTGTGTAATGGTTTTGGGTGTGTCTATTTTCTTAATCATAAACTCTAGGCGGGATTGCTCCCGCCTAAAATAATATTTACTAATTAACTGCGTAACTTATATCCCAAGATAAAGTTCCAGCAGTTCCACCAGTTGCATCAAATGTTATAGAAACATATAGCATTCCTCCTGGATCTGCACTTAAGCCAGCTAATTCCCACAGCTTTTGTCCAGCTGTATTAATTGTAGCCGCCTCATATCTAACGTCAGTCATTGCAGCAGCATCAGCTACAGAAGTTGCAAAAGCATCTTCATCACCAACTGTGCCATCGTAATTGTGAACGCCAACATTGAATGTGCAAGAACCACCAAGTGTATCTGATCCAATCAAAAGTGATTGGATAGTTGCTTTACTTGATATAGGTGCTAACAAAACAACATCATTGTCTGTGCTATCGCCAGCAAGAAGTTCAACTGTACCCGAAGCTACTCTTACAACACCATGCAATTCTGCGGCATCATTAAGAACAGGAGGGGAAGCTAAAACATTCGCTACTAAGCCTGTATTTCTTGTTGTCATTTATATTCTCCTATTTGTTATTATTCATCGCAAGGTATTTGATATACCTTTTTTTCTTCCATTCTTACTGCGCCTAAAGACATAGCGTAGTAAACCTGTGTAGAATACGATTTATCAGCACGTTCAGTAATCTTTGCAGATACATCTTTTCCGATACCTAATTTAATAGCATCTTCTGTGTAAGCAAAAATTAATCTGTCGTCTGTATTAGTTACATCAAACGGTAGTCTGTTAGACACAATAAATTCAAATCCTAAATAAGAATTCACATCTCCAGTAGCCAATGCTTTAACTGTAGCAAAGTCAGATGAAGTAACTTGTGTAGTTCCTAATAGATCTTCGATTTGTTGTGGCCCGCAAACGATGTATCTTTTTATAGAAGAATCTACATCATTTAGATCAAACGTTTTCTTCGCAGCTAAAAGTTTAGCAATAGTCAAACCATCGGCTTGTTGACCAGTTGCAAATTTTTGCGTTGAAGGTAGCGCTACGCCTGTTGCTCCTGAAACACCAGTTGAAGCTGATGCGTTTAGAGCAGTAATAACAACATCGTCAATCGATCTATTCATCGCTGCCGCTGCTGCTTTTGCATAAGAACTTGTAGGATCTACTAGCATTCTAACTTTGTCGACATCGTCAACTAAATCAGCCCACTCGTAGTCTGCCAAACTCAATCTTCTTCTGCTGTGAGGAGTATCGATTTGTGGAGTATCTCCATGTCTGCTCGTTCTTAATTGAGCAGATGTAACACCCACTTGGTCAAAAAATGCATTTTTGCCATTAATCGTTTCCACATCAACAGAACCTCTTAACTTACTTCCCATTTGTTGAGAAAGCATAGTTACATTTGAACTATACTGCTCGACAAAAGAAGTTGTGATTTGATTGCTCATATGAGTAATCTCCTTTTGTTATTGGTTATGTTTATGTTTAGCGGCTGATTATCCTTGCGGGTCGAAACCTGGATTTTACATCTTGTTGATGTTAGTCTATTCCTAATGTCAATTAGGGTCTTGCGATTATCCTAACTATTTTTCTCTATACGATATTTTTTTTTTCTCGTAAAGATAAAACTTCTTCTACCGATGCTGTATGATTAGGATGGTTTTTATCCCAATATGCAGAACCTACTTGCGTTAACTCGCCAATTTGCTTGTCAATTTGACCTGGAGTTAAGTAAGCTGGCCCCGAGGATTGAGTAATATTATCTTCTCCCATTTTACCAGCCAGATTTGCAAACGCTTTAATGATAGTTGGATGGTCTCCAAGCTTCGTTCCGTCTGCTAAATTACTATTTAAAAAATCTGCATCCATAACAGACTTTGCAAGATTGGAAGCTTTACTAATATTCTGATCGTAAGCTTGACCCCATTCTTGTTTTAGTTCTTTGGTTCCATTCTCTCTAGCTGCTATGGCTTTGCCATCAACTTCTTGCAAACTTTGAGCCATCATATCATTATAAAATTTAACCATTCCATTTGCTTGACCAGGAAGTAATCCTAATTTGTGCGCCTGTTCAGAAAAATTATCTAATGCTTGTTGATTAATTTCTTGGTTTTCTGGAAGTTCATATTTATATTCAGCAGCCGTTTTAGGTCTGCCAAGTTTTTCATAAACTGATTCCCAATCTTTTTCCGTTGCATACTTGTTAGGTACAGGAATTTTGTCCGCGCCAACTAATTTTTGCGCATGAACATAACTTTTTGCTAAACCTTCAATGTCTTTAATATTCTCTAAAGATTTATCAGCTTTTATTTCGTCAGAAAGATTTTCTTTCCAATCTGAACTTAAAGCTTCTGGTGTTACTGGTGTTTCCGCAGACAATTGACTTGGTGTTTCTTCAACTGCTACCTGGTTTGTTTCACTACTCATTTATTTTCTCCTCTGTTGGTTTTTTATTAATCATATTGCTAATAAACAAAATGACTGATCTGGTTCCTTCTAAAAATGCAGATTCATGGCTATCGCCTTTAATGTGCGATGTCGTATAAAAATTGCATCTTTTTTTTAAATCCTCCAAGACAATTTTGCCTTCTTCGGAATTAAAAACTTGTTTGTAAGCAAGTTCTAATTGCTTTAAATCATTACTGTTCACTTAATGCCTTTAATGCTGGAGCTGCTGCACCCGCTGATTCTGCAACTTGTTGCGCTTGTTGTAATTCCATTTGTTGCGCCTGTTGCTGTTGTTTATCTTGTTGGATTTGTTTAACCTCCGCTGAAGATCTCATAATTTTTGCAGGTAATCCTAAAACATCCTGAACGTGTTTAACCAAACCATCAATATCCAAATAATCAAAAACTGGAGCAATGTTTTGCAAGGTTCCGAATATTTCCATTCCTCGCATGACGGAAGATAGCTCTTGAGTTTTTTGTGCTTTAGCTAATGGAGATACATATTCAATTTCAATTTCTTCGTCTCCTAATTCTTCTGGGATCGGAGGTAATTTTCCATTTTTCAAAAGCAAATTAAAAGATCTAGTAATTAATGGCTGTAATAATTCCGACTGAAGTCTTCCTAATACGGGGCCAAGTAATCTCATTTTTTCTTCCGTTCTTTGCATGACTTCTGTTGCTGTCATGTTAGAACCTTGAACAGAAATAAGCTGATCTACAAAAAAGTTTTCTCTAATAGCTTTTCTTCTTTGCTCTTCCATTTGTAAACCAAGTGGATTGTTTGAGCCAATAGTTAACGGTTCAATTCTTTCTCTAGTTCCAGATCTATAAAAGTTTAATCCGCCAGGAACCGTTCGAATAGGTAAAATAAAACCATCATCAGGAACCATTAAAGGTGGGTCAATTTGTTTTTGCGCAGCTTTAATAGTTGTTTTAGACATAGTGTTTAACATCTTGGTATCTGGCAGCGCATTCATGGCTGGAGATCTTCCATAAATTTCATTGGAAGAAGATTTTAAATATCTAGGTACTACATAGGGAAATTCTTTAAATCCAGATTCTCTTAATAATGTTCCTGTCTTTTCGTGAACATGGCAAGATACCCAATCCATATTTTTATTATTATCATAACCCATTGGTTTATCGTTAGGATATACCGAGTGAATAATAACTGCATCTTCGTAAGGTGCTTTTTCTATGTCAGATATAATTGATCTTGGTAATTCCGCATCTGGGTATTTAGAAACAATATTATTATTTTTTAAATGAAATCTTCTAGTTAAACTATCGACCATTCCTTTTTCATTTTCTGTAATAAAAAGTTCTGAAATGTGTAAAGTTTTAAATCTTAAATCATCATCGACATCATCTGTAATAAACATTGCTGAAGTTCCAAAAGCTAACAGCTCATGGTACAATTCAAATATTTCTTGTTGAAAATTAGATCGTGAAAATACTTGTTGCATAATTTTTGCGCAACTTTCTAACCATTCGTTAGCAGCATCATTATCTATAGATTCAAAATTTCTAAATTTTAATACAAACCATGGCGAAATCGTATTAGTCAACATTCCATTTAAAGAAGATGATAATAATTCTAAAGAATGGGTTGCGGTACCATCAAAAATTCTATCATGGCGTTTATCGCCTTTAGTATGTTTTTCTGTAATGTTTGCTTTCCTAGGTAAAAAATAATCTGCAATTTCTTGCCAATGATCTTCCCAGGTAACTCTTTGAGCTTTTAATGTTTTGTATCGCTCAAGAACCATTTTTGCTTTTGGGTTTAATTGCATCTATCCTCCGAGTAATGATTTTTTAGTTGTGGTTGCTTGGTCTTCTCCTAAACCGCCTGAACCTGTTAAGATGGTACTAGTTCTTCCTTTTCGTTTCATTGCAATTCCAGTAGTTGCTTGGGTTGCAGTCGTTTGTTCTACTTCCGCTTGCGTAGGCGAAGCCATTACTGCAGTGGGTGTAGGTGCAGCTGGTTTTTTAACAGCTACCGAAGCAAAACCTTTTCCCATCGCTTTTGTAAATCCTCCCATGCTATGCTCCTAGTAAAGTTTTCTTGGTTGTTTTTTCATCGTCTTCTAATCCGCTTGCGCTGGTTAAAATAGTAGATGATCTTCCTGTTCTTGCAGATCTAATTTTTGCTCTTTTAGCTGCTACTTCTTCTTCCCTAGCAGTGTCATTAAACTTAGGTGGTTCTGGTAACGGTTTCGTTTCTGGTATCGCTGGCATAGAAGGTACCTTTGGCATTAAAAATCCCATAATTTATTTCTCCTGGTGTATGGAATAATCATTAACGGCCAAATTTTGAGCCGCAACTTTTTCCCTTGGTAGTTCATTGATTGCTAAAGCCATATATCTTGCAGCATCGCAAGCATGACTAGACCAATCTTTAATTGGTTTATTGCTAAACATCCTCATCTTTTCATTAAATTTTCTGTGATGATGACGTAAAGCAGTTATTAATGATTTTGTATTATCGATATCAAACCAGCATTTTGGCAGAACCATTTTTAAACTGTGTATGCCGTCTTCCAAAGGAAGTTTAGGTAAAATTTTAAATCTTATACCTAATTGATATGCGACTTCTCTCCTAGTTTTCCCAGAAGAAAATTCTGTAACTTCAATGTCATGTGGCGCAAAGTGTTCGCCATATACATAATCTTTATCTTTAATCATTTGAACATAGTGGGGTAACCCTTCCCTATTGTTCTCATAATAATCTATTATTAAAATTTGGTTTCCTAGTTGTTGGTAAAAAATAATAGCGGTGCTATCATCTACTCCCAAATCCCAGGCGGTGTGTACTAATAAACCTGGATCGTATGCAATTTTAGTTAATTGATTTTTTTGCTCTAAATTTTTTATAATGTTTCCATATAAAGATCCTTCAATATTGGCAATCCAATCGCATTCAAATTCTTGTTTATATTTGCTTACCCCCATCTGCGCTGCCGCAGCATCTAATTCTTCTTGGTCAATAATTTTGGTTCTTGAAACAGGAGCTGTATAAGCTAACCATTTCGGATCAGACATTGCATACTGGTAAATGTCATAAAAAAAATTTTGCATTCCTGCTGGCGTACCAATAAAATAACAAAACCCTTTTCTATCAGATAATGCGGGTCTTAATATTTCGTTCCAAAGACTAGGTTCTATTTGTGCAGTCTCATCTATGCAAACTCCATCTAAAAATAATCCCCTTAGAGAATCTCCCGCCTCCCCAGATAGCAGGGTTATTCGAGAACCGTTAGGTAGATCGCATCTTAATTCTGTTTCGTTATAACTAGTGCCAGGTATCTTAGCGGTAAACTGTTTAATATAATCAAAGGCTATACTCTTAGCTTGCTTATAGGTTGGAGCTACATAAGCGTACCTTGGGTTTGGCAAAGGGTTAGTAAGTGCCGACTTAATTAAATGATTTAATATACAAACTGTTTTTCCAAATCTTCGGTGGCAATTTAAAACTGCGAACCTATGTTTGTCTAATAAATTATGTAATTCTGCCTGGTGCTTTCTAGGCGTATAATCTAATTGAATATGCATTAGTGTATAGTTGGCAAATCCTGCAAATCCCTAATGGAAGTGTATTCAATGCCGCTATTTTTCATTAATTTTTTTAAAAAAGTATTAGCGTGATCTTCATCGCTAAATCCGTTTAGATGAATAATTAAACCATTTTTATCTTCTTCTAAAAAAACTATTGCAGTAATTATTTTATTTCTTAATTCATTATCCATAAGCTGTGTGTTTCTGTGTCTGTGTGTCAATCTTCCAAGGTATATATATATAAAAAAATGCGGCCACTTTTCGGGTGTACCCGCCTAAATATTCGCGCTATGTTCCTTGTTTATATGCAAATCAAGGGGGTCGTAAGTATAAAACCTATTGCCAATCTATATAATGCCTAGTTAATTCGTTAATCAAAGAGTTATCAAAGAGTAAACCAATTAATCGAACTCATACGCGCGCCCGAGATCCATGCGTTGCGTTAACAAGAACCAACTATCACACCCTCCAGGTAATCACACACACCCGACCAGGTACATAATGACTTAACCTAGTAGGCTAAACTCTTAGCCAATTAGGTATTGACATTACCAAATTGGTAATATATACAGTTAATTCAATCAATAAAGAGGTAAAACAATGACTAAAAAAAGAGAGCCAATAAAAGTAGTTTACAACAACCAACCAGATCCAGTGGTTAAAATCACTGATAAACCTGAACCTGGCAAGCAGTATTCTTTGACTGGTGCGCCTGGTACTAACTCCATTGCTAATGGCAACAGCTGGAAAGAAAGCGAGGTTAAATAGTGTATTACATTTTAACAAAATACAAAGATCCTAAAAATACCGCCTGGTGTAATGAAACTTTTACGACAGGTGGTAAACCGTTTGATAATTATGCGGCAGCTCGTTTAACTTGCAACGAGTTAAAAGCTATGAGCAGCAGCCTGGATTATAAAATAATTAAATTTACACAAACAGAAAGCGAGGTTGCCTAATGTTTAAAAAATATAAAATAAAAATGTTGTTCAAAGTAATACAGCTATTAAATTTATGGTGTATTAAAAATAATGACAAATATAATCAAATGATTGTCGTTGCTTTTAATGGTCTGTTAAATGAATACCAAATGAAACAGACGCCAACTTTTAATAAAGGAATTTACGATCGATTAAAAAAAGAGGTTGCTTAATGCTTGATTTTATTATTTACGGTATCGTTGACAATGGCATTATGATCCTTGGCGCAATGACTGGATATTCTTTGGAGGAATATCTGCCTAAAAGATTTCAAAAAGGTTTAGGCGCGGTTATTGGTGCTGGTCTCGGTAACGCTGTTTCTGACTTCCTTGGTGGGATGTCTACTATGTCAATTGATCTAGCTATCGGCACATCTGTCGGCTGCTTAATTGGTTT
>Ga0209192_10001262_pt1 | contig 20736 bp, 20 predicted proteins | sample ArcticOcean_MG_C_11_FD_187433 | JGI IMG/M metagenome (GOLD analysis project Ga0209192, IMG submission 187433) | Marine microbial communities from western Arctic Ocean - ArcticOcean_MG_CB2_154 (SPAdes) (version 2) | ecosystem: Environmental > Aquatic > Marine > Oceanic | place: Arctic Ocean... | reverse complement strand
CCATTTTTTTAGGCGATCTAAATTTTGCAATTTTTAATATTATTATAATTGCTGCCTGTACTAGTTTTTTATTTTTTAATTTTCCTCCTGCTAAAATATTCATGGGCGATACTGGATCTATTCCATTAGGTTTTCTATGTGGAGCCTTGGGTATAATTGGCTGGTATAAACTATTATGGCCATTATGGTTTCCATTAATTGTTTTTTCTCCATTTATAATAGATTCAAGCATAACTTTATTAAAGAGATTTATTAAAAAAGAGTCTTTAACAGAGGCCCATAGAAGTCATTATTACCAAAGAGCTATTCTCATAGGTTATTCTCACAAACAAGTAGCACTATTTTCTTATGTGATAATGATTTTTGTAGGGGTTCTTGGAGTTTTAGCAGTAATACTAAATACCCAAGAGAGTATCTTCTTTATCTTTATTTTATTATTTTTAATCTTTGGCTTATTGCTCAGATTTCTAGATATAATATGGGCTAAGCATCTACTTAAAAAGCATAAATAATGAACAATAAAATTAAACATTTAATAATAAACAATAGAAATTTAATTGTTTTTATTCATGATTTAATTGTAATTGCATTAGCTTGGATATCTGCTTATATTATTAGGTTTAATTTCGAAATCCCTGAAGCTCAAATACTTTCCATGATGGGTAATTTGAGCATAGTCATAATTGTTCAAGCAATAATATTCCTAAGCTTCAGAATTCATAGAGCTTCATGGAGACATTCAAGTATTATTGATGTTAGAACAATAGCTATAGCTATCTTCTGTTCATCTTTGCTGCTCGCCGGGTACTTTAGTTTTTTTTACAATAACCAACCTGTAATTCCTCGCTCAATAATCATCTTAAACCCTCTGCTCTTAATATTATTTATGTTCGGAAACCGAATTATATACAGAGGCCTAAGAGAATATAAAGAATATGGTTTTAATTCAAGTAAACCTAAAAATGCTATTGTGTTGGGCACTTCTAAAGAGGGTGTGTCGTTAGTCAAAGCCCTTGCTAGAAATCCAAATTGGCATATTCTGGGTCTATTAGGAAGCGATATTTCATTAAAGGGTAGGGAGGTATCTGGTGTAAAGATTTTGGGAGATATTAAATTACTCCCTAAGTTATATAAAAAATTAAAGATTGAAACTGCCATAATAGCTATGCCATCATCTGATTTTGAAGAGAGAAAAATTGCTTTAAATATAATTAAAGACCTAGATCTTGAATTATTAACTATTCCGAATTTCGAGGATTTAAGCAGTGGTCGATTAAGTGTGTCACAAATCAGACAAGTTGATGTTGAAGATTTACTTGGAAGAGATGCGGTAAATTTAGACAATTCTGATCTTAAAAAATTAATTCAAAATGATACTGTCATGATTTCTGGGGCAGGAGGATCAATTGGTTCAGAACTTACTCGTCAAGTATTAAAATTTAAACCAAAGATTATTTTGTGTATTGATATTTCAGAAGCTGCCCTATACCAACTGGAACAATCGATAATTGGAACATCTAAAACTAAAATTTTATTTATTGTTGCGGATATAAAGAATGAAAAACGTATTAAAGATTTATTTAATAGATATATACCTAGTCTAGTTTTGCATGCTGCAGCTTATAAACATGTACCTCTTATGGAAACTGAGAATGTATCAGAAGTATTAATAAATAATGCCAAAGGTACTTTCTTACTCGCTAATATATGTAAAACATTTAATGTTAAAAAGTTTGTTTTAGTATCAACAGATAAGGCGATAAACCCAACAAATGTTATGGGAGCAAGTAAGCGCTTAGCAGAGATTTTATGTCAAAGTCTTCAGTCTGCAACAGGCACTGAATTTATTACAGTTCGGTTTGGAAATGTTCTTGGTAGTAGTGGAAGTGTAATACCATTATTTAAAAAACAAATCGAAATGGGCGGACCAGTCACTGTCACCCACCGTGATATAACTAGATATTTTATGTCTATCCCTGAAGCATCGCAACTTGTATTACAAGCAGGCATGATGGGTTTAGGTGGTGAGATATTTGTTCTTGACATGGGTAAGCCAATTAAGATTTTAGATTTAGCTAAAGATATGATTAGCTTATCAGGACTTCACAAAGATGAAATTAAAATAAAGTTTACAGGATTACGTCCTGGCGAAAAACTTTTTGAGGAGTTATTAGCTGACCACGAGTTAACTAAACCAACAAATCATAAAAAAATAAGAATAGCTGTCACATCAAAATCAGAGGAAAAGTTTTTAAATAAAGCTATTATTAAATGGATTAATCAGTCACCAGGTACGGATGAAATGAAAATAAAAAAAGAATTAAAACGGTGGGTTAGAGACTACAAAATTACTAAGTAATTTTTTTTATATTTACTTTATCTACAGAGATTTTTGTTGATTTCTGCATAAGCTCAAAAAATAGAATAGCTCTTTCATCTGCATCTTCACATTCAAATATCGCTTTAATTCCCTTATAGGGCCCTGATTGAATTTCAACTTGCTCACCATGCGCAAAATAGTTTTTTATTTTTTCAGACCTATCTTTTTCTGCTAATTTTAATTCCATAACAATCTCAGCACTTATTTTAATAGGATTTTCCCCTATCTTGAGGAGCTGGTGAACACCTAAAGTCGATCGAATTAGTCCAATATTTTTTTGGATTGAGTCATCATTCACTTCAATAAAAAGATATCTTGAAAATAGAGGAGATGGAGTAATTTTAATTTTATTTTTAGTAATTATTTCTTTTGAATACATTGGCATATAGCAAGTAAATTCTTGGTTAATTAAATTTGCCAATGCTTTTTTCTCTTCATTCGGCTTAGTGTGTATTACAAACCAACTCATAATTTTTATTTGATATTTTTTAATTCATTAAAATTATTGATAGAGCTATGAACATCAACATTAATCCATTTTTGTTTTTGCCCATAGCCATAATTGACTTTAATAAACTTAAGTTTATTTTGCATTGCGGCAGACCCATCATTCTCTGTATCTCCAACAAAATATGCATCTGAAAATTGAGGATTATTTTTAATGTAAAACGTAACTAATTCATTTTTATTTCTTATTTCTTGTTTTTTTTCATTAGCGCAACCAATCCAATGAAAGTAGTCATTCCAGCCGTAATGATCAATAAGTTTTAGTGTCGCTTCCTGTCTTTTATTTGTTGCAATTGCTAATTTATCTCCGCGCTGAACCAAATGTTGTAATGTCTCTAATACATCTTTGTACGGTTTAGTCTCTAATAGGAGGTTTTCATCATATTCTTTTTTAAATAGTGTTATAAATCTTTCATATTGGTTTGAGTTTTTTGAGCCCAGTATTAATTTTGTTGTTTCTTGTAATGTCGGACCTATTAATATATCTTCAGCATTTTTTAAACTCGAAGGAGCTATGGCTTTAGTTACTTTTATATAACATTGTTTGATTGGATTTTCAGAATCAACTAATGTACCGTCAAAATCAAATATCCAATATTTACTCATTTTATAAAGTTACCCATTCGTTAGTTAAGATACTCTTTTGAATAGCTTCAAGTGTTTTTGAGTTCCATAGGGCATCTGTGCCACTTAATTTTAATTTTTTATCCTGAATGATGGCAGAATTAAAATGGTCTATTTCTAAATCAAAGTGGTTGGCTGTCGGAACAACTTCTTCTTTAAGACCTGATTTTTCAGTTGAATAAATTATTTTTGCCGGCAAATTATCTGGTTGCCAAACTAATGGACATTTTAGCCTACCATTGAGACCAAATACTTCGAATTCGGAACGACGAATGCACTCAAAACTAATATCAAACGTTGCTTTTTTATTTAAACCAAAATCTATCATTCCTGTAGTGGATATATCCGCACCATGCTCATTAAGCTTAGATTGCCCATATACTCTTATAGGATTTTCTTTAAAGCAACTTCTTATGGTATGTATAGCATATGGGCCTATATCCCAAAGGGCACCTCCACCGTTTTCAATTCTTCGATTTATTCGGTAATGCCTAGCAGGCTGAATAGGAAATGAAAACATTGAGTGCGCGTAGCTTAATTCACCTAAAATATTAGATTGAATAATATTTTGAATGCGATCAAATTGAGGGTGAAATGCGTACATAAAGCCTTCCATAATTTTCACATTATTTTTTTTTGCTTCATCTACGAGATGCTGAACTTCTTTCGACTTAATTGCCATTGGCTTTTCAACAAGAACATGTTTTTTATTTCTAATTGCTTTTAATGCTGTTTCTGTGTGCTCTTCATTTGATAAGGGAATATAAATCGCATCTATTTCTTTATTATCTATTATTGAGTCAAAACCGGTGTGACATTCTATTTTGTTTATATGTTTCTCGGCATACTTTTTAACACATTCTTCTGCTGCATTTTTTCGGCGACTACCTATAGCAACCAACTTACCTTGTTTGCTGTTAATGATTGCAGGAATAAGCTTTTCATTAACCCTTGCGGCACCTAATATTGCCCAACTTATTTTCTTCATGAATATTTTCTTATTTAATTGTTTAAATGATGATTATATAATAACCTTATTGTTACCATTAAGAAATTGAAGAATTGAGGTAATATAAGACTATGAAAAGACAAGGCATAACAAAACAATGAAAAATTCCAAAGTTATAATCCCAATTAGAAATATTGACTCAAATCTTAGGATTTTACAAGATAACTTGCTGAATGATGGCAGCATTAATTTTGATGATGCGAGCTTAGAAGATTTACTTAAAAAGTTACCTGGTGAAAAGCCTATAACTATGCTTTCTCATACAGAAGTAAGGTACGAAGTTACGGATCATTGTAATGCATCATGCATTATGTGCCCCAGAGATGAGCATGAGCATGGCCGTGCACATGGCATTATGGATCAGAAACAATACGAGAAAAGCATTGATGAAGTAGTAATTCTTGGAGCCAAACAAATTGTCCTTACAGGATTTGGAGAGCCAATGCTTGATAAAAACTTAGAATTAAAAATCGCTTACGCCAAGAAAAAAGGATTATCAACTTATATAATCTCAAATGGTTCGGTTCTTAATAGTAAGAGATCTCAAAAAATATTAGAAGCAGGATTAGATGAAATTCGTATTAGCTTTTACGGTATGGGTAAAGATACTTATAACAAAGTAATGCAAGGTCTTGATTTTGAGAGAACGAGAGACGGACTTTTAAAGTTTATAAAATTAAGAGATGAGCAAAATTTTAAAACTAAAATTCAGATTTCCTATTTAACTCTTCCTGAAAATGAGAAAGATGAGCAAGCTTTTCAAGATTTTTGGGAGCCTTTGGTAGATGCTATTGAGATTTGGAGACCGCATAATTTTGGTGATGGGCGAGATTATCGAGATCGTGATGAAGATCAGGCTGAGATAGTTAAAACAACTTGTGGAAGGCCTGAGACAGGCGCTCTGCAAATACAGTGGGATGGTGAAGTGATTCCATGTTGTTATGACTATAATAACAAAATTGTATTAGGCAATGCTTTTGAGCAGCCAGTTTTAGAGATTCTTAATGAGAAAAAATATAGATTATTACGATATGCTCACAAAGTTGGACTTTTTAATATTTTTCCATATTGTGATCAATGTGATCAATTACTTCCTCATGCAGATGCTCTTGTTTATACGAATAGACATAACCTCCCAGCTGAAGAGGCTGTTAAATTATCAAATACTGATTTATATAATCTTTCTGAAGGGTCTGATATCGACAAAGAAAATTTAAATGAAAAATATAAATCAAAAGTTTAATTAATCTTTTTCTTTCCAATATGCTCTTCTCCTCTAGATTTTGCGAGGTTAATTTGTTTTTGCCTTTCTTTTAAGTTAGATTTTTTTTCTTCAGAAATCTTACCCATACAATACGAACATGAAATACCTTCAATATACTCATTAGATTGAATTTCTTCTGGCGATAAAGGATGGCGGCAAGCGAAACATTGATTATATTTTCCTTGTTTTAATTCATTAGTTACCGCAACTCTTTGGTCAAATACAAAGCATTCACCTTGCCACAAGCTTTCTGCTTCTGGGATCGTTTCAAGATATTTTAGGATGCCCCCTTGTAAGTGATAAACCTCATTAAATCCTTCTTCTAGCATATATGAACTAGCTTTTTCACAGCGAATCCCACCAGTGCAAAACATTGCAACTTTCTTGGTTTTTTTTGGGTTTAGATTCTTCTTGATATATTTTGGAAACTCTCTAAAGGACAATGTTTTTGGATTTATAGCATTTCTGAAGGTCCCTATATCGACTTCATAGCCATTCCTTGTATCAATGAGAGTAATATCAGGGTCGCTAATTAAGCTGTTCCAGTCCTCAGGCTTTACGTAAGTACCTACTTTTTTAGTAGGGCTAACTTCTGGAATTCCCAATGTTACTATTTCTTTTTTTAACCTAACTTTCATTCTGTAAAAAGGATTCTCGTCTGACCATGACGCTTTGTATTCTAAGTTTTTAAATGCATTAAAAAATTTGTAATCATATTTAATAAATTCATGAAAATTTAAAATATCTTTTTCTTTCCCTGAGATTGTTCCATTAATTCCTTCATTAGCCAGAAGTATTGTCCCTTTTAACGATTTTTTATCGCAATAATCTTGAATAATAGATTGCATAGTCTTGATATCATTTAGAGCAACAAAATGATAAAACGCTGTAGTAAAAAAAGAGGTCATAATTAACTATATGAAATAAATTTAATATTGTATTCCATGTTTAAATTATATGAAGAGTTAATAACAGCCTAAGCCATTTATTTTATTGGTAAAAAGTGTTATTTTAACGCTCTTTAGAAGATCTACAATATAAATTGGAGAATGTGTATGACTATTGAAGTAACTTTATCGATTATTAAGCCAGATGCAGTTAAGAAGAATGTTATTGGCGAAATTTACAGTCGTTTTGAAAAGGCAGGCTTAAAAATTGTTCAAGCTCAAATGATTTCACTAACCCAAGAGGAAGCAGAGGGTTTTTATGAGGTTCATAAGGATAGACCTTTCTTTAATGACCTTGTTAGCTTTATGATTTCAGGGCCAGTTATGATTCAAGTGCTTGAAGGGGATAACGCTGTTTCTTTAAACCGTGAATTAATGGGTGCAACCAATCCAAAAGAAGCAGATCTAGGAACAATTAGAGCTGATTTTGCAGATAGTATTGATGCTAATGCAGTGCATGGTTCTGATTCGTTAGAGAATGCAGCTATCGAGATTGATTATTTCTTTGGTTAAAATAATTCTTGGATAACTTACTTGAATTTAATCGCGAACAATTAACTAAATATATTGAACAGTTTGGCCATAAACCATATCGTGCTAAACAGCTTTTGCGTTGGATATATTACTTTAATGAAAACAATTTTGGAGCAATGACAGATGTTGCAAAATCATTCCAAAGTACACTTACAAATAACGCGAATATTCAGACACCTGAAATCATTTCTGATGATCTATCTTTAGATGGCACACGAAAATGGCTATTAAATGTTGGAGCAAGCAATGGAATTGAAGCTGTTTTTATTCCTGAAGAAGATCGCGGGACTCTTTGCATCTCATCTCAAGTAGGCTGTGCCTTAGAGTGCACTTTTTGTTCCACTGGCAGACAAGGCTTCAATAGGAACCTTACTTCGGGAGAAATTATGGGTCAATTATGGCTGGCTAATAAATTGCTTAGAAAACAGGAAAATTATAGCCATTTAAATTTTGAAAAACGTATTATTTCAAATGTAGTTTTCATGGGAATGGGAGAGCCTCTAACTAATTATAACAATGTGGTGCATTCATTAGAAATGATGCTTGATGACCAAGTTTATGGCCTTAGTCGAAGAAAGGTTACCCTTTCTACAAGTGGGCTTGTGCCGGCAATGGATAAACTTAGGTTAGACTGCCCAGTAGCTTTGGCAGTTTCTCTTCACGCTCCAAATAATAATCTACGAGATGAGATCGTCCCAATAAACAAAAAATATCCTTTAAAAGAATTAATGTCTGCATGTTTACGTTACATTGAGTTTGCTCCTCGAGATTTTGTTACTTTTGAATACGTAATGCTTAAAGGGATTAATGACTCTATAGCTCAGGCAAAAGAATTAATTGATTTGGTAAAAGATGTTCCTTGTAAATTTAACCTGATTCCCTTTAATTCCTTTCCAAATAGCGGGTACAAATGTTCTGATAGAGCCACAATGGCTAGATTTAAAGAGGTTTTGGCTGATGAGGGTATTATAACTACTATAAGAAAAACCCGAGGCGATGATATTGCTGCTGCTTGTGGCCAATTAGCTGGACAGGTCCAAGATAAGACTAAAAGAAGCCAAAAAATTTCTTTTGTACGTAACAATGAAATGAAATGAAAATAAATAAAAATAGATTACAAGTGCTTGTTGGTGGAGTAGCTGTCGGAGGAGGGGCTCCAACTGTTGTTCAATCAATGACAAATACCGATACAGCCAATCGTAAATCTACTGTGAATCAAGTAAATGAATTATGGAAAGCGGGTTCTGAGTTAGTTAGAATTACAGTAAACAATGAAGAAGCTGCTAAAGAGGTTTATGGAATCAAGCAAGACCTTTTAGCTATGGGGTGCAATGTGCCGCTAATTGGAGATTTTCATTATAATGGTCATAAGCTTTTAAAAAAATTCTCCGATTGCGCCGCTACGTTGGATAAATACAGAATTAACCCTGGTAATGTCGGGAGAGGCAGTAAGAAGGATGATCAGTTCGCTACAATGATTAAAATAGCAGTTGATAATGATAAGCCTGTAAGGATTGGAGTAAACTGGGGGAGCTTGGATCAAGAAATGCTCAAGGTATTGATGGATAATAATGCCATTTTAAATCAACCTCTTTCAGCCAAGTCGATTATGAAAGAAGCACTCATTCGCTCAGTTCTCGATAGTGCTAGTCAAGCTGAAAATTTAGGACTACCCAAAAATAAAATAATTGTTTCTTGCAAGGTAAGCGATGTTCAAGATTTAATTGAGGTTTATACAAACTTATCAAAACGATGTAGCTATCCACTTCATCTTGGGTTAACTGAGGCAGGAATAGGTACAAAAGGAATCGTTGCTTCAGCAGCATCAATGGGGTACCTTCTTCAAAATGATATTGGTGATACTATTCGCATTTCCCTAACCCCAGAACCTAATGAATCTAGAGTGAAAGAAGTGATTGTTGCTCAAGAATTGCTTCAAACAATGGGTATTCGTGCCTTTTCACCCATTGTAATAGCGTGTCCTGGGTGTGGAAGAACTACTTCAACTTTTTTTCAAAAGCTAGCCGGAGATATTCAGGTGTACCTAAGAGAAAGTATGCCTGGATGGAAGCATAAATATCAAGGAGTTGAAGAAATGACTGTTGCAGTAATGGGTTGTGTCGTAAACGGACCTGGAGAGTCAAAAATGGCAAATCTAGGTATAAGCCTGCCTGGAACAGGTGAGATACCAGTTGCTCCAGTGTATGTAGATGGAAAGAAAACAGTTACATTAAAAGGTGATAATATCGGAATTGATTTTATAGATATAATTAATAGTTACGTTGAAAAAAATTACCAGGTTGATAAAAAAATCAAAAATGACTAAAAAATTTCAAACACTTAAAGGTTTTTACGACGTCTTACCAGGGAGGCAAAGGTTATGGCGTTATTTCGAAGAAAAAGTATTGTATATTTTAGATCAATATCATTATCAAGAGATAGGACTTCCTTTAGTTGAACCGACTGGACTATTTGTTGAAAGTGTCGGATCTCATACTGATATTGTAGAAAAAGAAATGTATAGCTGGGAAGATCATTTAAATAAAGATAAGTTAACCTTAAGGCCAGAAGGTACAGCAGGATGCGTGAGGGCAATTGTTGAAAACAGCCTTACTTATAATGGGCCTGTTAAGTTATTTTATCGCGGTGCAATGTTTAGACATGAAAATGTTCAGAAGGGCAGGCAAAGACAATTTCATCAGGTGGGAGTTGAGGCTTTTGGTCTTGAAAAGCCAGAGTCTGATGCAGAGCAAATTTTATTATTAGCAAGGTTGTGGAGCTCATTAGGCCTTAAAAATATTACTTTAGAATTAAACTCAATTGGAGATCCAGATGACAGAATTATTTATAGAGAAAAGCTAGTTACATATTTTGAGGCCAATAAAGAAGTCCTGGATGACGATGCATTAAGGCGCTTATATGAAAACCCCTTAAGAATATTGGATAGTAAAAATAAACAAATGCAATCCATGTTAAATTCCGCTCCAAAGCTTATAGATTTTTTATCAAATGATGCAAAACAACATTTTGAGAGTCTTTGCAGCATCCTTAAAGACCATAATCTAGAATTTAAAATAAATACGAGACTTGTAAGAGGTCTAGATTATTATAATCGTACTGTTTTTGAATGGGTAACAAATGATTTAGGGAGTCAAGGTACTATCGCTGGTGGAGGTAGATATGACTACCTAGTTGAAAGAATAGGTGGTAAACCAACTTCAGCTTGCGGATTTGCAATTGGAATCGAAAGAATAATTCTATTACTTGAAGATTTAAATAAAGAGAATGATAATATATTACCAGATATTTATATTGTAAATCTTGGTGATATGGCAAGGCCTTTTGCTTTTACTATTGCTGAAAAATTAAGAAACCAAGGATTAAAAGTAAGTTTAAATCTTGAAGGTTCTAGCTTTAAATCTCAAATGAAAAAAGCTGATAAAAGTGGTGCAAAGGTTGCATTAATAATTGGGGACCAAGAGGCTGAAAATAAAATAATTCAGGTAAAACTTATTCGTGATGATGGAATCCAAGTGAGTGTTGAAGAGAAAAATATATCCCTATATGTTAAAGATAAAATAAATTTTGAAAAATAATATACTAGAAATCAATAATTTAAAAATTTTTCCTAATAATAATTCTAGGTTAAAATTAGTAAAAAATATTTCTTTAAGTTTAAAGAAGGGAAAGACTACATGTATCGTTGGCGAATCAGGAAGTGGTAAAAGCTTAACAGCTTTATCAGTTATGCAACTTCTTTCATCACAGCTAAATATGTCTGGCAGTATAGTTTTTGAAGGTGTTAATTTAGCAAATTTAACCAAAGAAGAGGTAAGGAAGAGACGTGGGAAGGATATTGCCATGATCTTTCAAGAACCCATGACATCTCTTAATCCTGTGCTGACAATTGGCTACCAAATAGAGGAAGCAATTAGAGTGCACGAGAATTTGACGAAAACTGATTTAAATAAACGCGTTGAAGAGTTACTTTATATTGTTGGCATACTTTCAGAGAGAATAAATAGTTATCCAGATGAGCTTTCGGGAGGACAAAGACAAAGAGTTATGATTGCTATTGCTATCTCATGTTCACCCAAATTATTAATTGCTGATGAACCAACCACAGCGTTAGATGTAACTGTTCAAGCTCAAATTTTAAACCTTTTAAATGATTTAAAATTAAAGTTTGACATGACTATGCTTTTTATTACACATGATTTCGGTGTGGTTGAAGATATTGCTGACGATGTAGCCGTAATGTATCAAGGTGAAATTGTTGAGCAAGGAACAGTATTAAATATATTAAAAAAACCAAAGCATCCTTATACTAAAGCTTTGCTAGATTGTGTTCCTGATTCACATGGCGAAAAAGATTTGAAACCAATTGATTATGCAGCCCTAAAAAGAGCAATGGGATAATAAAAAATGGAAATTTTATTAGAAGCGAAAAGCCTATCTAAAGCGTATGTTAAAACAACAGGATTTTTTTCTAGAACTAGAATTACAATTAAAGCATTAGATAATATATCAGTGAACATAAGAAAAGGCATCACTCTAGCTGTTGTTGGCGAATCTGGAAGTGGAAAATCTACTTTAGCAAAAAGCTTAATTCGCTTAATTGAACTTGATAAAGGCTCGATTACCTTCAAGGGGAGAAATATACGAACAATCCATGGTGATGATCTCAAGAAAACTAGAAAAAATATACAAATGATTTTTCAGGATCCTTATGCTTCATTAAATCCAAGAATGAAAATAATAAAGATCATGCAAGAGCCTTTAAAGATTCATGGCATCGGAAATTCTGCAACCCAATATTCTAAGATATTAAGTATGATAAGAAGGGTAGGTCTTGTGGAGGACGACCTTTCAAAATATCCTCATCAGTTTTCAGGAGGCCAAAGACAAAGAATTGGGATAGCGCGTGCACTTATTTTAGAGCCTGAATTAGTAATATGTGATGAGCCAGTTTCAGCACTTGATGTTTCAGTTCAAGCACAAATTATTCAACTTCTTAAATCACTACAAAAAGAGTTTGGCTTGACTTATCTTTTTATAACTCATGATTTGAGAATAGTGAGGCATATTGCAAATGAAGTTATCGTAATGAAGGATGGAAAACTTATCGAGCAAGGAAAAACTGATATAATTTTTCGCAACCCAAAAACTAAATATACAAAAGAATTGTTATCATCAATTCCTGGAAATTTATCAAAAAGGAAATAAAATGGCTTTAGATACCGAAGAAGAGCAGGTTGAGAAACTAGAACAGATTTGGGATTCATATAAGTGGCTAATCACCCTTGTAATCTCAATTTTTTTGGGGGCTTATTTCGCTTATAGTTTTTATGCGGACCAAAAAATTAAAAATACCGAGCAAGCATCTCAGCTATATCAAGAAATATTGATTCACAAAATAACTGATATAGATTTAATAAAAAAGAAAGTTTCTTTGCTAAAAAATATTTCCAGCGATACGCCGTATGCATCAAGGTCTGCTATATACCTTTCTAAATTATATTCACAAGAAATGAAGAATGAAGAAGCCATTAAGGAATTAATTTGGGCGAGTAAAAACACATCTGAAGAATCAATCGAATCAATAGCATATTATCTTTTAGCAAATATTTATTTTGTAACTGATAAGTTAGAAGAAGCAATGGCTTCAGCTAAGAAGATTGATACTATAGGCTTCCAGACGTTAGCAAACGATATTATTGGTGATATTTATTTTAAACAAGGCAATAAAGAAAAGGCTAGAAACTCATATATCAATGCTTTGAAGCTATACAAAGGTCAAGGGGACATTCGTAAAGTTATACAAACTAAAATAGACTCTATTGGGAAATGAAATTTGTTTTTTTAGCTACTTTTTTTTTAACGGGCTGTTTTTTCGGACCTGTTCAAGAGCTTCATGACCAAATTGAAGAAACTTATTTTGGCAAGGATTTTATAGACTTACCTACACCGTTATATGATTTAAAAACTAATGTTGATCTTGAGGTGGTTTGGCAAGAGAATATTGGGGAACATAACGGTGCTAATTTAGATATTTTTCATAATGAAGATTTTTTATATGCTGCAACATCTGATGGCACAATAAAAAAAATAGATAGCAAAACTGGTAATGAAATTTGGGAAAAGAAACTTGATATTAATTTAACTTCTGGCATTGCTGGTAGTGATGAAAATTTATTTTTCTCAACATCAGATGGTTTTTTATGGGCCATGAATCATGATGGCGAGTTAATTTGGAAAACTTTATTAGATGTAGAAATTAATTCATTGCCAATCTATTATGATTCAAAAGTTGTTGTAAAACTTAGTAGCTACAAAATTGTTCAACTTAACAGTAAGGATGGCTCAGTTATATGGAAATATCAAGCAGCAATCCCACCTTTAACGTTCAAGTCTGAGGGAAAGTTAATCCAATCAAACAATGTTGTGTATCTTGGTTTGCCTGGTGGAAAATTGACTGCAATTGATAGTCCCACTGGTGGACTAGTCTGGGAAGCAAGTATTTCTCGTGCTAAAGGAAGCACTGATATTGAAAGAGCCAATGATATAACAAGTCATCCAGTTATAGATGGCCCTTTAATTTATGGAGTTACTACAAATGGAGATATTTCATCTCTAGATCGAAGAAATGGTAAATCAATTTGGACTCGACCAATATCAAGTTTTTACGGTATGGCTTTTGATGGTGAAAATTTGTTTGTTACGCATGATACCGGCTCTATTTATGCCTTAAACAAGGATGGTGGCGATATTAAATGGAGGCAAGCCGATTTACAATACCGAAGAGTTATGGCTGGAACAATCATCCTGGATTATATTGTGTTTGGTGACTATGACGGTTACCTTCACTTATTAAGCTTAAATGATGGATCAATCTTAGGTAGGATAAAGCTAGCAGACTCTCAGATATTGAATAATATAATTAAAATAGATGATTCATCAATTGTTATGATGACTTCAGATGGTGATATTGTTTCTCTAAGAATAGGTAAAGAGACTGTTAACAATAATTTCGATGTTGATACAACTAAATTAATTATTAATGAAACTGAAGAAGTGAAAGTTGGTGATTCAGATGGCCTCAAAAAACATCGAATTTTTAAAGACACCAACAAGAAAGAAAAAGGAATTCTAGATAAACTTTTTCAAATTTTGGATTAAGTAAAGATGAAAACCATTGTGCTCGTTGGGCGACCAAATGTTGGTAAATCAAGTTTGTATAATCGCTTAACTAAAACTCGTGATGCAATTGTGGCAGATATGCCTGGGCTAACTAGGGATAGACATTACGGAAAGTTATCGATTGGTGAGCATGATTTTATTCTAGTTGATACAGGTGGTTTTGAGCCAGATAAGAAAACTGGCATTCAAAAAGAAATGGCCACTCAAACAAAGCTAGCAATTGATGAAAGTGATATTGTTTTATTAATTGTTGATGCAAGATCTGGGCTTCATTCTATAGATCAACACATTGCTGAAATTATTAGAAAGAATGATAAGCAAAAGATGTTGTTGGTAAATAAAGCTGAGGGTATGGTTAATGATGGCGCTTTAGCGGAATTTTATAAACTTGGATTTACTAATATACATAAAATTTCATCAGCACATGGCGATGGAATTTCTGCGTTGAAAGACTTTCTTGTAGAGCAAAATACTTCTCCAGATACCTATCAGAATGTAAGCAATAAGAATCCAATAATTTCTATTGTAGGGCGACCAAACGTTGGAAAATCTACTCTGATTAACTCTTTATTAGGTGAAGATCGTTTTATTGCATTTGATAAACCAGGAACAACAAGGGATGCAGTTTCTGTTGATTTCAATTGGGGTAAGGAAAAGTTTGTTCTAACTGATACAGCGGGTATACGAAAAAAAGGTAAGGTTTTTGAGTCTGTAGAGAAATTTTCAGTTATTAAGACTTTGAATGCGATTAATTTTTCGAATGTATCGGTACTTGTTATTGATTCAAATGATGGCATAACGGCTCAAGATATGCATATTCTTGGCTTCATTCTTGAAAGTGGAAAGTCATTAGTTATCGCTTTAAATAAATGGGATTCTATATCGTCGTATCAGCGAGAAAAATTAAAAAATGATATAGATAAAAAATTACCATTTGTTAAATTTGCTGAAAAAGTATTCATATCAGCTCTGCATCAAGAAGGTTTTGCAGTTTTGATGAAGGCAATAATTAAATCACATAAATCTGCTTTAACAAAATTTACCACACCTCAACTTAATTCTGTTTTATCAAATGCCTTGATAAGTCATACGCCAAGCATAATCAAAGGTATTCGGCCTAAGTTAAAATATGCTCACCAGGGTGGTATGAATCCACCAACTATCATTATTCATGGTAACCATTTAGAGGGTTTGAAACAAGATTATATTAGATTTTTAGAATCATTTTATCGCAAAGCATTTGACTTAACTGGAACACCATTAAGAATTCAATTTAAGAACTCCACTAATCCTTTTAATGATAAAAGTAAGGATACAAAGAAAAAAACAGGGCTTGTCTCCAGAAGAAGAATAGAAACAGCTTTTCGTGAAAAAATGAAAAAGAAGAAAATCGTTTAATTAGTAAGACTATCCCAAAACCTCCACCATTCTGCCTTTCTGTTTGTAATTTTTTGTGCATCAAACTTAGTATTAGGATAATTTTGGTTTAAAACCCTTTCTGTATCCCTTCTTAAATCCTCAATACCTAGATGCTCGTAGCAGCTAACCATGAGAACAAGAGCTTCTTCTTGGTGAATTGATTGATTATAGTTTTCGATTACAAATTTAGCTCTATTTAATGCCGCAATATATGCTTGTCTTTTCATATAGAATCGTGCTACATGTAGCTCATATTCAGAAATTTTATTCATTAGGTATGTCATACGGTCAATTGAATCTTTATAGTAAGTGCTCTTAGGAAATTTTATAGTTAATTCTTTAAAGGCATTAAAGCTTTCAGTTAATTGATTAATATCCCTGTCACTAATATCTTGCATAGATAATTTCTTAAAAATATTCCTGTCTTTAAATAAAATAATCCCTCTAAAATAATAAGCATAATCCATAGCTGGGTGATTTGGGTGCGCACGTACGAATTTATTAATCATTGCCGATGCTTCTGCAATTTTATAGAATTCTTTATAGGCGTAAGCTAGATTTAGTTTAAATTGAGGCGCTAATTTTGAATTAGGGAACCTTCTTTCACCAGCCTCAAGGTAGGATATTACCTTTTGCCAGTCCTTGCTAGATGCATAAAACTCTGCTTCACTAATAATCCAAGAGTCAGATTGGCCATCAGTTTCGTCAAATTCAGTTGGCTCACCAAAAATGAAACATCCGCTTAGTATTACTGATAAAATTAAAGGAAGTAAAAATTTCATATAGGCTTGAGATATTTAATAACTCATAAATTATACATTATGGCACTAAACAAAAAAAAATTTATAGTACCTAATACTTATGTTGGTAAAAGAGCAGATTTAGTTATTCACGATCTAATGCCTGAATATTCAAGAGCTAAAATTCAATCTTGGATTAAAAAAGGCTTCATTAGAATTGATTCAGAAATTTTTACAACCAAAAGAAAAATGATCGGTGGCGAGCTAATAGATATTGATATTCAGCCTGAGGAGCAAGCCAGTCAATTCATACCGGAAGATATAGCATTAGATATCATTTACGATGATGACGATATTATTATAATTAATAAACCAGCTAATTTAGTTGTTCACCCGGCAGCTGGAAATTGGTCAGGCACGCTTTTAAATGGAATTCTTTACCATTTGCCAAAAAATTCTGAATTGTCTAGGGCTGGCATTGTACATAGATTGGATAAAAATACAACGGGCTTAATGGTAGTTGCGAAAAATGAAATAGCTCAATTTGATTTAATAAAGCAACTACAAAGTAAAAGTGTTTATAGAGAGTACAGAGCAATAGTCTGGGGGCAAGTAATGGTTAAAAGTGGAGTCATTGATAAACCAATTGGAAGACACCCTCATAACAGGATAAAAATGGCTGTTAATAATATTAATGGAAAAGAAGCGGTTACTCACTATGAAGTATTAGAAAGGTTTGGTATTCATACGTATTTAAAATGTATTCTTAAAACTGGAAGAACTCATCAGATTAGAGTTCATATGCAAGATAATAAATGTCCTATTGTCGGCGATCCAACATATGGGCTAAAAAAAATTATCCCTACAAGGTCTATGACAGAAAATTTTAAAAATGAAACTCTTAAATTCGAAAGGCAAGCGCTGCACGCTAAAGTATTAGGGCTTATTCACCCAGTAACTAAAAAATCTCTTAAATGGGAAGTAGATTTACCTGGCGATATGAAAAATTTATTGGAACTAATAAGGAGGGAGTCAGAACATGACTCATTAGAGGAGGGCTTTAAAATAAATAAAGATTTTTATGTTAGTGGCGATCAGGCCTATGACGATAATGAAGATTTAGAATTTGATGATGAATGAAAATTTTATAATTCCAAAATGGCCAGCCCCAGCAAATATAAGAGCAATTCAAACCACCCGAAAGGGTGGGATTAGTTTGGAAAATTACTCTTCTCTGAATTTGAGCAGCAATGTAGGGGATATAGAGAAGCATGTCGAAGGTAATTATAAGAAGTTATTAAGTTTCTTACCATCCGGCCCTTTTTGGTTAAATCAAATTCACTCAGATAAATCTGAAGAACTTCCGTCTAATAGTGATTTAAATTGTGATGCAAGCTATACATATCACAAAAAAATTGTGTGTGCCGTTAGAACTGCTGACTGCTTGCCAATTTTTATAACCAACTTCGAAGGCACCTTCGTTTCTTTAATCCATGCTGGCTGGAAGGGTCTGCTGCATGGAGTGATTGAGAAAACTATTAATAAGATTAATTCACCATCAGAAATAATTGTGTGGTTAGGGCCTTGTATTAGTCAAGAATCATTCGAAGTAGGTAATAATATTTATGATTTGTTTAGAAATAAAGATAGTAATACTAAAAAAGCATTTAAATTATTAAAGAATAGATATTATTTAGATCTTGCTATAGCTGCGAAATTGAAACTTAATTATCTAAATATTAAAAATATTTCCGGAGCAGGTATAACCGAAGATTTTTGTACCTTTAAAGATAATAAAAACTTTTTTTCATATCGCCGAGATGGGGATACTGGCCGAATGGCATCATTACTGTGGATTGATGGTTAGCTATATCATCTTTACTACTAACAATTTATAATAGCACTCTTTTTTAGTCTGGAATTTCTATGACACTTTTTTGGATTGTTGGCACCTGCCTCGCTGGTGGGTTCTTAAGTTTATTATTTGCCTTTCTTTTTTTTAAAAATTCCAACATCAATATTGTTACAAATATGGTAAGTTTGTCGGTAGGAACTATGCTCGGTGCCGTCTTTCTTGAAATACTCCCGCATGCACTAGAGCAAGCCGCTGATTATCATGACACTATGTTTATAGTATTAATTGGCTTGCTAATATTTTTTACACTAGAAAAGTTATTGATTTGGCGTCATTGTCACGGAGATCATTGTGAAACTCACTCACATGATGCACAACTTAAGCATAACAAAAGTGGAAGCCTTGTTCTTATAGGCGATTTATCTCATAACTTTATCGACGGAATACTTATAGCTAGTGCGTTCTTATTTGAAATTCAATTAGGATTAGTTACTGCCTTAGCGATTTATGCTCATCAAATTCCACAGGAAATGGGAAATATATCCATATTTGTCCATAAAGGCCTTAAAAAAAATAAAGCTATTTTGTTGAATGTAATTGCAAATATCTCAATGACTACAGGCGCTATAATCACTTACATTTTGATTGATTCCGCTGGCGACATACTTCCTGTTTTATTAGCTTTTACAGCATCAAACTTGATTTATGTTGCTGTATCTGACCTTATTCCAGGGTTGCACAAAAGAACTGAAATAAAAGAGTCATCAATGCAAATTGCTATGATTCTTTTAGGTGTAATTATCGTTTATATTTTCCATCTCTTCCTGCATTAAGATGACAACAAAACTCGATTACGATTCACCAAAAATTGGTTTTGTATCCCTTGGCTGCCCAAAAGCAGGTTCCGATACAGAGAAGGTTCTGAGTCAAGTCAGATCTGAAGGTTATGATATTGCTGCTAATTATAAGGATGCAGGACTTGTTATAGTTAATACGTGTGGTTTTATTGATAGTGCTATAGATGAATCGTTAGATGCCATTGATGAGGCTCTTAAAGAAAACGGTAATGTAATTGTTATGGGTTGTCTAGGCGAAAAAAAACATATTATTGAGGCACGGTTTAATAATCTTTTAGCAATAACTGGCTCGGAAGCATTTTCAGAAGTAATGGATGCTGTCCACCAGCAAATGCCTAAACCACACGATCCTCATATTGACTTAATCCCACCTCAGGGCATTAGGTTAACCCCAAATCATTATTCATATATTAAAATTTCAGAAGGATGTAATCATAAATGTAGTTTTTGTATTATTCCATCAATGAGGGGTAAATTAGTTAGTAGGCCAATTGGTGATGTAATGAAGGAAGCTGAGAGGCTTGTTGATTCTGGTGTTTCAGAGTTGTTAATTATTTCACAAGACACAAGTGCTTACGGCGTAGATATTAAATATAGAACTGGGTTTTGGGATGGCAAGCCAATCAAAAGTAATCTTTACGACCTTGCTAAAAATCTAGGAGAACTGGGTGTGTGGATTCGCTTACATTACGTTTACCCTTACCCACATGTGGATAAAATCATTTCTTTAATGGCAGACGGTAAAATTTTACCTTATATTGATGTACCTTTTCAGCACGCAAACTATGAGGTTTTAAAGAGAATGAAAAGGCCTGCTAACGCTGAAAACAATCTGGAAAGAATATTAGAGTGGAGAAAGATTTGTCCGGAGATTGCTATCCGTAGTACTTTTATTGTTGGTTTTCCTGGAGAAACAGAATCTCAATTTAACGAACTCCTACAATTCATTGAGGACGCTCAGTTAGAAAGGGTAGGTTGTTTTAAATATTCTAATGTTGATGGCGCTACAGCCAATTTATTATCTGGCAATATAAGTGAAGATGTTAAGCAGGAAAGATATAATAGGCTAATGGAACTGCAATCAAAGATTAGTTTTAAGAAACTAAAAGACAAGGTAGGAAGCATTCAAACTGTTTTAATTGATGAAGTGAATTCCTCTCATGCAATTGCAAGGTCTTATGCAAATGCTCCTGATATCGATGGCCATATATTTTTAGAAAGTCCAAAGGGTTTAAAGCCTGGCGATATGTTGGATGTTAAAATAAATCGTGCAGAAGATTATGATTTATTTGCAGGCCCAATTAAAAAGTGAGTAGAACATGGAAATAGTTACGCGATTTGCACCAAGCCCAACTGGTTACCTTCATATTGGTGGAATTAGAACTGCATTATTCTCTTGG
>Ga0209192_10001261_pt1 | contig 20752 bp, 23 predicted proteins | sample ArcticOcean_MG_C_11_FD_187433 | JGI IMG/M metagenome (GOLD analysis project Ga0209192, IMG submission 187433) | Marine microbial communities from western Arctic Ocean - ArcticOcean_MG_CB2_154 (SPAdes) (version 2) | ecosystem: Environmental > Aquatic > Marine > Oceanic | place: Arctic Ocean... | reverse complement strand
CAATCAATAAAAAAATATCATTGTTGACACACGATGAAGTTATTACGCTTTTTCATGAGTTTGGTCATGGCCTTCATCACCTACTCACGGAAATTGATGATTATGGAGTTTCCGGAATCCAAGGTGTTGAATGGGATGCTGTCGAGCTACCAAGTCAATTCATGGAAAATTTTTGTTGGGAGTGGTTAGTCATAAAAAATATGACTGAACATGTTCAAACGAAAAAACAAATGCCAAAGATATTATTTAATAAACTTCTAAAGTCAAAAAATTTCCAATCTGGTATGCAAACAACTAGGCAGGTTGAATTTGCTCTCTTTGATATAAAACTCCATAGTGATTACGATCCCAATCAGAAAAATTTTCTTGGTTTACTTAGTGATGTGCGTGAGCAAGTTGCTGTTGTGAAGCCACCAAGTTGGAATCGTTTTCCACATAGCTTTTCACATATTTTTGCTGGTGGTTATGCTGCTGGATATTATAGCTATAAGTGGGCTGAAGTTTTATCTGCTGATGCCTTCAGTCTATTTGAGGAAATTGGTATTCTTTCATCAGAAGCTGGAATGAAATTTAGAAGTGAAATTTTAGCGAAGGGCGGATCAAGACCAGCTATTGAATCTTTTAAAAAGTTTAGAGGCCGCAAGCCAAATATTGAAGCGCTACTTAGACATCAGGGACTTTTATAATGAAAATTGCAACATGGAATGTTAATTCGTTAAAGGTTCGTTTTTCACAGGTAGCTGATTGGTTAAAAAAAAATAATCCTGATGTACTTTGTCTGCAGGAAACAAAACAAACTAATGACATGTTTCCACACGAAGATTTTAAATCCTTAGGTTGGTATTCTTACCATAATGGACAGAAAACATATAATGGTGTAGCAATAATTAGTAAAAAACCTCTAACTGATATTTCATTAAACATACCTAAGTATGATGATATTCAAAAAAGAGTAATCACTGGAACATTCAAGGACGATCAAAATCGTAATATTAAAATTATCTCTGCTTATATTCCTAACGGACAATCATTAGACTCTGAAAAATTTATTTATAAAAAAATATGGTTAGATAGCTTCAGTGAATGGTTAATTGATTTACATAAAGAAAATAATTATATTGTATTAACCGGTGACTTTAATATTGCACCTGAGAATATTGATTGTCATGATCCAACAGTGTGGGAAGGCAAGAATTTAGTTTCTGATATTGAAAGGCAATATTTTAGTGAAATCATAAGTAGTGGATTTATTGATTCCTTTCGTCATTTAAATCCTTCAGCTAATGATTTTTCATGGTGGGATTATAGAATACCGCTAAAACGTAATTTAGGTATGAGAATTGATCATATTCTTATAACAAGTTCTTTATTAGATGGTCTTCAGAAGTCTTATATCGACAAAAGGCCTCGTGAGTTAGAGAGGCCGTCAGATCATACTCCTGTTGTTTCTGAGTTTTGAAATTTATTTTACTTTAATCCCGAGTAATTTAAGTTTTCTATATAAATGCGTCCTATCGACCCCAGATATCTTAGCTAATTCTGAAACTGATAATTTTTCCTGCATATGGAACGTAAAATAAAGTTTTTCAAACTCTTCCCTACCTTTTTTTAATGTTTGATTAAATATTTTATTATCGTCAACAAAACTGCTTTCGTTTGAATTTTTAATATGATTATCAATGGTATTAAACACTTTTAAATAGCTTTCAACGTCATTAGATGATATTTTTTGGCCGTCAGAAAATTTAATTAGATTAAATACAATATTATCTAGGGTGTCAATATTATCAATATTATTAGAAATTCTTAATGAGTTTAATGCTGAAATCTCAAATTCTTTATATCCTAGATGCCTGTTCATTGATAAATAAAAATTGAGTATTGCTAATGAAAAGTCTGGAATTAAATCTTTATTCTTTGAAAAGTCTGGCGTATGTAAAATGTTTTCTTGTGGTAGCTCTATACCAATTGAAACTTTCTCTATAACTTCATCAATAAATATAATTTTAATCTTTTTATGAATATTAGACTCTAGGTATTTTCTTATTGTATCTTTTTTTAATCCATCAAATTTGGAAAAATTCTTAAATAATATTGCACTACAACCTTTTTCAGCTGCTTTACTAATAAAATTATCTTTAATTATTGATTTTATATCAATGAGTAAATAATTGGTCCCTACAAGATTATTGACACATATATTAATAAAATTACCTTCTGATCCATTTATATAAATTAAATTAGAGCTTTTCAGAGTGATTAATTTTTCTCTGAATTGAGTCATCCAATTAAGTTTCGAGCTATTTAAAAAGTTTTGATCAATCTTAGCTACATGTATCTCTTTTTTAAGTGCTGAGTTTATTGTATTTAATAATTTTTGTAATGAAATTGGTTTTTCAAGAAAGTCGTATGCACCTATTCTAGTCGCTTCGACTGCAGTATCGATTGTTCCATGACCAGACATCATTATTACAGGGCAATTTATTTTATTCTCTTTTGCCCACTCCTTAAGTAATGTGATCCCGTCACAGTCTGGCATCCAGATATCGAGTAGAATTAATGCAACTTCTTCTTTATCTTTTATTTTTCTTGCATCCATTGCATTTTCTGCTAAAAATATATTATGTCCTTCATCTTCAAGAATATCTCTCAATGATTCCCTGATATCTTGTTCGTCATCAACTACTAAAATATTTATTTTCGTCATACTTTATTTTTCTCTAATCTTTAAGTTAATAGTAACTCTGGTTCCAGAGTTTTTAATTCTATCAATGGTGATTTTACCTTCATGCTCTTCAACAATTTTATGAACTATCGCTAGTCCTAAACCAGTCCCTGTTTTTTTTGATGTTACATATGGTTCGAATATTCTTCCAATAATTATATCTGGAATTCCAACTCCATTATCTTCGACGGTTAATTCAATCCCACCAATTTTATTTCTTATTGATATCATTATTTTTTTATTTTTTATTTCTTTTAAAGCATCTTGAGAATTTTCTAATAAATTTATTATTACTTGTCTTAACTTATTCTGATCCGCATATATAGTTGGTATCTTTCTATCTTTCTTTATTGTAATATTTTTTTCAATCTCGTACAGCGCTACTACTTCATCGATTAGTTCGTCAATTTGTACAGCATCTTTTTGTATTTTTGTTGGTCTTGCATATTCTGCAAATTCATTAACCATTATTTTTAATGAATTTACCTGGTTTACAATTGTATTAGTTGATCTTTCAAGTATTTCTGAATCTTCTTTATTTAACTTATTCTTAAATTTATGCTGAATTCGTTCTGCTGACAATTGTATTGGTGTTAATGGATTTTTTATTTCGTGCGCTAGTCTTCTTGCTATTTCCCCCCATGCTCTATGTCTCTGTGCTTGTGTAACTTCGGATATGTCATCAATAACTAGAACATATGACTTGTCTTTATTATTTTTTATTGGAGTAATTTGTAACATAATTGTACTTTCTTGTTCGTTTTCTTTATTTAATTTGAATTCCTGACTTTCTTCTTTTTTATTTTTCTTATCGCTATCTATATAAGACTCAACGAATTCATACATAGGTTTAAATAATAAATATTTATCTACTATCTCACTCATTGGCATATTGCTCATGTCGCTAGATTTAATCTTAAGTATTTTCGATGCTGCAATATTGTTCAGGCGAATTATTTTCGCCTGATCTAGGACTATAACTCCAGTTGTTAAGTGTGCCAATATAGTTTCGAGAAATGTTCTAGATACTTCTAGTCTTTCTCTATCTTTTTCTGAGTTATTTGTAGCATCTTCTAATTGAGACGTCATACTATTAAAAGAACTTATTAAAACCCCTATTTCATCCTTACCTTGCTTTGAGATAATTTTTTTATAGTTGCCCTTTGATATCTGTCTTGTTGCATCAGCGAGCATTGCTAGAGGGGATGAGAATCTTCTACTAATTACAAAAGATGCTGATACAGATGATAATAAAGCTAACAGTAATACTAGCGTCAACGTTAATATGTAAATAATTTTTAGTGAATTTCGGCTATACGTGAGCTGTTGATACTCACTATAAACTGATTCAACAGATAATGCTAAATTTGCTATGGAAGGAGGAATTGGTTGAGTTAATTGAAGAATTAATGTTTTAGAGTTTACATTCTTAGTAAGAATTGGTGTAAATGTTTTTAAAAAAATCTGTTCTCCATCTTTTTCTTCAATCCTTCCAAAAAACCCCCTACCACCTTTTTCTAAATCTTTGATATTAGGAATTGGTGGTATTAAATCACTTTTCTCACTCGAAACCTCAATGATTATTGAATTCTGATCAAAAATAACAGCATCTTGTATTCTAAATTTCTCCCTCAGATCAGTCAATAAGCTATATCTTTGTTCTGGATCCACATTACCAATTGAATATGCAATACTTTTACCTTTTAACTCTATATCTTTCATTAGTATATCAATAGTTTTTTGCCCTAAAGTTAACCCGCCTTCTAATGCTGATTCAACCTTTACGTCGAACCAGGATTCAATTGATTTTGTTAGAAAATTTACTGATACTAAATACACAATTAATACTGGAACTACTCCCATTAGCGCAAAAGACATAACAAGTCTTAATGTTAATCTACTTCCTGTAATTTCTTTTTTAACATTCTGAAGTAACCGAAAAATCTGGAACCCTATCAACACAATTAATGAGAATATGAATAATATATTTAGACCCAATAGAGCTCTGAACGAGTCACTTGAAATTAAATCTGAATTTGAAATTGCTTTTGCTAACAAGATAAGCAATGAAATTCCAATAAATGAAACAATTGTTATTATATATTTCAATTTAATTTTCCAAGTTTATGTATCTTCTTCTCAGAGCTCATGTTCCAGGTAGTATCAAAGTAGTTCACTTGCAAGGGCTTTGGTAATTTTTTCTTGTCTAGTGAAACATTAAGCCATAACTCATAATTTTTATTATTGGCAGCTGTAAATCGAAACCCCTCTACTTTCGATAATTTTTCAAATGCATCTAATATATTTTGATATTCGTGTGTTTCTCCATTGATATCTATGGTCTTATAAACCTCCCTTAACGCCTTGTACTCAATTTGATAATACCTTATTTCTTTCTTTATTATTTTTGTGGGCCAGATTTCATTTGTTTCAGCTACCCTCAATACCACTTTGAAGACTAATGGGATGCCTTTATCTATTGCATTTATTATCAGGTAGTCGAAGTTAATTTCTTGATTAAAGCTTATTAAGTAATCAGGCATTTTATATTTATTTATATTATTTTTTTTGCTAAGAACCATATCTTTAATTACTATCTTTCCATCAGGTAGGGAATATAAATTCATTAAGATTAATGAAAGTAATGCTACTAATACAATTAAACTAATTCTTTTGAAGTAGCGCATAAAATAAACCGTCATGATTTTTTGATGGCAATACTTGATTTTTTATATGCTCTACATTTGAAGGAAATATGATGTCCAGCTCAGTAATATTTTTTGAATCTTTTTTAAACTTTTCAATAACTTCTCTATTCTCTTCCTCAAATATTGAACATGTTACATATAGTAATTTACCTTTATTTTTTAGCATTGGCCATGAAGATCTTAATAGCTCTAGCTGACTTTCACCAAAGCTTCCAAAATCATTTATTCTTCTCAACCACTTTATATCGACATGCCTTCTTACTATTCCTGATGCAGAGCATGGTACATCCAGCAATATTCGATCAAAAGGAGTTTTATCCCACCATTCGTTTACAAGTCCTATTTTTTCATTTCGAATCACTGCATTTAAGCCTAGGCGGCTAATATTTTCTTGAATTTTAATTATTCTTTTTTTATTACTTTCTATCGCCAATAATTGAATTGATTTCAGCTCTAGCATGTGACATGCTTTTCCCCCTGGTGCAGAGCAAGCATCCAATACTTTTTGGCTTTTTTCTAAATCAATTATATGTGCTGCTAATTGTGCTCCAAAGTCTTGAACCGAAACTTTACCTTCTAAAAATCCAGGTATCTTATCGACTCCTATAGGTGTCTTCAAAATCAAGCTTTCCATACCTATCAAGCTGTGCTCAATACCATGACTGTCTAATATTTTAGAATACTCCTTAACTCCAATATTTTTAACATTAACTCTCAGGGCTAGGGGTGGACGTGTGTTTCCAATATCTAAAATATCCTTCCATTTTTTTGGATATTGATTCTTTACTTTATCAATCCACCAATTAGGGTAGCTAAATACAGCGGATTCATGTTCTTTTGCCTCATTCTGAAGAGCATCTTTTTTCCTTAAAAAATTTCTTAGTACCGCATTTATAAAAGCACTTTTTTTGTGATCAATTTTTTTTGCTGCATCAACTGCTTGATTTACTAATGTGAAATTATTTGATCTTTCATGGCTTATTTGAAAAAGAACTATGTGAAGTAGAGCCTCCAAACATTGGTTATCAATTTTCTTGGGAACTAATTTTTTAATATAAAAACTTGATTTCCCTAATTCTCTTATTGCCCCATAAACCATATCTTTAATTTGTGGTAGGTTTTCAGACTCATTAGAATTATATTTTCTAAAAATTAATTCAAAGCTTTTATCTAGATTTTTCCCAAGAAGAACCTGCTCTAAAACTAAAGCTGAAAGCCATTGTGAGTGATTCATCATAAAAATAATTCACCGCCATTAATCTTATGTGCAACAATAAATTCCTTAGCATTCATTTTTCTTTTTCCTTCTAGTTGAATTTCTTTAACTTCAATTGATCCATCTTTGGTTCCAATATAAAGGTTATTTTTTTCGTGATTAACATATATTCGACCAGGCTCACTTTTCTTAAATTTATTTAGGGTTTTAGCTTTCCATATCTTCAATATCTTTCCATTAAAATTACAAAATACCCCTGGAAACGGATTAAAGGCATTGATTTTCCGCACTATTATTTCCGACGATACATCTTTCCATACTACTCTTGCCTCTTCCTTACTGATCTTTTCTGCATAAGTTACCATTTTTTCATTTTGCTGAGTGGGCTTTAGATCTCTATTTTCATTGAGATCATTAAGAACTTTTACCATTAAGTCAGCACCTATTTTTGCTATTAAGTTTGTCATATCACCAGTATTTGCATTCGTATCCAAATCTATTTTTTCACTTCTTACTATATCCCCTGCATCTAATTTTGGAATTACAGACATTATAGTTACTCCGATTTCTTTATCTCCAGATTCAATTGCTCTATGTATTGGTGCTGCTCCCCTCCATGCTGGAAGAAGAGAAGCATGAACATTATACGATCCCTTAGTAAATATATTTAAGATGTCACTTGGAATAATTAACCCATATGCCGCAACTATTAATACATCTGCTTTTTCTGCTTTTAATCTTTGGTGAACATCATAATGCCTTAGGTTATTTGGCTGATAAATAGGAATGTTCAGCTCAGTTGCTTTTTGTTTTATTGGACTCGCTTTTACATTCATCCCTCTGCCTGATCTTCTATCAGGCTGGGTAAGTACTAGCGAAACTTCATATCCTTCTTGATTGATTCTACTTAGAGTTGGGACAGAAAATTCTGGCGTTCCTGCAAAGATAAGTTTAAGTTTTTTATTTGTCATACTTTCAATTAACTTGCTTCAAATTTCTTATTTTTTTTAATCATTTTTGTTTTTATTCTGCTTTTTTTAAGAGGCGATAGGTATTCTACAAAAACTTTTCCCATTAGATGGTCCATCTCATGCTGAATACAAATTGATAATTTTCCATCTGCTACGAATTCGATCAGATCTCCGTCTACATTTAAGGCTCTGATACTTATTTTGGATGCCCTTTTTACTGTTTCATAGATACCAGGCACTGATAAGCATCCCTCTTGTGATTCTTGCTGCCCATCTGAACTTACAATCTCTGGATTTATTAAAATGAGTAAATCATCTTTTTTTTCTGAGATATCAATAATAATAATTTTCTTATGGTAATTTACTTGAGTGGCAGATAATCCAATACCAGGTGCTGCATACATTGTCTCCGTCATATCTCTAACAATTGATATAATCTCACTATTAATTTCATCCACACTGCTAGCAACTTTGTGTAAGCGTGGGTCTGGGTAATTTAATATGTCTAAAATTGTCATATGTATTGATTATTTAATTATTAACTGTTAAATTAATTTAAATTGAACACTATAAAAAATTAATAAACTAATTATACTGCCTAGTGTCATATTTTCTCTTTTCATTGCAAAAAAAAATTAATTTTCTAACCCATAACCAAGAAATATAAGGACTTATTATGTTTGATTTGCTTATCTACATGTTTGAAAATTACTTAAGCTCTAAAAATAATTTAGATTTTGATAATATGACTTTAGAACTTGAAGCTGCTGGATTTAATAATAAAGATATTGAAAGTGCTCTAGATTGGTTTACAGAGCTGAAAGAGATGTCAGTTAAAATACCTCAGTCTCATTCCTTAAAGTTAAATAATAAATTAAGAGTTTTCACTCAAAAAGAAAAAGAAAAATTTTCTCTTGATGGTCTTGGTTTTATTTTATTCCTCGAGCAAGCTAATGTCTTGAATTCTGTTGAAAGAGAAATTATTATTGATCGCGCTATGGCTCTGAATCAAAACATAATCAACATTGATGAGGTACGCTGGATTGTGATGATGACTTTATGGAATAATGGCCGAGAAAATGATTATCTTTTTGTTGAAGACGCTCTATATCAAACTGAGCAATTAATACTTCATTAATTATTAATATTATTAATAATTTTTGAAACAATTTTTGATTCATTTAAAGTGTAAAAATGAATTCCTGGAACTCCATATTGAATTAATGTCTCACATAACTCAGAAATAACATCTACGCCATAATCTCTTAATGATTGAATATCGTCGCCATAATCTTCAAGCTTCAACCTTAACCACCTAGGTATTTCTGCCCCACAATTTGATGAAAACCTTGCAAGTTGCTTGATGTTATAGATAGGCATAATCCCAGGAATAATAGGTACTGATATGGATTTTTTCTGGCATTCCTCTATAAATCTAAAATAAGCATCCGCATTGAAAAAAAACTGCGTGATTGCTGAATTTGCTCCAGCCTCTATTTTTCTTTTAAAATTATTTAAATCATCAGTTGCAGACTCTGCTTCTGGATGATATTCAGGATATGCACCGGCTTGAATATGGAAATATTCTCCTGTTTCCTCTCTTATGAAAGAGATTAGCTCATTAGCATATTTAAAATCTCCATGACTTATTGCTCCTGATGGGTTATCTCCTCTTAGAGCAATTAAATGTTTAATATCATGGCTCTTATATTCACTTAAGATACTTCTAATTTCTTCTTTTGAAGAGCTAATGCAAGATAGATGAGGTACGCCATTATTATTTGATGCTTCAATACTTAAAACTGTTTCTAACGTTTTAGTCTTAGTTGAACCGCCAGCACCAAAAGTAACAGAAAAAAACTCTGGGTTAAATTCCGATAATGTTTTTATTGTTTTATTAAGCTTAAGATTCCCCTCCTCAGTACGAGGAGGGAAAAATTCAAAACTTACTGATTGCATATTGGGCATATCTTAATACCTATATGTCTCAGTTTTAAATGGTCCGTTAATATCCACATCAATATATTTCGCTTGTTCTTCAGTTAGCGTTGTTAAGTCAGCATTTAGTGTAGTTAATTGCAATCTCGCTACTTTTTCATCTAAATGTTTAGGTAGTACATGAACGCCAAGAGGATATTTATCTTTCTGAGAAAATAATTCTATTTGAGCAATCACTTGATTGGCAAAAGAAGATCCCATAACATAACTTGGGTGGCCTGTTCCACATCCAAGATTAACCAAACGACCTTTTGCTAAAAGAATAATACGTTTATTGTCTGGAAAAATAACATGGTCAACTTGTGGTTTTATTTCTTCCCATTTATATTCTGATAATGAAGCAACATCAATTTCATTATCAAAGTGTCCAATATTACATACAATTGCTTGGTTTTTCATTGCTTTCATATGATCATGATTAATCACGTTGTAATTTCCTGTTGCAGATACAAAAATATCAGCATATTTAGAAGCATATTCCATGGTCACCACACGATAACCTTCCATAGCTGCTTGAAGTGCACATATTGGATCTACTTCAGTTACCCAAACCTGTGCAGATAAAGCTTTTAACGCCTGAGCAGATCCTTTTCCTACGTCGCCATAACCACAAACTACAGCAACTTTACCAGCAATCATTACATCAGTTGCCCTCTTAATAGCATCTACTAAAGACTCTCTGCATCCATATAAATTATCAAATTTTGACTTAGTTACTGAGTCATTTACATTAATTGCAGGAAATGCTAATTCATTATCCCTAAACATTTGATAAAGACGCATAACTCCCGTCGTAGTCTCTTCTGTTACGCCTTGAACATGAGGTAATCTTTCAGAATACCAAGATGAATTTATTTTTAACTTCTTTTTAATAGCGTTAAATAAACAAACTTCTTCTTCTGTTGAAGGTTTATCCAAAACTGAGATATCTTTTTCAGCTTTAACTCCAAGATGAAGTAGAAGAGTCGCGTCCCCTCCGTCATCAAGAATCATGTTCGTGTATTTTTCATCTGGCCATTCAAAAATACGATGTGTAAAATCCCAATACTCGTCTAAACTTTCATCCTTGAAAGCAAAAACTGGAGTTCCACCATCAGCAATTGCTGCAGCAGCATGGTCTTGAGTTGAATAAATGTTACAAGAAGCCCATCGTACATCTGCGCCTAATTCATTAAGTGTTTCAATTAGAACAGCTGTTTGGATAGTCATATGAAGTGAGCCTGAAATTCGAGCCCCTTTTAATGGTTTTTTACTTGCATATTCTTTACGAATTGCCATTAAACCAGGCATTTCTGTTTCAGCTATTGCGATTTCTTTTCTACCGAAATCTGATAAGTTAATATCAGCTACAAGGTAATCTTTAATTTTTAAGTCTGAGTCAGTCACTGTATTCATTTTTTTTCCCTAAAATAAATGTGACCAGTGAGATGAGTGATTCACCAATCATCCCGTAACTGGTACGGTTTAATAATGGTGAACGCAGTTACAAATAAATTTGCAGTTCGAGCCTGGGAAAATTCTTGCAGCGTCCCTCGAACAAGTGCAATACTAATTTAAAAATCAAACTAAATCAAGCACATAATAGAAATTTACTTAATCTGCAAAGCAGATTTTTTATCCGTCATCTCCCATGTAAAATCAGGCTCATCACGGCCAAAATGTCCATAAGCCGCAGTTTTCTTATATATTGGCCTCAGTAAATCTAATGTCTTCACAATACCTTTTGGTCTTAAATCAAATTCTTTTGCTACTAATTCAGATAATTTTTCATCAGAGACTATTCCAGTTCCATAGCTATCAACCATTACAGAAGTTGGTTTTGCAACTCCTATGGCATATGAAATCTGAACAAGGCATTTACTTGCCAACCTAGCAGCCACTATATTTTTTGCAACATAACGCGCACCATATGCAGCAGATCGATCTACTTTACTCGGGTCTTTACCTGAAAATGCGCCGCCGCCATGAGGTGCTGCTCCTCCGTAAGTGTCAACAATAATTTTTCGGCCGGTTAATCCACAATCTCCTTGCGGTCCTCCAATTACAAATCTTCCTGTTGGGTTAATTAAAAATTTAATATCTCCTTTTATTAGCTCTTTAGGGATAACGGGCGTAATAATTTCTTCTATCACCACTTCACGCAGTTTATCTAACTTAATATCAGGGGAGTGTTGGGTAGATAAAACAACTGTATCTACTCTTATTGGATTATTTCCATCATATTCAATTGTTACTTGAGATTTTGCATCTGGTCTCAACCATGAGAGTTTTCCATTTTTCCTAAGTATTGCCTGACGCTCTACTAGCCTATGAGACAGATGAATTGGCAAAGGCATTAATTCGTTTGTTTCGTCACAAGCATAACCAAACATCAAGCCTTGATCGCCTGCTCCTTGATCTAATGGGTCATCCATTGCGCCATCAACACCCTGGGCAATATCTGGTGATTGAGTGTCATACTTAACTAAAACTTCACATGTTTTATAGTCAATGCCATAATCAATATTATCGTATCCAATTGATCTCAGAGTATCTCTTGCTACTTTTTCATAATCAATTTTTGCATTAGTTGTAATTTCTCCAGCAAGGACTACTAAATTAGTATTTGTTAAAGTTTCTGCAGCAACTCTAGCATTAGGATCTTCAGCTAAAATTGCATCTAAAACTGCATCTGAGATTAAATCAGAAACTTTGTCAGGATGTCCTTCTGACACAGATTCTGAAGTAAATAAATAATTTTTCATAGTAACCTTACTGTTATTAATATTATTAAGACGATAGAATAGCAAACAATGCAAACAAAAAATAGAAAAAAATTGAAAATTTCATTTACAAAAATGCAGGGAGTTGGTAATGACTTTATAATTTTAAATCAATTACAAAATCAATATAATTTCAATGCTAAAAAAATTAAATTATTGTCACACCGTCAATTTGGTATTGGATTTGATCAGCTTTTAATTGTAGAGCCCAGTTCAAATCCAAAAGCTGAGTTTAAATATCGGATTTTCAATGCGGATGGAAATGAAGTGGAACAATGTGGTAATGGTGCAAGGTGCTTTTATCGTTTTATAAAAAACAAAGGTCTTTCAAAAAACTCACAGATTACCGTTGAAACAAAATCAGGCTTAATTGTTCTTTCTGAAGGCTCTGAGAATTTAATTTCTGTTGACATGGGAAAACCTATTTTTAATGATAAAAATAGTGAGTTATTTACTGCTGTCACTATTGGAAATCCTCATGCAGTTCTTGAGCCACTTGATCCAGATGAAACATGGGACGATGCAATAAGGCTTGGTAAAGAATTACAGGCTAATAAGGCCCACTTTCCTGATGGGGTAAATGTTGGGTTTATGAAAATAATAGATGAAAATAATTTACAACTTAAAGTTTTAGAAAGGGGTAGTGGCATTACTCTTGCTTGTGGATCTGGGGCCTGTGCAGCAAGTGCTACAGCAATCCTAAAAGGGCTAGTAAAAACTCCTGTTACTGTTCATATGGATGGGGGATGCCTATTAATTGATTGGGATGGTTTAAATTCCATAATCATGTCTGGGCCTGCTGAAATTGTATTCGAAGGTGAATTCGACTTAAGTTTAATCAAAAAATATGAATAATCTCGAACTACTTGAAGAATACAAAAAGTTTATAAGCTTTGAGAAAAGACTAAGTCCTTCCTCAATTCAAAGTTACCTTCGGGATATTAATGAATTACTCAAACTTAATAAAAATAAAGAATTTCATAGCTATAGAATTGAAGATATTAGAAAAAATATTGCCATACTTCACTCTAAAGGCTTAGGTGGAAAATCATTATCAAGAGTAATTTCCTCTTGGCGGGGTCTGTTTAATTTTTTAATTCATAAATATAAATATAAAATAAATCCTACATTAGGTATTAAAGCTCCAAAGAGTAAAAACATGCTCCCTCAAACATTATCAGTCGACCAAACAATAAGGCTCGTTGATATTCAAGATGATTCTTTTTTAGGGCTACGTGATCATGCTATTTTAGAGTTATTCTATTCATCAGGGCTTCGATTATCTGAACTAGTTAATCTAAACCAAAATGATATTAATTTTGATGATGGAACAATTTCTGTTATGGGTAAAGGCAACAAAGAGCGAGTGGTTCCAGTTGGTTCATTTGCTTCTAAGGCTATAACAAAATGGCTAGCGTTAAGAAAAAATATTAAAAATTTAACATATGAAAATAAAATACTTTTTTTAAGTCAAAATGGTAAAAAATTAACCCCAAGAGCAATTCAATATAGATTAAAATTTTGGGCAATTAAACAAGGCATTCCTGAAAATATTCATCCTCATCTTCTTAGGCATAGTTTTGCATCGCACCTCCTACAATCAAGTCAAGACTTAAGGGCTGTTCAAGAGTTATTAGGACATGCAAATATTAGTACAACACAAATTTATACACATTTAGATTTTCAACATCTTTCAAAGATTTATGATGAAGCGCATCCACGAGCCAAAAAAAAATAAGAAAAGAAAGTGCATTCTCTATTGATGCTATGAAGAATTTAAATTATAGTAAATGAATGTTAGATGAACTAAATTTATTAGAAAGCAAACTCATTAAACTTATTGAGGCGGTAGAAGTATTAAAAAAAGAAAACGATGAATTGAAACCTAATCTTCATCTTGCTAAGGAAGAAATTCAATCTTTAAAAACTAAAATGAACGAAGCAACATTAAAAGTTGAAAACTTATTAGCGCAGTTACCTAGTTGAAAATATGACAAAAAAAATTGAAGTAAATATATTGGGAAGAGATTTTACTATTTCATGCCCAGAGAATGAGGAAGAAAACCTTCAAAAATCAATTAGCTATTTAAAACATAAAGTAGAAGAGATTCAACAATCTGGGTCGGTAATAGGTGTTGATAAAACTATCATTAAAGCAGCCCTAGATATTACTCATGAATTTTTAAATCAAGGTGATAACAAAAATTTACATACCCTTGATTATCAAAATAAAATAAAAGATTTCAATTTATTAATTGATAAAGCTCTACAAAAAAGTTAATTGATAAGTTTGTTTAGATGTTGCTTGGGCTAATTATTCCGTGAACTAGTCTATAGCATCGGTTTTAATTAATCAGAATGTGGTGTGATCGCTCACGATTGGGTTACCTTATAAGGGCTCTTGGCGAGCGAACCTAAAACATCTTAGATTATTACCACTTGAACCTTTGGTTCTGGATGCTGGTCTAGGCAACATCTAAGCAAATTTATCTTAAGCTATGATATTGTAAATCACTCAATGTTATGATTTCTAATGCTTTTTCATGTGTAGACTCTAAAATTACTGGTGGGGCGCACCCAGCTTCAGCTGCTTCTAGCCAGCGATTTGCGCATAAACACCAACGGTCCCCAGCCTTTAATCCTAAAAAATTGTATTCTGGTCGAGGTGTGCTCAAGTCATTTCCTTGTGCTTTTGAAAATAATAAAAATTCCTCATTTACCTCAGCACAAACAGTATGATTTCCACTATCTGATTGACAATGATCACATTCGCCATTTCTAAAATAACCTGTTAATGGCTCTAAACTACATAACTTTAAAGCAGTTCCTAGTACATTTTTCTTTTCCATAATTTTCTCTTGTATTAAACTCTTAATAACATAACAATAATATATTAATTAAGGAATACTTTTATATGCGTTACTGGCTAATGAAATCTGAACCATCCGTTTTTACAATCGAAGAGTTAGAAAATACTCCATCAAAAACCGTCGACTGGATTCCAACAAAAGGGATAAGAAATTATCAAGCTAGAAATTTTATGAGAGATGATATGTCATTAGGCGATTTAGCTTTTTTTTATCAATCCAACTGTGAGTCACCAGGAATTGTAGGAATAATGGAAATTACAAAACTTGCATATCCTGACCCACTTCAATTCTTAAAAGATAATAAATATTATGATCCAAAATCTACACCTGAAAATCCAAGATGGCTCAACGTAGATGTAACTTTAGTAAAAAAATTATCGTTGATTGAATTAAAAAAATTAAGAAACTACTCTGAATTAAAAGACATGATGATATTAAGAAAGGGTAATCGATTATCGATTACCCCAGTTACTCATGATGAATGGTCATTAATAAATAAAATCTAATGGCTATGTTTTTATTTTTCTTGGTCTAAGCTTCCAATTGCTTTTGGGTATGTAATTATTCCCCAAGGAATTCCAGCAACTGGAATACGTTTTTTGATATTTAATGTTTCTGCATCTATTACCAGAACCTCATCTGACCTTCCACAAGCCAACATAATGTTTTTATTATCTGGTGTAAAAGTAAAGTGCCAACATCTTTTCCCCTCAGTCTTTAGTTCCTTAATTTTAGTAAAATCTTTACCGTCAAAGACCTCTAAAGTTCTGGCTCTACCAGCAGCCACATAGAGCTTATCGCCTTTAGAATTAAAACTTATTCCATAGGGTGACTTTCCTGTCTTAACTGTCTTTACATGATTAAATTCTTTATCTAACACGATAAAATTACTACTAAATTCTAGTGTTGATACATAAAATTTGCCATCAGGAGAAACTTTTATGCCTCTTGGTCTAAGCCCATAAGGCTCTGTAGAAAAAGTTTTTAATAGGCCGCCAGATTCATAGTCATGGACTGTAATTGAATTATCTGCCTCATTAGTCACTATAATTTGCTTGCCATCTTTACTAAATTCAATTCCTTCAGTTTCTGGGCCAGCAGTTATTTCTCTAACCTTTTCGCCTTTTGCAAGATCAACTACAGCAACTTTAGCGGGGATTCTGTCTTCATCATCATCTTCCTCTTCTTCATGACGAATTTCACCTTTTTCAGGTGGCTTACCTTTTGACGATGGCTCTGTTGATACAAATACTTGCCCTTTATTTACTCTAACGAACTCTGGATTAATTCCTACATCTATATTTTTAACTTCCTTAGTCTTTAAGTTAATAATTGATAAATTAGCATCGGCTTTATTTGCTGTAATTAAATATTCTCCATCATCAGTAACGCCGATTCCCCTTGGGAAACCTGCTCCAACATTAATTTCTTCGACTATTTCCATTGAGTTTAAATCAATAACTGAAATACCCCCTTTTTGAGAGGTTACGTAAGCCTTACCTTTATCTGAATTTCCACATCCAAATAAAAAAATTGATAGCAAAGTTATTTTGAGCAAATTCATTTTTAATATATTCCCTTAATTGAAAAATTATTACGTAATTTAATATTGTAAGTGATTCTAATACAATTAATTGTTTATTGGCTACTGATTTTCGTGAGTTTTTCCAAGAAATATTTTATAAGCTTCATTATTAGTCTCATTAACATAGGTATATCCAAGATTCTTTAAAAATTCTTTGGACTCTTCTTTACTTTCTTCATCAACTTGCATGCCAACCAAAACTCTACCAATATCGGAACCATGGTTCCGATAATGAAATAAACTAATATTCCAATGACCCATTTTTTCTAGAAAATTTAAAAGTGCTCCAGGTTTCTCAGGAAACTGAAACCTATAAATAACTTCATTCTTTGCCTCTGGGGCATGCCCTCCGACCAAATGTCTCAAATGTAGCTTTGCCATTGTATTATGAGTTAAATCTATTGGTTCAAGAGAGGCTTTTTTTAAAACTTCAAATATTGATTTAGCTTCATCAAAGTTTTTTACGCTAATACCAACAAAAATATTTGCACTATTTTCACTTGAATATCTATAATTAAATTCAGTAATATTATTTTCACCAATCAGGCTACAAAAAGTTTTAAAAGCTCCAGGTTTCTCAGGGATGGTAACAGCGAAAATTGCTTCTCTTTCTTCGCCAATTTCTGCTCTTTCCGAAACAAACCCAAGTCGATCAAAATTCATATTTGCCCCAGAAGCAGTTGCAACAAAAGTTTTTGTTTTAACATTATTTTTTTTAATATAAGACTTTATACCTGCCACTGCTAATGCTCCAGCAGGCTCTAAAATGGTTCTCGTATCTTCAAACACATCTTTTATTGCCGCACAAATTTCATCTTTACTAACAACAATCATTTCATCAACATACTGCTGACAAATTTTAAAAGGAAGCTCTCCTACTTGCTTTAATGCAGCCCCTTCTGCAAACATACTAATCTTCTCTAAAGTAACTCTCTTATTTGCTTTAAGTGATTGTGTCATTGCGTCCGCACCCTCAGCTTCGACTCCGATTATTTTTATTTCAGGTTTTACAGCTTTTATATAAGCAGCTATTCCTGAAATTAAACCACCGCCTCCTACGCAGCAAAAAATAGCATCAATTGGACGAGAATAATCATCTAAAATTTCTTTTGCTATCGTACCTTGACCGGCTATCACTTCTGGATCGTCAAATGGATGGACAAATATTGAGCCTTGTTTTTTTTGAATGTCTAAAGCGTGATCAAAGCACTCATGAAGTGTTTCTCCATGTAAGATTACTTTAGCTCCATGTGATTCAACAGCATTAATTTTTATATAAGGAGTTGTTTTAGGCATGACAATTGTTGCGTTACATTCTAAAATTTTTGCTGCTAACGCAACGCCCTGAGCATGATTCCCTGCTGAACAAGCAATAACTCCATTTTTAAGATTCTCATCACTTAAGTTTTTCATTTTATTGTAAGCGCCACGTATCTTAAAAGAAAAAACCGGCTGAAGATCTTCGCGCTTTAATAGAATATTATTATTGAATCTTTTTGATAAATTTATTTGTTTTTCTAGTGGCGTTTTTATTGCTGCCTCATAAACATTAGCATTATCAATTCTTTTTTTGTATTCATTTTTCATAATTTGATTATTTTCAAGCAACAAAGTGCCGTGTATGATAACTACATGATACTTTAAGTAAGTTAATTTACAGTTAAATTCGATTAAAGTTTTGATTAATAATAACTTAATCTAAAGTTAATTATAGAAAAATAAAAGGTTAAAAAAAATGAACATGCAACTATCTCAAGATGAATTAAAAAAACAAGTAGCAAGTGCTGCAATACATTACGTAAAATCTGGCATTATTGGTGTTGGAACTGGATCTACAGCAAATTATTTTATTGATGCCCTAGCTCAAATTAAACATAAAATAGATGGCGCTGTCGCAAGTAGTGACGCTACTGCTCAAAGGCTAAGATCTCATGGAATTGAAGTTTTTAATTTAAATGATATTAATGGAATGGATATATATGTTGATGGTGCAGATGAAATAACAGAGCATATGCACATGTTAAAAGGTGGTGGTGGTGCATTAACCAGAGAGAAAATTGTTGCTGCTAATGCAAAAGAATTCATATGTATATGTGATGAAAGTAAATATGTTCCTATTTTAGGAAAATTTCCATTACCTATAGAAGTTTTACCGATGGCAAAAAGTTATGTGGCCAGAGAGCTTACAAAGTTAGGTGGCCAGCCCCAACTTAGAGATTTTACAACTGATAATGGCAATCTAATATTAGATGTTCATGAGCTTAAAATTACTGATCCAATTGAAATGGAAAAAAAAATTAATCAGATTGTTGGGGTAGTTACTAACGGGTTATTTGCCATTCGCCCTGCTAACATTTTACTTCTTGCCACCAATGATGGTGTTAAAACTATAAAGAAAGGTGCTTAATTGCCTTAAATTTGTCATAATATAGGTCTATATTAATAATTTTAGGTAAAGAAAATATGGCTTCAGAGCATATTTACAAACAATTCGACTCAGACTTAGAAGCAATACGCGCAAAAGTTTTAGAAATGGGCACTTTGGTGGAAGAGCAAACAGCTAATGCGGTTAAATCTCTATTAAATACAGACATTAAGCTAGCTGAAGAGGTCATGAAAAGAGATGTTCAAATCAATGATTTAGAAGTAGCTATTGATGAAGAGACTTCACTTCTAATAGCAAAAAGATCGCCTGCTGCTGGGGATTTAAGAAATATAATGATGATGCTTAAAATTATTACTGATCTTGAACGAATGGGTGATGAAGCTGCAAAAATAGCAAGGTCAACAACTAGAATTTTTGAAGATAATCGCATGAGTAAGCCACGGTTCACTGAAATTAAAGGGATGGCGAAGGCTGTTCAAGGGATGATTAAAACAGCATTGAATTCATTTGCAAGATTAGACTTAAGCGACACTATCGATATTCTTGAAAAAGATAAGCAGGTTGATGATGACTATCGCTCTTGTATGAGACAACTACTAACATTCATGCTTGAAGATCCAAGAACAATCTCAATGTCTCTAGAAAGTATGTTTATTGCAAAATCACTTGAAAGAATTGGTGATCATGCAGTCAATATCTCACAAAGTGTTATTTATACTGTGAAAGGGAAAGACGTAAGACACTCGTCACTCAAAGAGATCAAAAAAGAGCTTTCTTAATTTTAACTTTTTGGTGGTACATAACCCTCAGCTTTATCTGCTCCATCGCCAAAAAAGTAGGCTTCCGTTTGCTCTGTAAGATATTTTCTTGCCTGAGGGTCAACCAAGCTTAAACGTTTCTCATTTAAGAGCATAGTTTGATGCTCAAGCCAACCAGACCAGGCTTCCTTTGACACGTTCTCGAAAATTTTAAGGCCCAAAGGTCCAGGGTATGGAGGATAATCCAATCCTTCTGCCTCTTTTTTTAATTTCGCACACTTCACAGTTCTTGCCATTGGTTATTACCTCTTAAATTATTAGGTACTATGATACAAGAAACGTAACTGCTTATACTTATTTATTTGTTATAATTTGCTAAATTTTATGGGGTAAATTTCTTGAAAAGTTTTTTTAGAAAAAAAATAAGTCTTGATAATTTTATTAATATTTTTCATTGTTTAACAAGAATATTAAAAAATACATTCGAAAATGAAAAAGCCTTTCGACAAGAATTTCTTCTCTCTCTAAGTCTAGTTCTAGTTGGATTTCTAATTGGAGAAACTGTTATGCAAAAAACATTGTTAATTTTAAGTATAATTCTTATACCGATAAGTGAAATTCTAAATTATTCGATAGGGTCTTTTGCAGATAGGATGTCATTTAATAGTCAGCATCTATCACAAAAAATTAAATACATAGGGAGTTTTGCTATTCTTGTAGCCATCACAAACGCGCTTCTTACCTGGTTTTTTATTCTATTTTTCTAATACTTG
>Ga0209192_10001260_pt1 | contig 20763 bp, 14 predicted proteins | sample ArcticOcean_MG_C_11_FD_187433 | JGI IMG/M metagenome (GOLD analysis project Ga0209192, IMG submission 187433) | Marine microbial communities from western Arctic Ocean - ArcticOcean_MG_CB2_154 (SPAdes) (version 2) | ecosystem: Environmental > Aquatic > Marine > Oceanic | place: Arctic Ocean... | reverse complement strand
TCTATGATCAAGTAAATCTCTCATCTGTTGGATATCTTTTGCCTCTTTGTCGTTTTTTAAAAGACTAGTTCGACAAAAGGGGCAAGTATTTTTGTCTTTTGCCCATCTCCAAAAACAATCTTTACAGGTTGAATGCCCACATTCAGGATTCACAATATTTTTTAATGTCAGTCCTTCACAACATATTGAACAAGTTAAGCTTTCTTTTTCTTTCTGCAATTCTATCATTCTTTCAAGTAATACCGGATTCATATTTATAATATTCATACAAGAGTGTAGGTTATTTTGTTATATATTATATTTTTATATTCTTAATAGATTTCAATTTTCTAATTATTTTTTTGCGTATAAATATTATAACATGAAACTTGATGTAGATAACAAAGAAAGACTTAAGATTGCTATTTTATTTTTATTACAAAGTTACAAGGTTATTATGGGTTCAATGTTAGTGGTTTTTGTCCCAAGACAATGCGACGGTGTCAACCAAACAACAATTTGTTCAGTGAGTGAAAACGTCCAAAATGATGATACTCTTAATAGAGCTGCATTATGTAGTAATTTTGTAACAATATTATTCTTTATGGCAACTTATGCTGTAGAATTACGGAGAGAAAACTTCTGCGTTCATAATTTTGATATCGATCATGATGTTGGTGATAATAATTTAGCCATTATATTGAAAAATAAACCAGACTTATTACAAGAATTACATTTACACAATAATTTGTATTATAAAATAACAACTATTACATTTTTTGTTTATTTAGTAAATTTTATTTTATCTGATATTGTTCTTTATGATGACCCTACATTCTGGAAGGCAGGATTGGCTCCGTATTTTAGTTATATTTTATTAATACTTATGAAATTATATAATTGTTATTATATTTCGGCATCTTCTATGAAAGATGACAAAGCCTTGAGTGCTTATATGACTGAATTTTCTAGTTTTAATGTTATAGATGTTGATATGTTGGAAGATGGAATTCAATTGCAACAAATTGGAATAGGACCTATAATAACTACCCTTCATAACGTTATATAAGTTTAATACCATAAAATATAAAATAGGTAAATACTAGATGGATAATTATATAAATATAAAGGAAGAAGATGAGTGTTTGATTTGTTTTGAGAATGTAGATATAGATTTAACATATGTTAAATGTCATAATTGTCATAAATTATTTCATCGTCATTGCATGGATTTGTGGAAAAACAAAAAACAACAAAAATATTGTGTTTGTGTCCATTGTACTAAAGATGACTTACTTTTACACAAAACCAATATTACTTGTTGGGGGTGTTTTAAATGGTCGTCCAAACATATTAGAAGTTATGATTAATTTAAAAATTGAATTAAAATTAATCATAAATACTAAATATAAATAGTATGACTTCTGTTTCAGGTAAAAATAATCTTGTCAAAATTGACATTCCTTGTCCTATATTTAAGGAGAACGAAATGGAGTTTATTGGAAGTTGTGAATTTGATTTTACAGAAGAGTTCTATAAAACATTTCAAGAGTTTATGTTTCAAAATCCTGGAAAAACTAGTGAAGAATTATGTAATATAATTACATTTTACAAATTTGAACCTGATACACTAGAAGTTGCGTTTAAAATGTTTAATACCTGGAAAAATACTTTTTGGGGGAAATGTGGTCCGTTTATTTATAAAAATGAAAGATGGTTCCCTGTTTATTCTAAAAAATATATAGATAAGGGCATTTTGGCACAGGAAAATAGTGAATTGCGACAAAAAATAAAAGAATTAGAGACTAACAGAGGCTAACAGAGGCTAACAGAGGCTAACAGAGGCTAACAGAGGCTAATAACTATTACGATGTCTTAATGATGATTTCCAATCTATAATAGTATTATCCCACCTGGTTACTTTCTTACCAGCGGGTGGTCTATCAAAAATTTTTTTTTCTTTTATATTTAATTTTATATTTTCCATTACTTGATTTTGAGACAAAAACGGTGTGTTTATAGTTGATTCTGTATCTATTTTTTTATCAATTTGGTTTGTTAATTCTCTTATCCTTTCACATAAAATATGTGCGTCCTCTTTAAACTGTGAGTTCATATATTTAATATAGAATTAATATAGAATTAATTTAAACCTCTTTTGTTTGCGATAATATCTTTAAAATATCTTTACTTGTCCCATCTTTAAAGAAACTAAACAAGAATCTTTTGTAACCCGTTTTTGTTCTCTTACTTTCAGGAATTATATCATAAATTTCATCTACTGTTAAATTCATACCTGTCTGTTCAAATATAAATGTACTATAATAAACACCAAGAGTAAAAGCCATTGCAATATGCGGTTTCATTTTTAGACTAGTTATAGTATATTTTCCTATGTTTGCCATTATAGTTAGCTCTTCAAGAGTTATTCTTTTTATTTGATATTCTTCTTGTTTATTAATCAAATCTTTACAATTTTTTATTTCACCAATTATAGCATCATACCAGTTGTTTAATAAAATATCTAATATTTTATTATCTTTAAAATTAAATATTAATTGAAAGGCTTCCTTGAATTTTTTTTGAGAATGTAATTTTTTTAATACTTTTTCGTTGTTTAAATTAGCTAGATTACATACATCTTTATATCTAATAAATAATGTTGTCATATTGTCTGTATATTTAATATTAAAAAAAAAATTTCAATTTTTCAATTTTCTAATATTAAATTATAAGCATAATCCATTCTTTTCGTTATATTCACCAATTGCGTTCGTATAACGGTCTTTGTCTTTTAAAGCAGAAGCATCAAATTGTTTTCTTTGAGAATCTTTCAACTTTTTCCACCCCTTTCCTAAAATTTTGGCAATATCCCCGATGTTTACCTTTCCTACTTTTCGCTGGTCCTCAATAAGCTTAGGGCGATGTTTTTCACAATAAAACATAAATGCCGACTTTGCTCTTTTAGGTTTATTAGGATCTTTCGGTGCTTTGATTTTTAGTTTTTCTCCCAAATATTTTTGAGATAATTCCTCGATTTTATCTGTAGCTCCTAACTCCATACAGATCATTTTCAATAAACTTGAATGAGATTCAAACCAAAGGTCATTAAGGGATGCAGTGTTGTTATGAAATAAATAAGACGACATGATTATATCTTATTATGTGGAGTTCTTTCTAATCAATTTTATATTAATATTTAATTAATATCAATAACTTTTATAATATCAATAACTTTTATCTTGACTATTAGGGGGTTGATATTCTTGGTCTAGCATTTGGAGAATTAATTGTTACTGATAATCGTTTAAGTGATTTTAAATGATCCAATTTGCCTGCTGTAACCCAGTTAATATTTTGAATATCGTCTGACCTTGTTCTCATATAATCAAAAAACTTAGTAAAATTAATTTTATCTTCGTTATCTGTGAATCTTTCTTTGAATATCTCATATTTTTCTTCCTTTGTAAGTAAATCTATATTTGTCAATCTTTTATTATAGTCTTTGTCGTCTGTTTTTACTTTTTGCTTTAATGTTTCTATTGATGAATTATAGAGTTTAATCATCTGTTTTTTATCTTCTTCGTGTTTTAAATTCAACATTAGTATATTTCTTTGTATATCATTAGTGTTTTTAGCTTTTTCTCGTAATATTAATTCTTTCTTATTTTTAATATGATGATTTGCTAACACATAGAATTCTTCTTGTTCCATTACCATATTACCATTTGTATCTAATTTATCATATAACATCAATATTTTTTGGAATTTTTCTTTATCATAATTTTTTGGACATTTAATCTCTCCTGTACTACACCTCGAAATACCACCACCCATTATAGTTAAATAATTTCATATATATTTAAGTGTTACCAGTTTGAAATTATTTAACGACGACCAAACATCATACCAGAATTAAACATCGTTTGTCTTGTACTTAATTTTGTTGTTGGGGTTTGTTGTACTGATGGGGCATTTTGTCTAATAATTTTATTTGAATTTCTTGTTAAACTAGTCATAAATCCCCGATGAACTTCCGCTCTCTTTTTTAATTCCTGTTTTAACATACTAGTTTCTGTATGACTCATGGTTTCAAAGTTTGTTTTTTGTCCCTCTTTCCAAAGGTTATTTGTTATTGCGTTTAATTTAGCAACTTCAAGTAATTGATCGGCTAATGCGGCTTCCTCCTCAGCTATTCTTTTAGCTTCCTCCGCTGCTTTCTTGTCCGCTGCTTTCTTGACTGCTTCTTCGTCGGCTATTCTTTTAGCTTCCTCCGCTGCTTTCTTGTCGGATGCTTTCTTGTCCGCTGCTTTCTTGTCGGCTGCTTTCTTGTCCGCTGCTTTCTTGTCGGCTATTCTTTTAGCTTCCTCCGCTGCTTTCTTATCCGCTGCTTTCTTGTCGGATGCTTTCTTGTCGGCTGCTTTCTTATCCGCTGCTTTCTTGTCCGCTGCTTTCTTGTCGGCTATTCTTTTAGCTTCCTCCGCTGCTTTCTTGTCGGATGCTTTCTTGTCGGCTGCTTTCTTATCCGCTGCTTTCTTATCCGCTGCTTTCTTGTCCGCTGCTTTCTTGTCGGCTATTCTTTTAGCTTCCTCCGCTGCTTTCTTGTCGGCTATTCTTTTAGCTTCCTCCGCTGCTTTCTTGTCGGATGCTTTCTTGTCCGCTGCTTTCTTGTCGGCTATTCTTTTAGCTTCGGCTTTCTTGTTTGCTTCTGTTTCTTCAACATTTAAAGTAATGTTTTCTTCTGTCATTATAATATAGTCCAACACAAAAAAATTAAATACAAATATACAATAATATTGTTTCGCTAAAATTATTCAAACTTTATGTTTATTCCTTTTTTTAATGATTCTAAAATAATTTCACGAATACATGTCCTTGGTTTAGTGGATATTTTTTTGTTTAAATGCATCTCTATAATTTCGTTGTTAAATTCTATAATGGCTTTTGATGATAGTATAGGTCCATTACTATTTTTTGTTATAACCTTTCCCGACCTTAATTTCATATATTATACCATAAACTTTGATTTTTAAGTCTTTTTGTAGGTGCTTTTAGTGTTTTTTTTAGTGCTTTTTTTTTAGTGCTTTTTTTGGTGCTTTTTTTTAGTGCTTTGGTGTAGTTTATGTAATTTAGAATAATAAAATATTCTTAATATTTATATGTCATACTCAAAACCAAAATGTGAAAAAGGTTCAAAGTTGATGAGAACGCGTTGTGAATGTAAAAAAACTGCGAAAAAAACTGCGAAAAAAACTGCGAAAAAAACTGCGAAAAGGAAAACTGCGAAAACTGCGAAAACTGCGAAAAAACGAAAGAAGAAAGATGTATATCGAGAACATTGGGCATCTGTTCGTGGTCAATATTCTTTGAATGTACCAACGACTAACCAACTAAAAGTGCGTAGAAAAAGAATCGATGAAGTGTATAAATTATACGATAAAATCAAAAAATTGGATAAAAAGGTTCCCGCGCCCAAAACATGGAGATATCCCCCTGAATATTGTCATAACAAACAATTACAAGATGGGATAAAGGATCTTAAAGAAGATTTAAAAAAGAAAGAAGCCCAGGGAAAACGTGGTAATGTATAATATTCTTGTTGCTCTAAATTGATAAAATAATATTAACTATTAATATTATTATAATGCCTTATTTAACCGATGTAGATAGTTGGGGTTGGTGTGATGTTTGGATTCTTCTGACAATCGTATCTTATTTAATATTTGGATGGCAAGCTATTGTTTATTTATCAATCATAGGTCTTGTATCTATACTATTAATTGCTCTATGTTTTGGTTGTTTATCGTGTTGGGTAAGATGATGCTAATTCTATAAACTATATAGAATTAATGATATATAAGTAATGAAAATAAAGGAAATAAAGGAAATAAAACCACCACAATTAGAATGTCATTGTTGTACCAGAAGGTGTTTTTTATGTGAATTAGATAATTGTGAATATCCTCTTTGTTCTACTTGTAAAGAAAAAGTTTTAAAAATAGAACATAAATGGTTGATTGGTTATGAATTGCTTAACAAATTTTTCCCCATATTTTGGTGAAATTTTCATGGATACACATTTCTTTTACAATTCTCAAAGAATTTCTAGCATCGGGTACTAATTCATTTAAATCTCTAATTACTTCGTTAATCTCAGTTGCTGTATATGCTGTATAACCTGTAATGACAAATAAAACTATTAAACTTGCTAACGCTGAAGCAGATGCTCCATAAAAAAATCTATAATTTTGTTCGGGGGTTCCTACAAGTGGTTCGTCCATTTAAAATTAATAAACTTAGTTTTTTATATAAGTTTATTAATTGCTTATTAATTGTTTATCTTTCAAATTAGTTTTTGAAACATTTAAGTATTAAATAAAACATTTATTAAACATTTATTAAATATCTAATACAAGATTTTATAATTGTTGATTGTGGGATTTGAACCCACGAGTTCGAAAACATCACGGCCTTAACGTGACCCCTTAGACCGCTCGGGCAAACCAACTTTTTGTTTTTTTTTGTCAAATTCTCTGCTCGTGTTTAACCGAGATAAATCATCCTGAATATCTTGTATTTGCTTACCTTTTATCATCAGCTACATCTTATTCTGTTGCGTATTCTCCTCCGCCTAGATTTTGGCTCGCCAGCCACGCTCGAAACAGGGGTCGAACCTGTGACCTCACGATTAACAGTCGTGCGCTCTAACCAACTGAGCTATTCAAGCAAGTTTAAAATTTTGTATTTCCCAATAGGGGGATTCGAACGTCCGGTGAAAGCGGAATATCCTAACTGGGAAATTACAGTTAAAAGACATCATCAGGAATCGAACCCGAATCGCAGACTGCGTCCAACTTAAAGTGCCCCCTCTTATTTTTCAGTTAAACATTTATTATTATCTTGTCATCACCTTTTCCATCACAAATATACATTTCCATTATCCTTTAAATTCTTTATTATATTTATTATATTTATTATATTTATAGAGCTCCTATTGGATCTGCGCAAAAAGTGAGTCTAGTAAATTTGACAGTGAAAAGTTGAATATATTTTTATATAAAAAATATATTCAAGTCAAATTAATTTATTCCTGCGGATGTTAATCTTGCTTCTATCGCGTCCAATCGTGATTTTAATGCGGTATTTTCTGATTCTAAAGTGTTGATTTTGATTTTCGCTGCTTCGAGCTTGGTGGTCTGCTCTTCGAGCTTGGTGGTCTGCTCTTCGAGCTTGGTTTTCTCTGCTTGTTGTATTCTATCGATTTCTTGTGTTGCCGAAAATCCAATTGCAAATATTTTATTTTTATCAACTATATGAAAATCATTTATTACAATACCATAAAGATATAGATGTTTATATTTTTTTTTAAATATGAAATTTCCACTAGAATCACATAAAATTGTTTCATCCGTTATAGTCCCAGACGCATCTACGACGAATTTATACGATTCCCCTTCTGAAATATCTGGTGGTAAAATAACACCACTTGAATCAATTAAATCGAATTTTTTCAATACCCATTTATTTTCACCATCGTAGATGTCTTCACCAGAATCCGGTATTTCTTCCCAAACTTCATTAGTTATTCTTTTATAAATATTTGGTATTGGTTTTGGTGAAGGATTTATCGAAACAGCCATAGGGAAAACTTCTTTAACTTCTTGGGCAATAAAACCAGCTACCTTTTGGGTTCCCTTCGTTACAATATCTTTATAATTGTAGTATCTAACTGGTATTTGTCGAAGTATTTTTAAAGCATCTCCGTCGTCAATATCTTCTATGTTTTTTTTTATGCGTCTGTCACTCTCGGCTCCGTACCAATTAGCAACAAGCCCACTGGTTACACAACATCCAATGGAGCTGCTTCCAGCGTGCCAGTCAATCTCGACAAATGGATCCATTACGAACCTGGTCCAGTAGCCGTCCCAACTGACACTGCCACTACCGTTGATGAATACAACACCTTGACCGCTTTTACACATGTCGACATTACCACCGGTTTCTTGAATAAGAACTTTGCCCGAGGACGTTCCTGCCCTTATATAAGTGTTTTCCAAGTTTCCGGGCTTTTTCTCACCGCCCTTGTAGTTGATATGTGACGAGCGACCATAACCATCAAATCGCCCTTCCCCTCTCACTTGAAGATTTGCAACGGGACCGGCGGTAGAGTTGTTGACCTTATCCATACCGATGCCAACATAGCCACCACCGTCGCAAAGTCTAAGGTCTCCCCCGCCCGAATATTGCATATACATCGGTTGCGATGAGGTTTTGTATATTTGGTTGGAATTAATATTAAGCTCATCGTCGACAATGTACCCGTTACTTTTCACAACTCCGACAACATGAAGTTTCTGAGTCGGCAAATAAGTGCCGATGCCCACGTTGCCTGTTCCTTTTTGTATTGTTAACATGTAGTTGCCTCCGGTTGATTCATAAAAATAAAACTGATTACTATTAGTTCCATTTCCACTATTGTTTGTACCAACCTGCCAATTACCGTTCTTAGAAACAAAAACAAGATCTTGTTCTGTTGCTAAACCGTCGCCTAATCTTACACTTCCACGCACATCTAATTTATATTCCGGCGTCGTTGTGCCGATGCCCACTCTGCCAAATTGATCAATCGCCATTTTGCTGCTGTTCGCGACACGAAATTCGATTGTCTGACCACTTTCACAATTCAACAACGTCCTACCAGCGGCGTTTTGCATTAGAGAATAACCGCTTGCAGTAACATGGGTATAGTAAGAAAAACTTGCCCAATCCGAGCCATGTGGGGTGCCCGAAATAGCCGCAGTTCCAAGATAAGATGCGTTGTTTGTGGCTTTGCCCGCTTCTATACTAATTGAAGCTTTGATTTTACCAGCAACTTCTAATTTATATCCCGGCGCAACTACACCTATGCCCACGTTGCCGTCATATCTAATTCGCATTCTTTCATACATCGGAGAACCATCTCCAGCACCACCGCCTGCGTTTCTTGTCCAGAATTTTATATCTCCTCTCAGGGTGCCACCACCTCCGGTAGACGCGTAACCATCAATCTTACAATAATTTTCATAATTAGGTAAAGTACCTAATATATAATCACTATTTTCATTTGCTCTAAAAATTATGCCTCCAATTGTGTGCGCCCCATTACCGTAGTATCCATTCTCGTCTATATTGTCAAAATATAACCATCTTGCTGCCTGCGTTCCACCAGGGGTACTGTCGTACGGCGGTACAGTTCCAATATGAATATCTCCTTGAATCAAGGTATCGCCTTCTACATCTAATTTAGCATAGGGCGAACTCGTGCCGATGCCCACGTTGCCTGTGTTATAATAAACGTCGTCCGTCGTACGACTTTGCGCCCAAGCGCCCCCACCGTCGTAATCCTCCCCGAATCTCATAAGACGTCCAGTAAAATTAATGTTACCGGCTACAGTAATGTTACCACCCACTTCTAATTTGTAGAAGCCGGTTGGTGTCCTGCCGATGCCCACGTTGCCGCCGTTGAAATAAGTGTCGCCGCTTCCTGAAATTTTCACTTTTTCAACACCATCACTAAAAACGTTTATTCTACCGGTGTTTGGGTGGTGGCTTTCTGTGCCTAATTGTATCATATTATATATGATTGACCCCGAATCGTTTCCCCATTTTTTTATACCAATAATATCGGCTTTTGCTATATTTTCACCATATTCAACCTCTAATTTCCCTCCGGGCGAAGTTGTGCCGATGCCCACGTTGCCGTTATCCAATATTATCATATCGGTGCTTCCACTTGCGTTAAATCTTAAACAACTATCAGTTATTGATAAAATTGGCCAACTATTATTTGTATCCGTATTTATGTCATCTAAAGCGTTGTATCCATGATTTGTAGTTGATGCACCATGTGTATAAAAATTAATAGATTCTGCTGATAAATTAATGGCTCTTTCGTTATGCACAGAAAGGGGGGTGTAACCGGGTGTTACCACTTTACAGTTGGAAATTGAACCTCTGTAAATACTGCCCATAACCCTTATAGGATAATTTGACGATGTAAGAGCGATTGGAAACACATGGATTGGGGTTGATACCTCATTGTAGTATAATGACACGATTCCCGTGTCCTTGTCTACCCTCATTTCATATTTTTTTGACACGCCATCGTACCCATAAATCAGTTGCTTTGCGCTGCCCTGTTGTTGCCCTTTGTAGTACACATATATAGATGCGTTGGGTGGCGTTGAAGCAACCGAGTAAAACGCGTATGTTATGTTTGATTGTGGCGCTTGACCGCCAATTGACCTGTCAAGATCGTCAGCTGTTCTTAAACCACAATACACATAGGATGAACTATTGCTCGGTGTTGTTCCAACAGTGCATTCAAACCCAACTGTTGAAGTAGTGGATTTATAAATAAGATTAGTTGAATTGAAACCTAACCAAGTATTGGAACTATTTGATACTGTACCCTGTGAAACTGCCTGTGTCACATTGTTTATGAAATTTACAAGTGACTCTTCCATGTTGTATGTTCCAAGCAAACAACCAGCTTTATTGTCATCAGTATAAAGTTCGACCATACCTGTTTCTTTGGCGTTTGTTTTGTCAGCAATCATCAAATGTCCACCGCTAATGTCTAATTTCCCTCCGGGCGTAGTTGTGCCGATGCCCACGTTGCCAGTGTTATAATAAACGTCCGTACTATTTTTCTCCCAAGCGCCCCCACCGCTTGTGCCCGCGGCGGGGTACGTCACACCTTTATACGTAAGACTTCCAGTAAAATTAATGTCACCATCAACATCTAATTTATATCCCGACAAAGGAGTGCCGATGCCCACGTTGCCGTTGGAAAAGATACTCATTTTTTCATTGACATTACCATCCTCTCCTGTAAAAAATCCTATGCGACAGTCTGGCAAAGCCCCACTATTAGGCTTATTAATAACACTTATCTTAGCTATATTGAAGGGGTGGGCCATGTTTAATACAGGATTTGTTGCTGAACCATCTCGACTATACCATTCTATTTTTCCCATTTCCAATTCCGTACTGAACTTGCCCGCCTCATAGCGGTCATCCGTCAATCTTATACATGGGACTGTATCCTGAATTTCTAATTTCGCTCCGGGCGAATCTATGCCGATGCCCACGTTGCCGTTGTTATAATAAACGTCGTCCGTCGTACCCTTTTTCGTCCAAGCGCCACCAACATCTACCCACCCGGCTGATGTGCCATTTGTGTTAATTTGTAATTTAGTATCATCAATATCATAAAATAAGTCTCCCTCTGCACCAGGAGCATCTACATTTGTAATACCAACTGTAACACTTGATCCACCACCGCTGTTAAAGTCTACTAATTCACCAATATATCTACAGAATGACATTCTAGGAACTTTGTTCCCTTTTGCGAAACGTTCATCGCTATTAGTAAATAAAGTAATTAACCCAAATGATGGATTACTTATAAATTCATTGGCGTTAAGAACACCATTAGCAACCTCTGTGGTGAATAGAGCTGGAGTTGCTGCCAGTTTGTCTGGATGTAATAAAAGCTGTAGTTTAAATCCTACTTCGGGTCCTAACATATTTTTTGTTAATTGGTCGTTTCTCGTAAAACTTACAGTGTCCGCATCCGTACCTAGATCAACAGCAAATTGTGTCAATGGTAGATGTAAATATAATGATATATGAGGAACCATTAAATTAAGATTTAGTTCTGGAGATTTAAGTCGAAATGAATTTCCATCCAGGTCCGCATCTACAATCGTATATGTGAAGGAATTAAATCCTGCTTTGCCATCAACGTATTCGGGTGGTTGAATAGTTATTACATCGCCCACGGCATAACCACTCCCTTGTTTCGTTACTATAATAGATTCTAGAGTTGTGGTATTCCACACCGAAACACTAACTTCCAAGCCCGAGCCGGTGTCCCCGACGGGGGAGACGGGGGAGACAACAACTGCGTCACCCACAACACCACCAGTAATATCAACGTTGAGTGCACCCCCCGAGAGGTCGTAATCCGTTTCTTCTTTAACTACTGTTCCAGGCTCCGCTTTGGTGTATGCTAATCTTATACCTTTGTAAAGATTTTCAACTCCTCTACCCATCGGGTCTATTGGATATCTTCTTCCTGTTGGGTTGTTGGTGGCGTCAAACTCTGCATACCAATGTTTGTAGACGGCCGCGCGAATCCAATTTTCCGGGTTGCCATCGTAAATTCGCCCTAACTTGGGCGAATCACCAAATGTTATATTTCCAGCAAATTGTTTATCTCCTAATACGTCTACAATTTTTTTGCCTGATACTTTATTTGTAACTGGATCAATAATTTTATATTGCTCGACAATTGTATAAGGCTGTGATTCATCTACGAAATCGCTTCCTAAATCACCTTCACCATTTTTAATTATATTTTGTTTTTTTATACTAATTGGATAAATACTCGGAAGAGCCACCGACTCACTTGTCATCAAACGATTTCCAAAACCTGTTGTTAATTGTAATAATGATTTTAACGCAAAATTAATTTTTTCATCTGTTGTAAAAGTTCCAGCCATGTTAATATAATTAGTAAAATATAATTAATAATTATATTTTACTAATTCCGAGTTTTTGCTGTTTCGGCCACTAATGGTCATTCGGTTGCCTTCCTAAATTATATTTTACTAATTATATTTTACTAATTATATTTTACTAATTATATTTTACTAATTATATTTTACTAATTATATTTTACTAATTATATTTTACTAAATTATATTTTACTAAAGGCGAGATAATTTATTTCTTACTTGAGGAATTCCAATACATTTATCACAATTATTATGTATGCCTATTGCTATAAATAAGGTTCCAATTCCGTCATTCAATATAATTGTCTTGGAAGATGTTGCTGCACCTATGAATATTTTAAGAGTTTTTTCTGCGCTTGTATCGAAATTGTCATAACTGTCTTCGTCCCATGAAGAACTCACTAACCCGGGCGGTTGCTTCGCGGCAATTACATCCCATTCTAATACTATACGTACGTTGTTGTCGCCGGGGGAAGCTTGGTAATGTGCTTCTCCATGAGTTAGTTTATTCCATCTAGTTTGTTTTCCATAATCACTTGAATCGCTTTGAAATTTTATCCATATTTCAACATTTGATAACTTATTACCATCATTAATAAGATCTGACCTCGTTATATCACTATCACTACCTAGATCAAATTCTACATCTAAAGCAAAAGCAGGTGCCGCACCCACTTCATCTTGTGTATTTTGAAATTTATATTGAAAAATCGCCCATCTATAATCAGTTTTTAAGTTGGGCGTGAACGTGGAACTGGCCGTCCTGTAGCTGTTTAATGGGACAGTGGTGGCAGGCATTGCATTAATAATTTTTGTTACATTAGCGTGATAATCATCATATTGAGTTGTAATCGGGTCATTTGTAGCAGACCAATTACCACTTGAATTTTCAAATGCTGTTTTAAAATTCTGTTCAGAACAAAATTTTCCATCGTAAATTAATAAACTACGTTTATTTTCATCGTTTAACGTCCATAAATTCTGTGTTAAATTTATTTTTTCAGGGGAAAACTCGACCGATACACTAGGATTAAACTCTCCACTGACACCCAAAACAGTCATATTTGCGCTCAGGTCATATCCAACTATTCCCTTAAACGACCCAGAGCTGGCTCCTGCTGCGACTTTTAAATTAATGTCGTCGACGCTTTGTGCTGTAATCGTTTCAATTAAAGCCAATGTATTTGGGTCATAGATAAATTTGGTATTTCCGCTCCAGTCAGTATACCAAGCGGCTTGTGTTCCTACAATATTTGTTGCTTTTACAAACAATTTTGCATCATGTACTAAAGAAGTGAAAGAAGAAGGATTGGGATAAGTAATAGTCAATCCTGTCGCCAACGGAACGTTGGTGGTGGTGGACCAAGTATGCTTAGTATTATCCGTATCTGTTGTAGATAAAACATTAGCTGTGTTTGTTGTTGTTGGTTCTTCTGGTGCTAACTTTACATCCAGAACTTTTGTATTCGTATCCGTATGGAGAGCCCATTTTGTTGATTTATTATCAAAATTATATGTTATTGAAGGCATCTTTCCGGTTTTTAAAATTGGAAGACCCAATACGGTATATACTTGGCCGTCTGTATATGTTATTTCTCCTGCTTTTGTTGTTGTTCCTAGTGGTTCTGGGATGGGTGTAGGAAGAGTCAAACCACCATTATCATAATAATTTCCTGCGGCGGCGGCGGCGGCGGCGGCGGTGGTGTTTGAGAGAGTCCAGCTTGCAGTGTTAGCGGCAGCGGCAGCAGCAGTGACAGCAGTGGCAGCATTGGCATTATATACTTTATCGGCACTATGATAATATACATATACTTTAAAAACTACACTTTTACCGTAAAAAATAATAACATTATTAATGTTTTGATGAGTTGATATTTTTATAGAATCTGATGCAAACCAATAAGATTGATTATCTTTTTTCCAATCATCATCACCGGCATAAATATCCGCTGGAACAACATCATCAACAGTCGTTGTGCCTGAACCTATTGTTGCTATTATTGTTTCTGTGTTTATTGGTCCCCAATTATATGATAAGTCCTTATTAGAACAAGCACTCTTTGTAAAAGTACAAAAATTTGTAAAAGTTTCAGTCCCAGTACCGATTTTCACTCCTAATCTTATACTCATACCTACGGTATTTGGGGTACTTACGGTGGTGGGAATTTTTGCGTAATCTTTATTTATTATAATATTTGAGACTGTTGTTCCCGGGATTGTTTCTAATTTATTAACGCTGCCAACAACGTCGTCGGACGCAGTCTCCCCAGAAATTAATGCACCATTATTTGGATATTGTGAAAAAGTCTGTAATTGTGGTCCAGCAACTGCAGGCGCAATACCAGGATCGGTGGTGGAGGCAGCAGTAGCAGCGGCAGAGTTTTCTTCGGTGGCTATATATTTATTGGAACCAATCGGTGGATAATTAACTTTCTCTTCCACAAGGACTTTAACTGGTATTAGATCGGTTATAGTTTCTGTAGTGCCCCCATTAATACCATTTTGATATCTTGTTTTAATACCAGCATTCATATTATCACTTTCTGCATCATATAACCAATTAATTGCTGTTATTTTTTCAACAGTATATTCGTGTTCTGGTTTAAATCTAAAATTAGTTGCGTCGACATTTGTTTCAGTAATAACGGCAGCAGCGGTCCCATCAGTCATTTCGTTTATTACTATAGTTTGTTTATCATTTGCGGTAGAATGCGCTGGCAAAGTGGTACCTCCTGAATAAATAGTAAGCGTTGGTGTCGAGCTTATAGCATTATTATAGACCCCACTAACCCGATTTTGAGTTATAGTACATATATAATATTTGTTTGCGTCGGTGGAGATGAGGAGATTTGTTGCTTTAAAATATATTTTATATTTTTGTATATTTGGACTTGTTGCTGGAGATATTGATCCCCCTCCTTCATGTTTAAAATATAATCCACCATAGTAAGGTCTATTCCAAGATATTACAATCTTATTTCCTGAAACTTCTGAAGTTGCAGTTGCAGTTGGTAGACCATATGTAAATTTTGATGTGAAAACATTATTAGTTGTGGCGGGGGCAGCATTTGTCCAAACAGGAACATTTAGTTTAATTTTAAGAGGAGCAGCAGCATCAGCATCAGCACCAGCACCAGCAGCAGCAGTTAATTCAGTACTAGCAAAATAATTTCTATTATATTGATTTCTTATTTGATAATCAACGTTATATGGTCTATTTTTTGATTGATCTTCAATATAAATATTTGGAATAGTATGTGCTGGATCGGTGTTATCATTACCCGTTGCGCTAAAAACGTTACTAGGAATATAATTATTTGATATTCCATGGACAATATTCCAACTAACATCAGCACACTGAACTTCCCATGCTAAATTTTGTATTACATTACTAAACTTACAACCAGGGGTTACATCAGATAAAGGAGCAATTGTAGAAGAAGCACCATCTTTTAAAATCTCTGTGTTCGGGTCAGAGATGGTTCTAAAAAATTCTAGTTTTACTGTATTATCGCTATCCTGCCATGTAAATTTCGGACAATATTTAAAATTTGTTGAATATGGTTTCCCAATAGTTAATGTACAGCTACTAGGATCACTAAATTCATTTTTTAAAACATTTTTTGCATGGAATGCATATTCTATTCTTCCTGAATTTAAATCTTTTAATTCTGAATTTAATGTAAATGTATTCACTGTACTACCACCTGTTATATTAAGGGCATCCCCATTGGCCGTCTGCGCAAGTTTCATTTTTATATTTTCACCTGCTATTGCAATGACATAATAGGTAGTATCCACAGTAAGTTCCGTTATTAATGTAGTTCCACCAATATATTTAATAGGAGTTCCTGTGCTTAATTTATGTTCGGTATCAAATAATAATATATTGTCGGAAGAAACAGCCGAGTTAGTAGTAAATGTAGTATACCCATTAGGATGATAAAACTTAGCTACTTGAGATTTGGCCCCCGAAATATCATCGACTGAACGAGATGTTGTTCCATGTGAATTAATTAAAGTAATCTCGCTTGCGGACATCGGGGTTGCGGGTGTTGTATTGAAAGACCCATCCCGTAATTTAAACTCACTAATAGTTATAGCTTGAGCTTCATAATAATTACCAGAAGCTTCTATTTGTCCTGTAAATACTGGTTCATCGACTAATATAGTTATTCCATCGTCTGTTAATGTAAAAGTTGGGGTTGAAGATACTTTTTCGTCAGATCCACCTGCTGTTGATAAAAAATTCGGCGGTGATGGTTTTGTTGGTCTTAATGTTGTGGAGTCTGTTGAAGAATTACTTGAAGTAGAATTAAAAAAATTATAAGCTTTCACTTTAAAATTAAATGATGGTGAAGCAGATATAAATGGTGTATATTCATTAATATGCCAATTTGCTGGACCTCTTCTAAAATCTGGAGAATAAATTATAGTTGTTGGTGTTGTTTGTGTTATTGTTGTATTTGTTGCAGTTCCCATATTAATTGTTTCTATAATTTCATATCTATCAATAGATAAACCAGATGCATCTTGTGTTGTTGAAAGTTTGTCATTCACCATTTCAGATAATTTCCATTGATATGCGATATAATCCGCAGTCGGCAAGGAATTATTTGTATAATAACCAGATGAAAAACGAATATTATTCGTAGAATTTCGGTTAGGGCTCGCAAATGTATCGGTGTTCGCAATTGTATAATTAACAGGTCTACCATTGCCGCTATAATCTGTATTATTAGTTCCATTCCAAGGACTATGATCATCCGCACTACCTTGTTCATAAAACTTAATTTGATATTTATTGGCTGAATAAGAAGTTGCGTTTCCGTTATTATCATGTAATGATGGAGTATACGCACTTGTATGTGCTGTTGTATGTGCTGTTGTTACAAGAGCTGCCGATTCTGGACTATGGTCCGACCATCTTGTATCATCTGTTATAGCATTTGTTATAGTAGTTGTTATAGCATTTTCTTGTAACCAATATTTATCCACAAACTCCGGATTACTCACATCCGGATTACTCGCACCCGGATTACTCGTATATTTTATCCTTTTTCCGTATAAATAGTTTCTAGCCTGTATTCTAAATTGAAATGTTGGAGTCCGTCCAGCAGCCATAAGTCTTGCCTCAACTGTAAAAACAGAATTAACTGTCGATGCTGTATTCCATTCAGCATAAGTGTCAGTAGTGTTGGTTAGCTTCCAACCATTCGCTATCTTCCCTACAACGTTCGCCGTCGAGGAAGCCGTCACGTTGTCCACCTCATAATCCGCATAATTTTCATCTTTCGTTCTAAAAGGTGTAGGCCATATCTGATAATCATGAGTTGTATCTAATCCTTTGGGGTCTAATGTTGAAATTGTTTTTCTGGTGTTCGCCCAATATGAAATAGTACGCCATTCAGCATTGTCGGTATCACCAGTAGTATCTCTTCTCTCTAATTTATATTCCATAATTGCTATTTTATCTGGTTGATATGCCCTTGGGTCTCCTAGGGTAGTAGGCACGGTAACACCAATTGACGAATAATAGGAACTATTATTACTACTAATATCTTTCCAATTTAATCTTATACTCCATGTATTTCGTGTTGGTATAAATATTGGGGCAGGTATATTCCAACAAATTGGTGCTGGTTTATTAAATATAAAATATGCATATTTTGTTGATGGGGGGCCGGGTTTAATATTACCAGTATTTAATCCTCTAATTCTAAATCTATAAAATTTATTATCTCCTTGTGGTAATAAAAATGCTTTACTTACAGAATAAGTAATAACTGAAGTTTTTGTGTAAAATGCTCCTGCTGTAACACCACCAGCTGCAATAAATCCATCACCATAATTTGCTGCTGCTGCAGTTTGAGGGTTTATCACTGTAGGTGTAGTATCCGTCCAATCTATGTCTCCCTCACCCACGGCAGTAGAATTGATTTTTGCGTCCCCGTCTGTTGCTAAATCTATAGTATTATCGGTACTTTCTGACTCATTTTTTTTAAATACATTTTCTATAGTATGAAATTTGCGATACACCCAGTCTTGAAATCCAGGAGTATTACTGACAAAAGCATCTGATATATCAGTTACAGTAATAGAACTATATGTTCCATCAGCTGGAATCGTTTGATATTCGATAAAATATCCTTTGAAATAAACAGCATTTTCTACACCAGATGTTTGACTTGTTAATGGTTTGTGGTCGGACGAATTCACGCTATAATCAGTACCATCACTTATTTTTGTATGTGGTGGAATAATACATTCTAAATAATGTATTGTAGTACCGGCAACTCTCCCAACTTCAACATGAAATCCATCGTTGGCTGAATAATCCGCAACATATAATTCTCTTGGTGGTGAAACCTTTTGAAAAGTTATCGGGTCTGGTTTTGCTGGGTTTGGTACATATGTAGTATCCTCACCCCCCTCTTTATCCATTTTTCTTGTTACTGTATTAAATGTAACTACATTTAAATCATCCTCAGTTAAAGAAGGTGAACTAGCCGTTCCAGTATAGTATTGATTTTCTAACCATATTTTTATTTCATATCCATTTATACTATCAGGTATTGAAAAAGTAAGGTTTTGATCACCCGTTCCAGGTGGGTTATAAACACGTTTTGATACTAAAGCTGTTTGTGTTCCATCCGAATCTTCTTCTAGTTTAGATGGGACATTTGTATCTTTATATAAAATAATTGAATTTGCAAATTCTGATAATGTATGAACTTTTGTTCTTACTGTAGTACCAACATCAGCATAAGTTATACCAGGTGTAATATTATTGCTTGCATCAGGTGCTGGTGGTATAACTTTTGCTTTTTCACATATAACCCTAGCATTCGTACCAAAATAAGTGGCCCCTTGTTTGTCATTGGCGACTGCTAATGCTGCTGGATTCTGACTTTTACGTGTTCCCCAAGTTTGATATTCATCTAAATTATCATCATCTTCATAATCCAAATTTTTTATTTGGATCATTATACGATTTACTATTGGAAACCATATTTGACCTCCAGTACCATCATCACCAGTAATTGGATCTGTATCAGTTGGATCTGTAACAATTGGAGAGGTTGCCACTAAAGGCATTGTAGAAGTTCCATTAGGTCCTGTCAATCCTGTCTGATACTGTTCAGGGTTTGTCCATTTTATAACAATCGTTTTACTGGTCAAAAAAAAAAAAAAGGAGTCTCGCGAAATTGGTGGTGGTTGTCCTTCCATATTCCGACCAAAAAACGAATAACCTAATGGTCTAAAAGCTAGGTCACCGCCACCCTGAACGTTTGTTTTACTCCTGGATGCTTCGAAAAACATGTTTTGCGACGAATCGTATATTATTTCTCCTTCATTTCGGGCCTTGTTGTCAAATCCTGCGGTCGAGTCATTTAAACTTGGATCAGCGGTCGATATATCAGTATCAGTACCTCGTATAGCTATTCCTGACCCCGTGGTGCCGGGGGTGGTGCCGGGGGTGGTGCCGGGGGTGGTGCTGGTGCCTGTAAATTCATCTCCATTTTTATCATAAATAGTCCCAAAGAATTGAATGTTATTGAAACTGGCGTCATTAGCGCTTAAATCACCATGAACTTTTAAGCTGTTAAGAGAAACGTCGGTGGTTTGATCAATAGCGGTTCCTTCTCCACCACCCTTAAATTCTTTCCCGTTTTCATAAATTGTCCCAGAAAAGTAAATGTTAACAGCGCTTATGTCGTTGAAACTGGCGTCGCAAGCAGATAGATCGTTGAGGATTGTTGTTCCATTAGTCTGTTTAAAGGTACCTTCTACCGTTAAGTCTCCAGTTATTGTGTCTCCCGTCTTACGTACTCTACTATATGAAAGATCTGTTATATCTTGAATGTTGGTTGATATGTTTGCGCTGTTGGTTGATATGCTTGTGCTGTTGGTTGATATGCTTGTGCTGTTGGTTGATATGTTTGTGCTGTTGGTTGATATGCTTGTGCTGTTGGTTGATATGCTTGTGCTGTTGGTTGATATGCTTGTGCTGTTGGTTGATATGTTTGTGCTGTTGGTTGATATGCTTGCGCTGTTGCTTGATATGTTTGTGCTGTTGGTTGATATGCTTGCGCTGTTGCTTGATATGTTTGTGCTGTTGGTTGATATGCTTGCGCTGTTGGTTGATATGTTTGTGCTGTTGGTTGATATGCTTGCGCTGTTGCTTGATATGTTTGTGCTGTTGGTTGATATGCTTGCG
>Ga0209192_10001259_pt1 | contig 20802 bp, 21 predicted proteins | sample ArcticOcean_MG_C_11_FD_187433 | JGI IMG/M metagenome (GOLD analysis project Ga0209192, IMG submission 187433) | Marine microbial communities from western Arctic Ocean - ArcticOcean_MG_CB2_154 (SPAdes) (version 2) | ecosystem: Environmental > Aquatic > Marine > Oceanic | place: Arctic Ocean... | reverse complement strand
CTGTTCTACTTTTAGTATATTGACTTAAAAAAGATTTATTAATTATCTGATCAAGCCAATAATCAAGTTCGCTCTCTAGTTCTTGTAAATTAATAGGTTCTGGTTTGCCTCTGACTAAATTTGGAACCTCACAATAAATACATTGCCAGTTACAAGCATTGTTTGTGTTTAAATTAATTCCCAAAGACAAGCCACCTGCTCTCCTTGATACAACAGGATATATATATTTCCCTTGAAAGATATTACGATCGTGGTTTGTTATGGTTAAAATATCGTTAGGCATGATGGCTTATTATTACAATTATCGTTACACAATGCTAGATTTACTTACTAAACCACATTCTTCGAAGTGTTCCATCTTTGTCTAAAAATGAATGTTTTAGGCCTCCAATAATATGAAAAAATAAAACACATAAAATTAATACCCCAAAAATTTGATGAAATTCCAGAAACAACTCTCTCACTCCAGAATCATCAATGCCAGGAATTACTTTAATCCCAAACCACTTAATGCCGTACTTACTTCCGATAGACATAATAATTCCTGATAAAGGAATTAAGAACATCAATAAATAAAGTCCATGATGAGCTAGGTTAGCTAATCCTTTTTCCCAGGACTTCATTGTTTCAAGTAATGCCGGTGGGCGGTGAGTCAATCGCCAAATAATTCTAAAAATTATAAGGACAAATATTGTAAGCCCAATAGATTTATGAAGATTAAAATAGAAAGCTCTTGGTGTGGCTTCTTTGTTTAACTCCCAAGTATATAAACCTAAATCAAATAAGTCATAACTTAAAGCTTTTGTTCCCTCTTTAGGTAAAGCTTCCATAAACCATCCAAGATAGAACATAAAGCAAATACCAATTGCAATTAACCAATGTAATACAATTGCAACATTAGTATATTTTTTTGTATAACTACTCATAATTAAATAGGGTAAAATAAAGTTAATGTAATCATAGCGCCAATTTAACAAAATGAAAAAAAAACTAACCTTTTTTCTCTTTTTAATTTTTTTAGCACAAAATATCTTAGCAAGCTCAGTTAAATTAAATCTTGTTGAAGTAGCTCCAGGAATATTTGTCCACCAAGGTGAGCATTTAGATGTAGATGAAAGTTATCAGGGAGATATATGTAATATTGGTTTCATTATCGGAAAAGATAGTGTTGCAGTCATCGATACTGGTGGAAGCTTAATGGTTGGAGAGGCTCTTAAAAAAAGGATTCGAGAGAAAACATCTCTTCCTATCAAATATGTAATTAATACTCATGTTCATCTTGATCATATATATGGCAATGCAGCATTCAATAATCCCAATACAAAATTTATTGGTCATAGCAAGCTTCCGCAAGCAATGAAGTTTAGAAAAGATTTCTATGAAACATTAAACCTTAGATATTTAAAAACACCAATTGAAAAATCTATACAAATTCCTCCATCAATTCTTGTTAAAGAAAATGAAAGTAAGGTTTTTGATTTAGGAGAAAGAAAGATTAGAGTAAAAGCTTATGAAACAGCTCATACAGACAATGACGTAACCATTACAGACATAAAAACTGGAACACTTTGGGCTGGGGATTTGTTATTTATTGATCGGACGCCAACAATTGATGGAGACATACATGGTTTTATTGATGTTCTGGCTCAATTAATTTCACTAGAAAATATTAATCTAGTTATTCCTGGTCATGGCCCCCCAACAAAAAATTGGCAAAAAGCTTTTAACAAAGTTAAAAACTACTTTGTAACTTTAAGGGATGATATTAGAAAATCAATTTATGAAGACAGGGGGCTTCGAGAAGCTATAAAAACTGTAGCCAAATCTGAGTCAAAGAAATGGCTACTATTTGATGTGCAGAATCCTAGAAATATTAGTCAGGTTTACCCTAAACTGGAATGGGAATAAATAAGCTTAGCTGTAACCTTATTTTTTCAATCCGTCAATACTAAAACTATTAGCTGGATTAGCCCCCATATAGAAAAGGCCGCCAGTAATAGTTAAATACTGGAGTGACATTAATAATAAATGCGGCTGTCCTGAAAATGCATTTATTAAATATACTATTGCCCAAATAAATGAGTAAGCAGCTAACACATATGCAGTAATTTTTATTTTATATCCGATAATTAACGTTAAGCCTGCTACAAATTGAATTAAAATACTCAACGGCGCAAAAATACCTGGCAGTCCTCTTGCTCCCAACATATCTTGATAAGCTCCGTAACCATTTGGGGTATTTAAGATATTAGTTAAAATAAATAACACTGAGATAAAAAATATCAGTGACAATAAAACTCTTGCGATAGGATCAATAAACTTCTGCATAACTTTAATTCCTTACTTTTTTAATTAATTTGAATCATGCCTTGTAATTATGTTGGTCGCAACCCCTAAAAAAAAATAAACTATAGGGCTGCTCCATCTTGCATTAATTTTTTTAATATTTTCTTCACTGGTGCGGGGTATGCGCCCTCTTCAATTCTATTTTTATCATGCCATGCCCCCCCTGGAAAATCTTCCTTACTTTTTAGATTTTTTACTTTTATATGCTGATAATACATTTTAAGTTTATAGTGAGTAAAAACTGAAGTCATAACTCCATTCTGCAATAATCTAAAATCACTAACTTCAAGGTTGTTTAAAACCCACTGTTTAATATCCAACTCCTCTTTAGACTCTAGAAATGACCAAAGCCCGCCCCATATTCCTTTTTTTGGTTTCTTAATAAATAGAAATTTTGATTTACTTTGAACAATATAAAAATAAGATACCTCAGTTAATTTTTCTTTTTTTGGTTTTGACGCTGGAATAATATTAGTCCATTTGTGTAAAAAACTTTTACAACTATTATTGATAGGACATTTTGAACACATTGGTTCTTTTTTAACACAGATTGTTGCTCCTAAATCCATAAGGGCTTGGTTATAATTTCCAAATTTACTTTCAGGGAGATTTTTTTCTGCCATAGCCCATAATTTTTTCTCAACGGATATAACACCTGCCCAATCTTTAATCCCATAAAGTCGGGTGAAAACTCGTTTAACGTTACCATCTAATATTGGTGTTTTTTGATTTAATGCAAGAGAGCAAATTGCCCCTGCGGTAGAGCGCCCTATTCCTGGAAGAGATAATAAATCAATGAGTTTTGTTGGAAATTTATCTTGGAATTTACTATGAATTATTTTGGCACTTTCATGCAAATTTCTTGCCCTCGCATAATAACCTAGCCCGCTCCATAACTTCATCACATCGTCATCATCAGCTAATGCCAAACTCTTTACATTTGGAAAGGTTGTTATAAATTTTCTATAGTAAGGTAATACTGTTTTGACTTGGGTTTGTTGCAACATAACTTCAGAAATCCATATAAGATATGGATTTTTTGTTTCTTGCCAAGGCAAATTATTCCGGCCAAACTTTTTTTGCCACGGAATAAGTTGGTCTGAAATTAAACTCATTGGCTGAACTGAAGAGCCCATTCTGGTAAATGCTGCATACCTTCTGAGCCAAGATAATATAGCCCATAAGCAAATAAACTAAAATATAGAATTGAGAATATTATCCAAAAAATTGCCAGCACAATAAAAATCCCATCTTTTTCAAATTGTGCAATTGTGGCAAATAATATAGCCAATCCGGGGAAAAAATTATTTAATGGCAATAACATTGCAAAAGGGATTGCCATTAATAGGCCGCCTAAAATAAAAATCCCGCCTTCAAACTTGGTCCCTGTTTCATTTGAAACAAAATAAAGCAATCTAGGCCTAGTAATTTTTTTTGCCCAATAAATTATGAAAATACAAACTTTTGTAATCCATTTCCAACTTTTATTGCTTGGAGTAATAACCAGAAGCCTTTTAGGTAAAACTGGAAAGGGCTTTCCTTTTAAAAGCTGAATACCTAAAGCTGCAATAGTTAATCCCCCAATAACACTTAGAGGCCCTACTGGGAATGGCTGCATAAATGGAAGCACTAAGATTAATGCAATAAGAGAAAAGCCAAAGTGATCTAACTCTGCAAGAGCTTTCTTAATTGATACTGGGTTACTTTCTGATAGCTTTTCAATTTTCTTCAAAATTGGAATTAATTTTTGATAATCTTTCATTCAAATTTTTAAAGAAAATAATAAATAGTTAAACAACCGACGATGATTCTATACCAACCAAATACAACAAATGTATTGTGTGCTACAAACCAAATAAAAATCTTTATTATTAAGTAAGAACTAAAAAAAGCCGTTATAAAGCCCATTACAAATACTGGAATATCACTTTTACTTAGCACATCAATATTTGAAGATAAATCGAAAATAGATGCTGCAAAAATAATTGGAATAGCTAAGAAAAATGAAAATTCCGTTGCAGTTTTTCTATCTAAGCCGCCTATAAGGCCGCCCATAATTGTTGAGGCAGCTCTAGATATTCCTGGAATCAAAGAAAAACATTGGGCTATTCCAACAATCAATGCTTGTTTATTACTGATCTTATCAACATCAACTTTAGGCCTATTTGGTAATTTTTTCTCAATGATAATCATAAGAATTCCACCAACTATTAATGCGGCCCCAACCACAATTGGATTAAATAGATATAGCTTAATTAAGCTATGAAAAAAGAAGCCTAATATCGCTGCCGGAATAAAGGCAATAATCAAATTTTTTGTAAATAATTGAGCAATTTTATCTGTTTGAATTCCAATAAAGGTATCTAAAATCTTTTTTCTGTACTCTACCACCACAGCAAAAATTGCTCCGAGTTGGATAAATATCTCAAATACTTTGCTAGAAGGATCTGTGAAACCTAAAAGCTCAGCACCAATTATTAAATGACCTGTCGAACTAACAGGGAGAAATTCTGTTACGCCTTCAATAATACCTAGTAAAAATGCAACCCATAAAAGATAAAAGTCCATTGTTTAATTATACTTTTTGATAGACTTTTGAGCCTTTCTTCACAAATTCGATTGATTTTTCTTCCATTCCTTTTTGCAGTGCTTCTTGGTCTGTGACTCCTTTCTTCTTTGCATAATCTCTTACGTCTTGTGAAATTTTCATAGAACAAAAATGAGGGCCACACATAGAACAAAAATGTGCTTGTTTGGCGCCTTCCTGCGGCAATGTTTCATCATGAAATTCTTTTGCCTTTTCTGGGTCAAGCCCAAGATTGAATTGATCATTCCATCTAAATTCAAACCGTGCTTTAGAAAGGGCATTATCTCGAATTTGAGCTCCAGGGTGTCCTTTTGCTAAATCTGCTGCATGCGCAGCAATTTTATAAGTAATAATACCTACCCTTACATCTTCTTTTTCGGGCAATCCTAAATGTTCTTTTGGCGTAACGTAACACAACATTGCACACCCATACCAACCAATCATAGCAGCACCAATTCCAGAAGTAATATGATCATAGCCTGGTGCAATATCGGTAGTTAAAGGCCCTAGTGTATAAAAAGGAGCTTCATCACAATGCTCTAACTGGAGGTCCATATTTTCTTTAATCAGATGCATAGGGACATGACCTGGTCCTTCAATCATTACTTGAACATCATGCTTCCAAGCAACCTTAGTTAATTCACCTAAAGTTTTTAATTCGGCAAATTGTGCTTCATCATTTGCATCATAAATTGATCCTGGGCGCAGTCCATCCCCTAAGCTAAAGCTAACATCGTAAGCTTTCATAATTTCACATATGTCTTCAAAATGTGTGAATAAGAATGATTCTTCATGGTGAGCGAGACACCAGCTAGCCATAATCGATCCACCCCGACTTACAATACCTGTCACTCGTTTCGCAGTCATTGGGATGTAAGCTAATTTCACACCAGCATGAATAGTAAAATAATCTACGCCTTGTTCAGCTTGCTCAATAAGAGTGTCTTTAAATATTTCCCAGGTTAAATCTTCAGCCTTACCATTAACTTTCTCTAATGCTTGATAAATCGGAACAGTACCAATAGGAACTGGGCTATTTCTTATAATCCATTCACGTGTTTCATGAATATTTTTTCCAGTTGAAAGGTCCATCACATTATCGGCCCCCCATCGCGTTCCCCAAACCATTTTTTCAACTTCTTCGCTGATACTTGAGCCTAAGGCTGAGTTTCCAATATTGGCATTTATTTTAACTAAAAAATTTCGTCCAATAATCATAGGTTCGGTTTCTGGGTGATTAATATTCGCAGGGATTATTGCTCGTCCTTTAGCAACCTCATCCCTAACAAATTCAGGTGTAACTTTATTTGGAATTTGGGCACCATGATTTTGCCCTGGGTGCTGAGTTTGAATTACATCTGATAACCCCTCTCTTCTCTGATTTTCTCTAATAGCGATGTATTCCATTTCTGGTGTAATAATCCCCTTTTTAGCATAATGCATCTGAGAAACATTTTTACCTAGTTTTGCCCTTCTTGGTTTTCGCAACAGATTAAAACGCATTTTTTCGAGTTCTGGATCTATTTTTCTTTCTTGGCCATAAACTGACGTGGGACCATCTAATATCTCTGTATCTTGACGATCTTCAATCCATTTAGTTTTTAAAGGGGGTAGGCCGTTTTGGATATTAATATCATATTTAGGATCAGTATATGGGCCTGATGTATCGTAAACTAAGACAGGTGCATTCTTCTCTGCGCCAAATTCAGAAGGCGTGTCTGAAATACTAATCTCCCTAAAAGGAACCTGGATATCTGGAGTTGACCCTTGAATATAGATTTTTTTTGAATTAGCGAATGGTTTTAACGCGTCTTCATTAAGCTGCGCATCTGTGCCTATGAATTGATCTATATTTTTACTTAGTGCTTTATCTGTTGCATTCATTAAGAACTCCTTTTTGAACGTAAGGAGCATGTAAAATGCTTTCCCTACGGCGGCATTACCCACATCAGGTTCGAAGGGTATTTCTCACTATTTATTTTAATTAATAGACCCCTAGCAGTAGCTTTATAGACTATTCGAATATCAGTAAATGTGCAAGTGAATCTATATATAATAAGAGATCAGATGGAAATAGTCGTAATTAGTTTGCCCCTCTAATATATAATTTAACTATGAAGACGAACCTTATTAAAAACATTTACTCCAATAATTTCAAAAAAAGTCTTTACTAAATAAATTTATGTTTTAAAGCATATGGAAATTATTCTTAATATCAAAATTTTATTACAGCGACTTTTATTAGCTATAGTTTTTGCTATTGGGCTAGTCACCCCAATTTCTTACGCACAGGAAACCATAGATTTAATTTCACTATATCAAGAAGCCTTAAGAAATGATTCCTTACTTTCTTCTGCTCGTTTTCAAAATGAAGCAGCACAAGAGTTAGTTAAACAAGGGAAATCATTATTCCTACCAAGCATCACTATGAATGCAAGTTTTGATAAACAAAATAAAGAAAGAAAATTCTTAACCCAGTCTCTGCCAAGCAACGATTTATTATCAGGAAAGAAAACAAATTATGAAACATATGATTACGGGGTCACACTTAAGCAGCCCTTATTTGACTATTCTGCTTATAGTGAATATAAAAAAATCTTAGCCCAAACTAGCCTTTCTGACAAACAGCTTATTAAAACGCAGCAAGATTTAATCTTTCGAATTTCCAAAGCTTATTTTGAGACATTGTTAGCAAAAGATCAGGTAGATCTCTTTCAGCACCAACGAGCGGCAATTCAAGAGCAATTATCTAAAGCTGAGGCACAATTTGAGGCTGGACTCATTTCGGTTACAGATATAAATGAAGCAAAGACAAAAAAAGCCCTCATTGAGGCACAACAAATTAATGCTATACAAAAATTAAAAATTAAAAAAAGAGAAATACAAATAATAACTGGAAAATTGCCAGGAAAACTGACGCCACTTAATCCACTCATTACATTTACAGGAATTGATAATTTAGCAGATGATTGGATTACGATAGCTCAAGAAAATAATCTAGAACTTCAAATAAAAAAAGATGAAATCAAAATTGCAGAAAGCGAAATTGATTCTAGGCGGTCGGGTCATTATCCAACTATAGATGCTATTGCCTCTCGATCTCGCAATTGGGACAAAGGTGGATATCCTTATGGTGCAACCAAGAATGAAGGAATGAGAAGTTATTCTGATGCCATTGGTGTAGAAATTAGTATTCCAATTTTTTCAGGAGGCATGACAAGTTCAAGAGTTAGGGAGGGTGTCTTACTTAAAAGTAAGTTAGAGGAAGATGAAGAATATCTTAGAAGAGGTGTTGAACTTAAAGTAAGGGGCTACTATTTAAGCTTACAAACTAATTTTTCTCAAATATCAGCTTATCAACAAGCTATGAAGGCAGCAGCACTTCAACTAGAATCAACCCAACTTGGGTTTCAAGAAGGTTTAAGAAATAGTGTGGAAGTTTTAGACTCTCAGCAAATATTATTTAATGCTAAATTGAATGTTCTAGAATCACGCTATAATTACATAATGAATTTCATAAATTTAAAATTATCAGTCGGAATGTTGTCTATTGCAGATCTAGATGAAATTAATCAATATTTAATGGTGAACTAAGCATGGTTGCCCTGAAAGAAAAAAGTCAGTTAGTCATAATTGATATGCAAGAAAAACTATCGATAGCTATGCCCAAAGAGGTAATAAATAAAATTACTAGGCGTTGTGAATTACTCATAACGGTTGCTAATGAATTAAGCATCCCACAAATTTGTACAGAACAATATCCTAAAGGACTTGGACATACTCTAAGCTCAATGATGCCTTTCTTATCTGAAGCAAAGTTTGTTGAAAAAAATGTTTTTGCATGCACAGAAGAACCGATTTTTCTTAGGTACTTGATTAAAACACGTCCTCAAATATACCTGATGGGTATGGAGGCACATATATGTGTTTTACAAACTGCACTTGGTCTAGTCAAATCAGGTAAAGATGTATTTATTATTGAAGATGCTGTAGTTTCAAGAAATATTCAAAATAAGCAAAATGCCCTCAATAGGATGCGAGATGCGGGCTGTTTCATTACCAATACAGAATCAGTAGTCTTTGAATGGCTAAAAACATCTGAAAATGAAACTTTTAAGAAGGTTGCTCCATTAATTAAAGGTATTGATTAATTAATCGAACGACTTTATCGGTACTTCCTGATGACTTATTTATATATTGCTGTGCATTTCTAAGTATTCTTTGATTGATTTTTCCCTCAACTAGTAAATTTTTTATAATCTGCTCTAATTCGACTATATCTTTAAACCTAAATATCGCCTTATTTTTTTCGGCATCACTCACCATATCTTTAAAATTATAAATCGAAGGTCCAACTGCAGTTTGGATATTTAAACTCATAGGTTCGATAGGGTTTTGCCCGCCATAATCCAAAATACTTCCGCCAATAATTGCTAAACTCGCTATTCCATAAATCTCGTATAGGTCTCCCATTGTATCGCCTAAAATATAGTTTGGAGGATTCTTTAGATCCCCTAATTTGCTTTTCCTTATAATTTTTAAATTCTGTTTCTGAAAAATTTTCTCTACCTCAATAAATCTTTCTGGATGCCTGGGAACTATTACCAAAATTAGATTTTTATGATTTAATCTTTTTACAAGCTCTAAAAGAATTTTCTCCTCTCCAGGTCTAGTGCTTCCGGCCACCAAAACAAATTGATTGGTTATTTTTAATTTGTTTTTTAATTGATTACTCTTCTCACGGACCCCTTTAGGTGGAGTGGCTTCAAATTTAATATTTCCCATTACCTTCATATTAGCTTGAGTAAGGTCCCTAAAATTTACCAGGTCCTCTTTGGACCTAACATAGATTGAATTAAGCTGAGATAAACCAGCATTAATAAAATTTTTAAAAGGCAAATATTTGTTTAAAGAATTTTTTGATAATCGTGCATTAATTAAATGTAATGGAATTTTACTCAATCTACATTGATTTATTAGGTTAAACCATAACTCTGTCTCAAGAATTAAGCCTGTTTTTGGTTGAAAATAAGATAAGAATCTTTTACTAGCTTTTATTGTGTCATAGGGCAAATATGTTCGATGAATTCTTTGATTGTTTGGCAATTTAGTATTTCGACCTGTTAAAGTGCCATGACTAATAAGGAAATATGTTTTGGGGTATCGTTCTAATAAAATCTCAATAAGATTATAGATAGCTTTAGTTTCGCCGACAGAAACGCAATGAAACCAAACTGTTTGTCTGGATTCCCATAAAGACCTTTTCTCTTTTGAATAAACGGCAAAACGCTCACCTAGATATTTTAATTGTTCGGGCTTTATTAGCCCTCGATAAAAAAGTTTGGCTAAAGCAAAAGGTATAAGACAAAGAATTATAATTTCGTATATAAAAAAGTACATAATGCGATTTTCTCACAATGTGAAATTTATTTATATTTTTTATTTTAACAAATCAATTGCTTTGATAAGCATTACAGTAATGTTTAAACAAAATTTATGAAAAGAATTTATAATTTTATCAAAATAACTCTTGACCAAACACAACCAGGTGGTAAAATTTTTTTCACTAGCACAATATGTAGTGGTTTTATTTATAAGACCTTTTTTCAAGAAATAGTGTTCCAAACAGTAAAAAATTAGGAGAAATAAATGCTCAAAGTTGTGCCGTCAGAGTCTAAAGAAGAATCTGAAGAAGAAAAAATACCTTTTCAATCCGTTTCCGAAGATATTTGGGATAAAAAATATAGGCTAAAATCAAAGAATGGTGATTTTATTGATAAAAATATCGATGAAACTTACCAAAGAGTTGCGAGAGCTTTAGCAGATGTAGAAAAACCTGAAATAAGAGAATTGTGGCATAAAGAATTTTTATGGGCTTTGCAGAATGGGGCAATTCCTGCAGGGCGTATTACCTCAAATGCCGGTGCACTTGATCACAAACCAGCAACAAGCACTATCAATTGTACTGTGTCCGGAATAATTGAAGATAGCATGACTGACATACTTGATAAGGTCCATGAAGCCGGGCTAACTTTAAAAGCTGGGTGTGGAATTGGTTATGAATACTCAACACTAAGGCCAAAAGGCGCTTTTGTGGCAGGTGCAGGTGCATACACAAGTGGCCCACTTTCATTTATGGATATATATGATCGCATGTGCTTTACAGTATCTAGTGCAGGTGGTCGACGTGGGGCACAAATGGCAACATTTGATATTTCTCACCCTGATGTTACTGATTTTATTAAAGCAAAGAGGGAAGATGGCCGTCTGAGACAATTTAATTTGTCTTGCCTTATTACTAAAGATTTTATGGAAGCAGTTAAATCAGACTCAGATTGGAAACTTGCGTTCCCAATTACAGAAAAAGAAGCAAAAGAAGATATGTTGGATTTAACAGATTCCAAAAAAATAGTTTGGAAAAATTGGCCTGTAAAAGAAAAATATTTGACTGAGACAAAAGGGACTAACGCAGGAAAAGTTGCTTGTCGTGTTTATAAAATAATTAAGGCTCGACGTGTTTGGGATATCATCATGTCATCTACTTATGATTATGCTGAACCAGGATTTATTCTTGTTGATCGAGTTAACGAAATGAACAATAACTGGTTTTGTGAGGATATTAGAGCTACGAATCCTTGTGGGGAACAACCATTGCCTCCATATGGCGCATGTCTTCTAGGTTCAATTAATTTAACAAAATTTGTGAAACTCCCCTTTACTAATGAAGCATATTTTGACTGGGATAAATATAAAAAAGTAGTAAGTACTTTTACTAGGATGCTTGATAATGTTGTTGAAATTAATGGCTTACCTCTTGAAAAACAAAGAGCTGAAATCTCTAGGAAGCGTCGTCATGGAATGGGTTATTTAGGATTAGGCTCCTCACTAAGTATGATGGAAATGGTCTACGGAGATGATGAATCACTAAAATTTACAGAAGAAGTAACAAAAGTTTTAGCACAGGTAGGATGGGAAGTTGGAATTGAGTTAGCACAAGAAAAAGGCGCAGCTCCGATAATGGATGAAGAATTTGAAGTGAATGCCGAAATGCTAGCAATGCGCCCAGAAATGAAAAAAGAGGGGCACAAGATTGGTGACAAAGTAAAAGGGAAAGTACTTTTAGGTAAATATAGTCGCTATATGCAACAATTTCCTAAAGAGCTTCAAGATAAGATTGCAATATCTGGGGTTCGCTTTACTCATCACAGCTCAATTGCTCCAACCGGAACCATCTCTCTTTCATTAGCAAATAACGCAAGCAATGGTATTGAGCCATCTTTTGCACACCACTACAGCCGAAATGTAATTAGGGAGGGGAAAAAAAGTAAGGAAAAAGTAGATGTATTTTCTTTTGAGCTTTTAGCATATCGCCACCTTATAAATCAAAAAGCTATGCCATTCTCGGATAAAGAAGAAGAAAAATTACCAGAATATTTTATTGACTCTTCTACGATTAAAGCAAAAGCTCATGTTGATATACAAGCGGCTTCTCAGAAATGGATTGATAGCTCAATCTCTAAAACAATCAATGTTCCTACTGACTATGATTACGAAGATTTTAAAAACATATACTTATATGCCTATGAAAAAGGGCTTAAAGGCTGCACAACATTTAGATTTAATCCTGAAGCTTTCCAAGGTGTTTTAGTAACTGAAAAAGACCTAGAGGAAACAACGTATCAATTTACTTTAGACGATGGCGCGACAATTGAAGTAAAAGGAAATGAAGAGATTGAATATGATGGAGAAATCCATTCAGCAGCAAATTTATATGATGCTTTAAAAGAAGGTTACTACGGAAAATTCTAAGGATTAATTAAAAATGGCAGTAAAAATCAATAAAAAGATTGTGGGTTATAGTGTTGTTGATAAAGACAAAGAGATAGAAAAAAAATCTCAACCAGCTGAGATATTTCAGTTAGGTGACCCACTTAGTAGGCCAGACCGAATAACAGGCTCAACCTATAAAGTAAAAACTCCGGTAACAGAGCATGCACTTTATATTACCATTAACGACGTTTTAATGAATGAAGGAACCGAACAAGAACACCGTAGACCTTTTGAAATATTTGTTAATTCAAAAAATATGGAACATTTTCAATGGATAGTTGCACTGACACGCGTTATGTCTGCAGTATTCAGAAAAGGTGGGGATATTACTTTTCTTGTTGAGGAATTAGGGAGTGTATTTGATCCAAATGGTGGTTACTATAAAAAAGGTGGGAGATATGTACCGAGCTTAGTTGCCGAGCTAGGGCAGGTTGTTGAACAACATTTAATCAATATTGGCATGCTACAACAACAAGAGCCAGACGAATACCAACAACAATTAATAAAAGATAAAAAAGCGAGCTTTGTCGAAAAAAATCCCGATGGGCTTGATCAAGATACTGGGTTTCCCACTGGCTCTCAATTATGTAAAAAATGTAAAGTTAAAGCCTCTATTATGATGGATGGATGTTTAACTTGCTTGAATTGTGGCGAAAGTAAATGTGGTTAGTTTAATATGAACTAAGGTATTAATTTAGACTCTATTACGCACTTCCAACTAAAGCTAATAGGTGTTATGAAAAACTTTTTATTCCTTCTTTTCTTCTTTTCTTTATCTATATCTGCAACCCCTGCTCCAGAATTATTATTCAAAATAAATAGATCTGTTGTTAAAGTCAACGTATCAAACGAAGAAGGTAACCATGGGGTTGGCTCTGGTGTTGTAGTCAAAAAAGACCATATTGTAACTAATTGCCATGTCATAGCCAATGCACAAGGAATTAATGTCAACAAGTATGGCAATAGCTATACTCCACATGCAATAATTGCAGATTGGAAAAATGACATTTGTATTTTAAAATTTAAATACCTAGAGCTTGAACCAGTTAAATTTTCCTCAAATGATTCATTAGAATATGAAACGAAAGTTTTTGGCAAAAGCTATGGTGGCAATACAGTTAAAGCACATACTTCATTTGGTCGGGTAAAAGGTATACACAAACTAAATAACTTTAAAGTAATTCAATCTTCAGCTTGGTTTGCTATGGGGGCTAGTGGTGGCGGACTGTTTAACTACGAAGGGGAGCTATTAGCTATAACAACTTTTAAAACTGCTGGAAATACAGCTTTTTATTATAGTATGCCAGTTGAAATAATAAAGAATATGTTAGCCAATGGAAAAGAAACTTCTATAACAGACCAACCAGAGCTTCCTTTCTGGGACGCACCAACTGAAAATCAACCTTTCTTTATGCAAATTATAGGGCCTATGAAAAAAGAATCATGGAGGGCGCTTAAAAAAATTACTTTGGAATGGATTACAGAGGCTCCCGATGAAACTGAAGCGCACTATCATCACGCCTTTGCATTATATCAATTAGGCGAGCTTGATTCCGCCAAAACTATTTTAAAAAAGGTAATAAAAAGTAATAAAAAACATGCATTAGCTTATTTATATTTATATAAAATCTCGAATAAAGAAAATCAAAAGGACAATATGAGTTACTATAAATCTCGAGTATTAGAACTAGATAATTCATTAATCGATCAAGGAAATGAAACTTAATTTTTTATTATTAATTTTGATTGGAATTTTATCTTTCGCATGCTCTTTAGATAAAGTGCCTAAAATTAATTCCTTATCTAATATTTTTTCAAACGATATCCATGAGAAAAACATTCGCCCAGAAGACTCTACTCAATATAATTGTGATAAGAAAAAAACATTTTTCTTACTGTATCTAAAAGAAAAAACATCTGTATGGGTTATTCTGCCTGATCGAGAATTTAGGCTGAATCAAATTGATGAATCTCAAAATATTTATACTAATAATATTACAACTTTAGAGATTTCTCCTGAGCACACCGAGATTAAAAATGAAAAAGAAATTCTATATAGTCAGTGCGCAGAAGTAAATGAAAAAAAAGATACGCCTTAAAGTTGATTCATAGATTACGGAGATCTAAGGTCTTAGTTGAGGTTCACAAAAAAAGAAGGGATAAAATGTTGTTATTGCGAAAGCCCTAACCTTCGTTTTTGCCCCACTATGCAAGATCATCAATGTGAGGTGTGTGATGAATGGCGGAATGATATTCCTCATAACTACTGTACTGTTCGAATCACAGATTATTAATTAAATAAGACATTTAGCTTCTTATAAATATCAAGTAAAATAGGCCTTTAATTTATTAAAGGTATAGCATGCTAATTCAATCTGATTCCATTGATCTTGATACTCCAACTGGAAAAATGAGAACTTACGTTCATCGACCATCTAAGCCTGGTAAATTTCCAGTAATTTTATTTTATTCAGAAATATTTCATCAAACAGGGCCCATTGAGCGAGCAGCTAAAATAGTTGCTAGTCATGGATATGCAGTAATGGTCCCAGAAGTGTTTCATGAATTAAATCCCATCGGTACAGTATTGGAATACGATGATGCTGGAAGAAAGAAGGGAAATTCTGATAAAGAATCTAAGGATGCTCAAGCTTATGACTCTGATAATCAAGCCATGGTTGATTGGGCCAAGCAACAAAGCTGGTCAAATAATAATTTTGGCGCTATGGGGTTTTGTATTGGTGGTCATTTAGCTTTTCGTGCAGCACTAAACTCAGAAATTAAATCGACTGCTTGTTTTTATGCAACTGACTTACATACCCACACTATCCCAAACAAACCAAATCAACATAGCATGGACCGGTTATCAGATATTAAAGGTGAATTATTGATGATTTGGGGTAAGCAAGATACCCATATTCCAACAGATGCACGAGTTCAAATTCATCAGAAATTATTACAAACTGATATTTTATTTAGTTGGCACGAGTTTAATGCTCAGCATGCATTTATGAGGGATGAAGGTGACAGGTACGATCCAGAGCTGGCTACACTTTGTTACCAACTATGTTTTAGAATGTTTTCAAGAGCTTTAAATAATTAAACGCAATCTGAAAATGCTTCTAGAGAGCGATAAAATTCTTTTTTTCGATTTAGCTTGCTCAAAATTGAATTCTTATTTACAGCTTTTATAGTATTAAGTTTGTTTTTATCTGCATCAATTTTTGCTAACTTAGTATTTTTATTGTTTAACATTTTTATTCCTTTTGGGAAAAAATTAATCTACGGGGATTTTGTCCCCTCATTAAATTGATATAAAAATTTAATTTAATTTAATAATAAAAAAAAATAGGTTATATTTAAATTTGCTATTGGACTTATTGTAATATGAAAATACATATAAATGGAAACATTAAGGAATTTAAAGGTATAAAAACCACTCCGGAAGAATTGATAATTAAGCTGAATTTAAATGGCAAACGTTTTGCAATTGAAAGGAATGGGGAGATAATTCCTAAAAAAGATTTTAATAAAATTTATATTAACGACGGTGACAAGATAGAAATTATAGGGGCAGTAGGTGGTGGATAAAATTTCAAATACAAGTGATGACTTAACTATTGCAGGGCTCTCTTTTAAATCTAGATTACTAATCGGCACTGGAAAATATAATAGTTTTAAAGAAACAAGGTCTGCAATTGATGCAAGTCAATCGGAAATTGTAACAGTTGCAATTAGGAGAGTAAATCTAGGGCAAAGTCCAGATGAGGCTTCTTTACTTGATTTTATCCCCCCAGAGCAATTTACTTATTTACCTAATACGGCCGGCTGCTATTCTTCTGATGAAGCCATCCGAACATTACGTTTAGCTAGGGAGCTATTAGATGGTCATAACCTAGTAAAATTAGAAGTATTAGGAGACCCGGATACTCTTTATCCAAACGTTGTTGAAACAATTAAAGCGGCGAAAATTCTTATTAAAGATGGATTTGATGTCATGGTTTATACTTCTGATGATCCAATAATTGCAAAACAATTAGAAGAAATTGGCTGTTGTGCCATTATGCCCCTGGCTTCTCTAATAGGTTCTGGTATGGGGATATTGAATCCTTGGAATTTAGAAATAATTATTGATAAAGCAAATGTTCCTGTGATTGTAGATGCTGGAGTCGGAACTGCATCGGATGCTACTATTGCTATGGAGCTTGGATGTGATGGTATTTTAATGAACACAGCAATTGCTTTAGCTCACAATCCAATTTTGATGGCTTCAGCTATGAGAAAAGCAATTGAATCGGGAAGAGAGGCATTTCTTGCTGGCAGAATGGATAAAAAACCCTATAGAGCCTCGCCGAGTTCCCCAGTCAAAGGATTAATTAAATAAATGGTAAAAATCCCCACTCAGGAATTTAAAGTTTTAATTTCGGTAAAAACAGAATTTATTGAAGAGCGATCATATGTTAAAGAAAATAAATATTTCTTTTCTTACACGGTAACAATTAAAAATCAGGGTATTCAGTCAATCCAGCTTATTTCTCGTCATTGGATTATAAATAATGCTCATAATGAAAGGTTTGAGGTAAAAGGTGAGGGGGTGGTGGGAGAACAACCTATTATTAAGCCCGGTGATATATTTACTTATTCTAGTGGAACTGAAATTGATACCCCTTTAGGCAATATGTTAGGTACATATCATATGGTTACTGAGGAAGGAATTGAGTTTAATGCAAAAATTCCTAAATTTGAATTAAATATGCCAAGGACGCTTCATTGAAAAAAAAATATTTTTTATTAATTTTACTATTTACTCTGTTAACTAGCTGTGGGCAGTTAAACGTGCAAAATTCATGCAATTGTGAACTAGAAAAAAATGCGTTGGCAGAAGCAAAAGCTGAGCTTGTTAAGCTAAAAAGACTTCAACCCCCGACCATAAATATATCATCAAAAAAAATTCCTCAATATGGCTTATTAGTTAAAGCACAATGGACAGAAATTGAAGAGAAACTTCAACAAGACCAAGTTAGCCAGGCATGGTCAGCATGGATACATGGATGCAAGAAATTAATTAACATAAACGATTGGAAGATCGCTTGCGAAGCTGCAAAGAATTTATCCACTCCAACAAATATACAAGTTGTAGAATATTTACATACGCATTTTGATCTTTATAAAGCAAAAAATGAAGATGGGTCTCAAAAAGGATTGGTTACAGGTTATTATCAGCCTGTATTAAATGGAAGCAGGACTAAAACAAAAAAATATAAAATACCCCTCTACACTCCTCCACATGATTTAATTACAGTCGATCTTAGTGAGGTCTATCCAGATTTAAAATATAAAAGACTAAGAGGTCGGGTAGAGGGTAATAAATTAATTCCCTATTTCACAAGAGAAGAAATATCAAGAAAAGATTATCCATTGCAAGGCAATGAATTATTATGGGTAGAAAATTCTGTGGAATCTTTTTTTCTAGAAATTCAAGGCTCTGGCGTTATCAAGTTTGAAGATGGTTCAACAACACAAGTTGGGTATGCTGATCAAAATGGACACCCATATCGCTCAATGGGATTAGCTTTAATTAGACAAGGTGAGTTAAAAAGGCACAAAGTCTCTATGCAAAGCATCAAAGCCTGGGCCAAAAAAAATAAAAGAAAACTACAAAAATTTTTAAATGCTAACCCTAGCACTGTTTTCTTTCGAGAGCTACCTCAAGGTCTCCCTGGGCCAATTGGTGCTCTAGGTGTTCCTATCTCATCTGCAAGAACTGTGGCCATTGATAGAAAATTTATACCTTTAGGAGCTCCTATCTTTTTATCAACAACTGAGCCTAACTCAAATATTTCTTTAGATAAGCTTATGATGGCTCAAGATACAGGTGGTGCAATTAAAGGTGGAGTAAGAGCAGATTTTTATTGGGGACAAGGAAAAGTTCCAGGCTCTAAAGCTGGTTCAATGAAACAATCAGGAAGAATATGGGTAATGCTTCCTAAAAATTTCTCTTTCCCCACCCAAAATTAAATAAAAAAAAGGAAGCAATAGCTCCCCTTTTTTATATATTAAATAAACAATTACTTGTTCATTACGTACATTGTTACTTCAAAACCAAAACGCATTTCTGTTGCAGCTGGTGTTGTCCACATAATTAAGTCTCCTTATATTTTTCAAATTCTAATGCAAATTATTTTGCATGTAGAAAGCATACTATAATTTAAAAACAGTTGTTATCCATCGACTTAAGTTATGAAATTATGCTAAGTATAATCATGATTAAGATTACTTAATTTTCTGCGCCATGAAACGAGTTATATTTTTTAACAAAGCAAAAGATATTACATTTCTAGTTTATTATTATTTAAAATAAAATATTAGCATATAAAAAAGGCCTATTTTCATAGGCCTCTCTCAGATCACTCAAATTACAACAGGAGGAAGTAATTAAGAGTGGTACGCTGTTTCACCGTGTGAAGTTGTATCTAAACCAGCTCTTTCGTCTTCTTCTGATACACGAAGACCAACAGTGGCATCAACAATTTTAAACAGAATAAAGCTGATTACACCACACCAGATGATAGTAAACCCAACTGATTTAGCCTGAACCATGAATTGACTCATCATAGTCACACCATCATCGTATCCAACACCCCCAAATTGTGGTGCCATAAGGATTGCTAAGCCGACTGCACCTACAATACCTGCAACGCCATGGATACCGAATACATCAAGTGAGTCATCATATCCCAGAGATTTTTTAAGACTCGTACAAGCCCAATATGCAATGATACTAGCAATGAACCCTAGAACAATTGCGCCCATTGGTCCCACTACTGCACATGCGGGAGTAATAGCTACAAGGCCTGAAATTGCTCCAGATGCACCGCCTAACATTGAAGGTTTTCCGCGAGACATCCATTCCATTATGATCCAACCCAGTACACCTGCTGCAGCTGCAACTTGTGTATTAATCATAACCAAACCAGCAGTACTATCAGCAGCAAGTTCACTACCTACATTGAAGCCAAACCAACCAGCCCAAAGTAATGAAGCACCAATCATAGTCATTGGCATATTATGTGGAGCCATAACTTCTTTGCCATAACCAAGTCTTTTACCAAGACAGATTGCAAGAACAAGTGCTGCAACACCAGCATTAATATGAACTACAGTACCGCCAGCAAAATCAATTGCGCCCCATGAGCTAATTAATCCGCCGCCCCATACCATATGACAAATTGGAAGGTAAACAACAGTTAGCCAGAGTGTTAAAAATACTAACATGCCAGAAAACTTAATTCTTTCAGCAAAGCCCCCGACAATAAGCGCAGGAGTTAAGGCCGCAAAAGTTAACTGGAAAGTTACGAATACATATTCAGGAATGGTTCCAGAAATTGAATCTCCTGAGATACCCCCTAAAAATGCTGCACCCAATCCACCAATCCAAGTATTGTATGGTCCTTCGGTGAATGCCAAACTATAACCATAAACAACCCATAGGACTGACATTAGCGAGAAAGTAACAAAGACTTGCATCAAGACTGAAAGCATATTTTTGGATCTAACTAAGCCCCCATAAAATAATGCTAATCCTGGAATCGCCATCACAATCACAAGGATTGTTGCAACAATCATCCAGGCTGTATCACCTGTATCTAAAGTAGGTGCTTCCTCTACTGCTTCTACTGCGGGTGCTACTTCTGCATGATTATCAGCAAGTAACATTGTTTCATTCGTTATCTCAAATACTTCATTTGACATACCGACTTGTGAAAACCCGATCAACAGAAAGCTAAGTAAGCCAACCATCCCGAGTTTGGAAAATAATTTTTTCATGTCAGTCTCCTAAAGTGCGTCGTCGCCGGTTTCACCGGTTCGGATACGTTGAACTTGATCAAGATCCATAACAAAAATTTTGCCGTCACCGATTTTTCCAGTGAGTGCAGATTTTGTAATAGCCTCAACTACTTTTTTTGCGAGTTTGTCGGAAACAGCGACTTCGAGTTTTACCTTCGGCAAAAAGTCAATGACATATTCAGCCCCTCGAT